>Ga0126342_10017719_pt1 | contig 12291 bp, 6 predicted proteins | sample Cyp1metagenome_FD_92528 | JGI IMG/M metagenome (GOLD analysis project Ga0126342, IMG submission 92528) | Coral microbial communities from Lord Howe Island, Old Settlement Bay, Australia - Cyphastrea 1 metagenome | ecosystem: Host-associated > Invertebrates > Cnidaria > Coral ... | reverse complement strand
AAATATAATATATTTATAATGATATATATTTAATTTAATATTAAATTATTTGGATAATATTAATAAAAATAATATATTTATTTATATATTGATTATATATTTAATATAAATTATTTATAAATATTAATAATATAAATTATTAGCATTTAAAAAATTAATATATATTTAATTTTAATTATTTTAATATTATTAAAATAATATTATTTTAAAATATATAAATATTATATTTTTATTATAATTTTATATATATATATATTTTACCGATTAATTAATCGAAAAAAATATATATATATGAATTTTAATTTAAAATCGAATTCTCGGGACAAATTATATATTTATTATCGATATATTTTTCCAAATCGAATTCCGAACCCGCGGAAATAGATATCTCGTTTCTGCGATCCCAGGAACCATTTTATCCAAAAAAATTAATTATAATTTATAAAATTCATATATTTCCGAAATTTATATATTTCCGATAAATAATTAATATAATTATATTATTAATATCTTTCAAAGAAATATTATTATTATTATTATTAATTATTTATATATATTTAAATTAAATAAATTTAAATATATATATATTAATAATATTTATATATATTTTGAATATAAATATAATTAAAATTTATTTAAATATATATAATTAATTTAAATTAATAATTATTTATTTATTTAATATAATTTATAAATAAATATATTTCTTATAATTTAAATTAAATGAAAATAATATATAATTAAAATAATATTTATAATATATTAAAAATAATTTAATTATTATATAAATTAATATATTATTTATAATTATTCTATATTATTATAATATTATTTATTTTAATGAATATATTCAATATATAATATAATAATTATAATTTTATATAATGATCCACAGATGTCGTGTATTGCACAGATATTATTATTGAGAATATTATGTTGTCGAATATATGATAGGAAAGATTGCAGAATATATTTTATCTATTCAATATTTTCCAATTTAGAATTCAAAGTTTTCAGAGTCTAGGTTTTAGGGTCTAGGGTTTTAGGGTTTGGGGTTTTAGGGTTTTAGGAATTTGAATGATTTAGGATTTTCGGATTTAGGGTTCGTTATCTGGGAAATTTCAAATATTGATCCTTTGCAGATATTTAATTATATTGAACAATAATATCTAAACATATTCAAATATTGGTTATTTTTTCTGATATTATTCCGTATCTGATTTCAGATAATTATAAAAATAAAATTGATATTATTTTCCCAATCATTATATATTTTTTATAGGGGAACGGCGAATTATGATTCCTTATAAAAATAAAAAATATATAATTATCCCAATCAATATATTATTCATATGGGATGACGAAATTTAATCCCTTATAAAAATAAAATTGATATTATTATCCCAATTAATATATTATTTATAGGGGGTGGCAAATTTTGATCCCTCATAAAGATAAATTTGATATTATTATCCCAATCAAAATATTCTTCATAGGATGGGGTGAATTTTGATTCCTTATAAAGATAAAATTGATATTATTAAATCAATTAAGATATTATTCATAGGGGGGGACGAATATTGATCCCTCATGAAGATATTTTTTTTTAATCCATTCAATATATTGATCATAGGGAATGACGAATATTGATTCTTCATGGAAATATATTTAATATTATTAATCCAATCAAGATATTATTCATAGGGATGACAAATTTTAATCCCTGATGAAGATAAAAATTATAATATTATCCCAATTAATATATTTTATTTATAGGGGGCGCCAAATTTTGATTCCTTATGAAGATAAAGATAATGATTATGGAAATAATAATATTGATAATTCTAAATATAAATAAAAATATCTTTTATATATATATATTTATCATTTCATATATATGTTTGATATTTAAATATAAAATTAAATTCAAATTATATATATATATATTTATATTTATTTAAATTTCATTTCTAAATAATTATAAATTATTATAATATTTAAATTTATTTTATTTAATATATATATATTATAATATATGATAATATTAAATAATATATTATTAATTTTAAATATATTATAAAATTAATATTTAATTTAATTAAATTTATATATAATATTACCCACAGGTACCTTGTATTGTCCAAGCTCAGAATAACGTAAATTACAAGATTTTTTATTCTCATTATATATCTCATATAAATTCTCCCACCCCCGTTACCATTCCTTAAAAATCTTCAATAAGGATTTAATTCTCCTACCCCCATTAAATTCTTACATTCATTGAAAATCTTCATCCACCCCCGTTAATTTCTTATATTCATTGAAGATCTTCAATAAGGGTTTTATTCTCCCATCCCCATTAAATTCTTATATTCATTAAAAATCTTCAATTAAGGTTTTAATTCTCCCAATTCCGTTAATTTCTTATTCCGGGGTGAAAGTAGATAACGCAAAAAAAATAATTAAATAGCGACGGTAAATGGCACAGCCTGACCGTAAAATCACTATTTTTGACAGATGGCGCGGCCCCGAATAGCATCGCTATTTTGGTAAATAGCAATTACTTTCTTTTTTTTTGGATTCTCACCATATTTTGCACCAGGCAGGGCTACTGCCGGTGGAGCTGCCATCTTCAAACCCAATATAATTATATTTTTGAAGCAAATCTGACTCTCACACACATATAATGATATGTATGCGCATACATACACTAACCACGCACTGTAGATGGCGCAATTCTCTTTGGGAGGCATCAATGCACACAGCGAACTATAAATATTACGATTCCCCGGGAAAAACATATCGAAATTAAGCAATTAACCCTGGATCATATGTATAAATACTCATTCACTAATTGTGCATTAAAAATGGCGCAATTCATTTTGGGAGATATAAAATATATATAATGAGCTGTAAATAACATAATTCACCAATAAAAATTTACCAAAATTGGACATTTAACCCTAAATCATATATATGCACACAACTAACTATACATTATAAATAACACAATTCACTTTGGGAGGCAAAAAATGAATACAATAAATTATAAATACCAGGATTCATCGAGAAAAATTTTCACAAATTGGACATTTAACCCTAGATCATATATACGCACACATACATACACTAACCATGCACTATAAATAACACAATTCAATTTAGAAGGCATAAATACATACAACGAGCTGTAAATAGTATAATTCACCGGGAAAAATTAACATTTTATCCTAAATTATATTTATACATACACATATACTAACCATACATTGTAAATACCACAATTCAATTTAAAAAATATAAATAAATATAACGAATTATAAATAACACAATTCACGGCAAATATTTATCAAAATTAGGCAATTAATCCTAAATCATATACACAAAAATACATATATTAATTAAATTATTCATTGTAAATAAAACAATTTACTTTAAAAAATATAAAATACAAACAATATACTATAAATAACATAATTAATTAAAAAAAAATACCGAAATTAAGCATTTAACCCAAAATCATATACAAACACACATACCCATAGTCTAATTATAGATTACAAATAACACAATTCATTTTAAGAAATATAAATATATATAATAAATTATAAATAACAAAATTCGTCGAAAAAAAATATCAAAATTAAGTATCTAACCCTAAATCATTTCAAAAACCCACATTATTATCCAATATATTATATTAAAAATTTCATTGTAAATTTCCAAATACCACAAAATACCTATTTATAATATTATATATTATATATAAATTTAATATAATTTAATTTAATATATAATATTTATTTATAATAATATATATATATTTAATTTTAATTATTAGTAATATATATATTAATTTAAAAAAATAAATATTATAAATTATATATTAATTTTATATATTTATATTAATTCTAATAAATTATTATATAATATTAAATTATTTTAATTAAAAATATATATATTATATTAATTTATATATATGATTATTAAATAAATATAAAATAATATTAATATATTTTATTTTTTAATTTATTTTTTTTTTTTAAATAAAAAAAACAAATCAATATTTCCCAATTTCATTATTAATTTATTATTATTTATTATTGATTATGTATTCACCATTTTCCATTATTAATAACCCAATATTTATTATCCGGCATCTATTATTCCTTATTTGTCGTACAATATCCAATATCCAATTGGAAGAATCATTGTCAACATTATTGTTTATGAAATTAAAGCTACAGATATATTGCGCAACATAAAACATCCATATTGAACATATATATTAAATTATATTTATTTATATTTATGAGAACCTCATAATGTCCTGGAAATGTGGCTTCTCTGCCTTCCGCATTCGTAGTTTGTACAGATTTCCGCGTTATTTCTATCAGTATTTGGCAGGTTATTTTTCCAAATTTTTGGCATTTCAAGTTGACCGTCTTATTCAAATAAGATATCATCATTAGTTATCGTTCCCACTATCTTTTCTTTTTGAAAAAAAAACATGTTATTCCAGCGATTCTGGAACTCAATCGTCTCTCACCGTCTATCTTTTTCATTTCACTTTTGGATATGATATTATCAATAATACGGTTCGCGTGGATCCCTGCCAAGGGTACGGGTCCGCACATGAAAGTTGTCAAAATATCTTGGTCCAAAAAGTGCATCTCAGCCCCAACATGGCTATTTTCAGTGGGGCAAGATGGTGATCTCTGACATGTTGGGGCCACCAAAGTGAACAAACCTGCAGCTTCGGGTCGCGTACCGAGCCTGCTCGGGGGTCGCCAAGCATAAGGATCCACACCTCTGCACCGACAGAACTTGGGTCCATGAGAACCACAGACTTTAAACTGCACCATCATGAATCGTCCCAGTTCATCCAATGAACTGACATGTTTTCATGTAGTGTAAATATGAGTAAACATGTGTAAGCCACTTATTTTTAGCCCTGAATCGGTCATCTCTTCCCCTGTTCATACTACACACCCCCTAGAAACCATAGTTTCGTAGGGGTTTTAGACTTATTTAGGACCATCTATGGGTTTCATATGAACGGGGGATGGGACCGCAGCTGTTCCGCCTCCATAGGCAAGAGGAGGACGCCTGAAAAAGCTGTGCCAGATCCAAGAAACTGGAGTGGGATCAAGATTTACTGGTTTCATCAGTTTCATCTCTTGGATTTAACTTCATCACATTTCATCACATTTCATCATATTTCATCATATTTCATCCTATCTGATACTATCTGTTTAAGATTCTGTGAATGGAGTTTCTGTCATACTAAAACATCTTCGGATGTGCCATTGATGCTGCCATTGTATCAACATGTGGATTTCGCTGTCAAACACGCTCCAACTGTGGCATTGTTCTTCAAAGGTGCTGGATCACTGAAGAATCGGCAGTCCCTGGCGTAGCGTCACTTTGCCAAGGTCCATACGAGATTCGATATGGATAGCTTTCCTGCACCGAGATTCGAGGATCACGTTAGTAACTGCTAGCCGCGGTGCACAGTACAACATCGAACAACATCGAACAACCAGCTATCAGGTCTATCAGGTCTATTAGATCGTTAAATGCCCCAAAATCATACCCCATAGGATCCATGGTGCTGGTATATATGCTAACATAAAGGGGGTATATTAATGGTAAATGTTAGCATATATGGCAGCACCATGGATCCGTCATGGGTACAGGGACGATCACATGCCAAAATCATGGCCCGGAATTCGGGCCTCGCCAGGAGCGATCCAGCAGGGCTTGCTGTTGCCAATTTCATCAAGCTCCTCGGATCATGTTTCGTGGCAGGCGCCGCAGCGCCGCAGTTCCGAAGCCTCTGAGGCACCCTGGCTGGAGTCCCAGGGGCAGGAGTGCCATTCCTGCCATGATGACAGCAGAATTCGGAGATCACGGGAACGTCTTGGGTAAACAGTAAACAATCATATCATGGCTGGGTCCAAAAAAAAGGTATGTAACTTAGGTAACGCATCTTTTTCCTGGGGATTTTCTGGCCAGTTTTGTGATTTCCATTGCTGCTTATTACGGTAACTCAAACGGATTCCCCTCACCATCGCTGGAAAATCTCCATCCACGTCATGACGAGGTTTCGTCCCAAAACGGACCTTCTTCTCTTTGCAAAGTCAGCATCACCTGCATCAGTCAGTCGTCATCACCAGTTGGTCATCCCAAATGATCGAGCCTCACCCATGTTTCTCCGAGTAGTTCGGCAATGTTTCCGGGACCATTTTTCAAGTAACATCCATTTTTCACTAAAGGTTGCTTGGTTCTCATGTAGACTATTCCCATGGCCCATGATATTGAAAATACTGGAATTCGGGTTGGTTTTCATCTTGAACATTCCCATTATTTATTGAAAATACGGGCAGTTAATCTCATCCCCGTAATCTTCAACAGCCCCCCATGGGTTTCTTTGGTCCCAGTCATCTGTGGTGATCTCCACCTCCGCCTTCTCTGGCTTTGGTTTTCCTTAGCCCGAAGTCGCTGTGGGGCGAAGGGACCACGTTGATCATCTGAATAGATTTGAAGTAATTATACATACAAATAAATATAGGTGTAAATCGAGACAAGATAGAATTTGATATAACTTGATATCAGTTGATAAGACACTGATTATATATATATAATTTAATTATATATATAATATACACGTAAACGTTATTTAGAAGGCATCCCCAGTTTGCATGACCTTGAAATGCCAACAAACTGAGCACCAGTTTTCCCCAGACTGCAACCTGGCGCTGATCCGAGCGTCTTTTGCTTGCCGCCCTGAGCAAAGAACACTGAGAATAGGGCGGAACTTGATTTTGAAGAATGATCTCCGATCCGGATCCATCCATCCATCCATCCATCCATCCATCCATCCATCCATCCATCCATCCATCCATCCATCTGATCTCTCGGATCTATCACTATCCAAATATGATCTATCTGTCATGCATATCCATTGATCAATCTTACCCTCTGGTAAACTGTCCCATAACTATATGGAAAACCACCCATCTTTTGGGGGGTTTCTATCAGCTCAACTCGGGGCACCTACGAACGGTCATGTGTCCCAAGCTAGGAATGGGCCCACAAAATGCTGTGCCATAAGCCATCCATCTGGCAGTTGGCCCAGTTGGCTATGAACATGGAAAAAATGTTGCCTGAGATGTACTTGGGCACTTCTTCAACATGTCATGAAATTTCATGCTTCAGCATGGTTGATCATTGAAATCATATTCTTTCATGTTCTTTCCCCATGAACATATTGGGATATTGGGACACATTACATGAAATCATGTTTGATCATTGAACATTGCCATAGAGGTCGGTATCCCCCAGACAAGCCTCCTCAGGTGCTTCGCCTGCTGACGCTGGATAGCTCAGGATAGAACGATGAAATCTGGAACAGAAATGGTGATTGTGATGTTCATGTTGATGGTAATTTTGAGTCGGTAATTTTCTTGGTTGTTAATGATAATTTTAATGGTTTAACTAACCTGGTTTTTAACTAACCTGGTTTTTTGCAATGTAGTTGATGTTGGTAGAGCAATGTCTACCAAAACATCCATATGGATTGATGGTTTACACAACCCGTAAATGGTAAAATTAGGGATGGTTTACTATTGCTTTACTCACATCAAAAAGGGATGTTCAATAATATGTACATCCCCAGAAAGGGTTTGTTACACAAAAAATGAATCCCCACATTGTGAAACCTGGGGGGTGTATCTGGGATCTAACATGGGATTTGAGAATAGTAAATCTAGTTATTGGGTGTACCTAAATTATGGTACTTACTATGGCAAAATATTACCAACAATACTCAACAATAATGGATTGATGCATATTTCTGGGGATGTTTCCCCACCATTGGAACCTTACGCCGTCACAGCCATAGCCCAGTCATTCTGAGTGATGACAAGGTTAGAGACATATGCAGAAATGGGAATCCAACAACTTCCTCAAACATTTAGCTACAATGTCATGTAACCGTCTCCACTTTTTCAAATCTTGGAACATCTTGCCAGCAAAACTAGGAGATTCACGCCCATTTTTCCGGCTTTTTTTGCTCATGGCCGCTCCAGTTCTCATAGTCGCTAAAGCGGACTCTTGTTTTTTTTTTCATTTTGGGGGAAGGATGACTTAGGTGTCTCCGTTTCTCAGACCCATTCACGATGTCGTTGAGCCGTCCAACCTTCACCCTCACCCTTCTTCTTCTTCCGACTTTTTGCCTCACTGAAAAGAAGGAAACAGTCAATTCTTGAAGTGTTCGCTTACACGCAAAAACGCAAGTCTACATGCTGTCTCTATATATTACATATATACATGTTGTGTAATTATACGTGCTGCATTTATATAGTGTAATTATATGTTGTGCACTTATATTTATAAATCATGATGTAACTGTATTGTGTAATATCGCGCTTCTACCATGATATTGTCTTTGCGCGTGCTTTCAAAAACTAAGAACATACAAATTGAGTGGTCGTGAGAGATTCTACGTGTGTCCGACGAATTGGCATGCATCTGAATAGAACCAGGAGGGAAACGACCAGAGCAACAGAGAATGTCCAAAAGACCCCAAAAACGGTCACGGTTGTATTCGGAAACTGGCGAGTTGTATTCAGAAACTGGGAGTTACATTCGGAAACTTGAAACCGCAATATTCAGAAACTGGGAGGAAAGGAGATGGATACTATTGACCTAAATAAACCCGAAACCAATCCTAACGAAACATAACCAAACCATAAACCAACCCTAAAGATGCCCCAAACCACCCCTAAACAAGCTCTAAAGCAACCCTAAACCAACCCTAAATGAACTGAACCCTAAGAAACCCTAAACTAGCCCTAAATGAACCTTAAAATACCCTAAAGAAACCCTAAACCAACCGGTACTGTAGTTTCTGAATACGACGACGGATATGACAAAGTAGTTGCTGAAGACGACGAGTAGTTTCTGAAGACAACGGAATAGTTCCTGAATACGACGAGTAGTTTCTGAATACAACAGAGTAGTTTCTGAATTCAACGTCCAGTTCCTGAAAACGTATTGTTCCGAATACAGTAGACTTTCTGAATCCGACTTCAATCACCCCAAAACTATCTGCTTCCTCTATCTACTCAACTAGACGACCAGGCCGTTTTTTTTTCTGGCTTCAAAGCCTTTTACAAATCATGAAGCACACAGTGCACACTCGTGCTTAGCATATCTTAGCATAGTAAAGCAATTGAATCAATTTATGGCTATTGCATATATTGATAGCTTAGAATTTACCAGAGATATACCAAATAAATCAATAGAATCATATCAATAGCATAGAATCCACCAGAGATTTACCATTTTTTTCGGCTATTCCAAGCATCAATGCATGGCTTCGCCCGCCCCAACTCGAACGGCCCTGAGACTTGGACCCTGCTGGGCTTTGTGTGGTCATGATGGCAGAACCTCCACGGGCGGCAACTGGAAAATGTGTCTCAGTGAGCCAAGAAATCCGGTGAATTTCCCATGAAATCCCAGTGGTCAATCATAAGTTTTATTCGGTGTTTATACATGTAAATACATGTAAATACACTACACATTGAATCGTATGAAATCCAAGCTTTGATGGGGTAAATTCCCATTTCAAAAACTGCACCCAGTGGTCAAAGTCCGTTGCAACGGTGGTCAAACCTACACTTCATGGCATTGTAGCAGCCCTTCGGCGAGTGGTGGAAGATGCAGGTGGCACCTTAGCTGACAACACCAATGGGGATAAAAGGCACCACCATTATTGTTGGGGTAGAATGAGATAGAATGTGATATTTCATGGGATATATAACCAACTTGACATGATATTTGGTTTTGTCCGACAATTTGGGTAATTCTACTTCCATTTATGGTACATGTTCCGCCAATCTGTGGCCTTCTGACAAAGAGTCACATCTACCTAGCAGCCATCTTGGAGACCCTACAAAAATAATCAAAAATAGATTATTATCATCTGGTTAGTGGACTTTTCCGTCAAACAAGGACAAAAAGGCAAAATATTGTAGTATTGAAAGCATACTAAAGTATCTGACTTAGCTTAAGCCAGATGGATGCTTATCTTCCTCCAAATGGTACTATTCAAGTCACGATCTTCGATCCTCTCCCTGCTGAGCTCTGCGCACAATCCACTCTCGTGCAGCATTGCTCCTGAAAGGTTGACGGAACACCCTTGATGGCTGATCTTTCCCCATTGAACTGGCCACAATTTGGGGGAATTATACCCCATTCATCAGAGACAATGCCATAAAAAAAGAACTGCTGGCATATGTGCCATGGTCAAGTAGCATGGTGTATGGCTTATGGTCATCCATCTCATATTGGGAATCCAAACATCATGGGTAAATAAATCAATTCTAAATCAAGATGAACATGGATTGATGACCACGGACCATGGGCTCATATGTCAGCTTTTTCATCCTCCAATTTTCCTTGGGGGACAGTTGTATCCACAGCTCCCAACCCAGCCTATGGAGGTAAAGCCGCCATCAGATTTCTTGGGCAATATCTGGGCCGCAGCAAAAAACGCACCAGGACGGCGGGTAAGCTGGAGGCACACAATTGTTGCACCCACAACTATACAAAAATCACCTCTGGCACGTCTCTCTCAAGCAGAAACCAAAAGAACACCAAAGACCCAAGCTCAATATCTGTACCACCATCGTTGCCATGGTTAAAGCTACATTTTTCTTACAAGTATATAATTACGTCTAAGTTTGGGTAACCCATAGCAAAAACACTCAAATTTGGCATATGGAACCTTGATCAATATGGCTTAAAGTCGCCCCCAACTCACGATCTTCCACCATTCACCTGTTGATTTTTCCCAGCGAATCCATGTTTTTTTGGCGAGACCTCTTTGAGCTCCTCCTCGCTGAGGTGCTCATACTTTTTTAAGTTCGAATCCAGGCCTCGCCATTTAGCGCGATTTTTCGCCATCAGGGGGATAGGACAGGCCACTGGCTGAAATGTGTTTGGTAAGATGTTCATTTGCCGGTATGGTAGAGCCCAGCCATTGGCTGAAACGCTAGGAAGATGTTGGGATGGGAGCTACGGGGTGGTTGGTCATTTTGGGAGGCTGCCCTGGCTGCCACGGTGTGATTAGAACATCCAGGACCATTTACAATTTACTATCCAAATGTCATGATTCCTGCCACCTATATCCGAAATGAATCCCTTAACTTAACTAGGACAATTATTTGCCCAATACCCTCCGGTACTGAAACATGGCAATGGAAAATCCCCCAAAATTGAGGTTCATAACTGAGTTACTCATCGTATTTCATCGTATTTCCCAGCAATCCACGTTTGATTACCGGAGGGTATTATTGGATTATTAGTTTATATTTCCATAAATAATAGTTAATATAGTTAATATTATATATTTAATACAATAATATACAATAATACAGTTATAATACTGATAATATTTCCATTCATCTTTTGTACTATTAGTTTGTACCAGTTTTTTTCCAGCAATCAAAGATCATCAAAGGCCCTGGCGCTCATCTCTCTCGATAGCCTCTGGACCTTCGCTGTGCAAAAGGAGCGCTTTTAGGAGGCACCCCTGGGAATTTCGAAATCCCAATGTGGTGAATGTGGTGGAATAAGTTGAGAGGGAAAGCATCTTCCATAGCCATTTCTGGGGGTTCGATGATGTTAGTGAATTTTTACAGGCTATCTTTCAAGCCCATTTCTGGAGGGTTCCACCTTCGCTTTCAGGAGAGGAACATGCCGGAATGACACAAAAAATAAACTTGTTTTGCTTTGTTTCAACGGCAAGAGTGGCAAGCACAGGTCGATGTTTATTGTGGTAAACCCAACGCCGTAAACCATCCCCATTCCATGACCATTTTTATATTTACATATGTTTACCATCCGCAAATCGTAGTTGCTTATTGCGGCAGCCAGGGTGTCCCACATTACTCATTGTCTCTTTATTAGTATTCCAGCAACACTCCATTAATATACTGTACCATGATCCGCTGGCCTGCCGGCGTGTCTTGTGGATCTTGCTTGTTCGTAGTTGTACTGTCTGTTTTGTCTTTGTCTTTGTCTAGACTTTCCCCTTGTCGCGGATTTTTGCCTCGTCTAGCTTGAAACCCCCCTCCCACCTCCCCACCTTCCCCCCCCAGCTCTTCTTCGTTTCGTCTTCATCTTTCCTTACGTTGTGGTGGGCTCAACTCTGCCCACGCCTCGCTCAACACTGGCTTGGTTTTGCACATCTTGCTGTCATTTCGATGGTTGTTTCCGTTT
>Ga0126342_10017718_pt1 | contig 12291 bp, 7 predicted proteins | sample Cyp1metagenome_FD_92528 | JGI IMG/M metagenome (GOLD analysis project Ga0126342, IMG submission 92528) | Coral microbial communities from Lord Howe Island, Old Settlement Bay, Australia - Cyphastrea 1 metagenome | ecosystem: Host-associated > Invertebrates > Cnidaria > Coral ... | reverse complement strand
TGTACAGACTGTTCAAATAAACTATTGCAGAAAGGTATTGTGCCTCACTGCATAACCATGTGTTTTGACATCTGTACCATTAACACGTGTGAGCATTCGGGTTCGTGGGTTTCATCTTGTCTTTTAAGCAATTTTCTATCTCTCCTTCGCCTTCTCAAGGAGTTCAGCAGAGCTAAAGGCAAGTCAGATACAACTCTGCTATTAATGGATGAATTTGTGGGAATGATTATATAGCGGATTTAGCTTTTACCAAGTAGTGGAAGTAGTTCATGGGTTTACCAATCAATTAGGCTAGGATTTAATCAATTAAAAGAAGTGGATCCTCACTGGCATTTGTGGGAATGACTAATGGTTTTAATCCATATAATACCATGCGGGGTGAAGCTGGAAAACATCAACATGATCATCAAACAGTGAATTAATATGGCATATTAATGCCATATTGTTGATGGGATATGGGATACACATGGGATGTTGATAAGGCATGTTTGAGACTATGACTATGACGTCATGTTCTGGATGAATTTGATCATGACTTCACATCGTGTTCTGTCACTGGAATGACGGTTAGGACTGGGGAATCATTCCCATACCTGGCCGTATGATAACAGCTATTTCAGGCTGCCGTCCGATGATCACTTTCATTAATTGCTCAAATCCATTAATCATTCCCACAAATCCTAGTATTGATTCCCCATCAAATCTATTATCAAACATGTCAATCGAAAATCCCCAATCTGTTCATGATTTTCCCATTGCAACCTCCATGTACAAGCGGTTTTTCATTGCGATATTTCCTGATAGGAGGGTAAAAATCCAGTCTGACTCCCCCACGTCACGTCCTTGTTCAATTGCTTGGCCTTCTCCACTACCGCCCTGGCCGGGAGACGTCTGCGCTCGAAACATCTCGAAACCGCGGAGGATGTGGGGGGTCTAAAGACCGGAAAACCCACATTTTATGGTTCTTAGTTTGGAGTTCATGGTTATTTAATATCCAATTGTTACTAATTGTGGGCCATTGATAATTATGGTTCTTCATTATGGACCATGGATAATTATCGTTATTCATTATGATGACATGTTATGAAGTGATGATTCATGGATGTTGATGGATGATGGATGTTGATGGTTATTAAACGTTATTAGTCAAATCATCCAAATATCAAACAACCCCATTCTATGGTCCCTTTCTAAACCTCGGGCGATATTGATGATATTTGATTATAAACAATGATGGTTGATGATTTATATACAATGGATGCCATCAACGCGCCCAAGTTGTTGTGGGTCTTGTTTTGGCTACTTGGCAGCTGCCCTTGGAAACGAACATTGCATAACTCAAGTTCCAATCTGAGGGGTCTTGCATTGCCTGTCCTTTCGGCATTCAGCCACTGTGTAGCTGGCTACATCCCAACAGTTTCTTTTGTATCATCTGCTGACAGCCTCATAGATGAAGTAGTACGTGTTTCCATTTCTATCATCCCAAGTATTTTCTTCTGCTATAGCTAATATCCCCAAAATTGTATAAACCTATTAATTATTCCACTAAGCCAATAATACGCTTATATAGATCCTTATTAATATCATATAAGAATCTACACATAGGATCCAACATTATAAGGATCTATTTCTAATATCTCCAATATTGATCCCAATACGCCCCACCTGATGCGTTTCTCCTCCGGCTCCACGGGCACTTGATAAACCTCCGGAGGTCCAAGTCCTGAGGCCCACAGGACACGTCGGACTAACCAGTCCCAAACGGTAGGTTGACGTGGTCAATCTGTGGCATTTGATCCCAATCTTTTGGAAATCCTCATTAATCAGTTATCAAAAGGTTAATGATGATTAGTTAAGGATTAATTAATATGGAAATTTCCCCAATCTTTTGATGATTTCCCCATTACAACCTCCACTGGTTGGTGGTTTTAACCATCTTGAAACATATGAGTTCGTCAATGGGAAGGATGACATCCCATCTATGAAATGGAAAATAGAACACGTTTGAAACCACGAACCAGAAAATATAGTGCTGGTAAAAAAAAATACTTATTTTCCATGTGTAGGGGGAGTTTCTACCTATCCAGTTGCTTCGGGATGTTACCCTTTGGTTGTTTCACATAGCTGCGCATAGCTATCAAAAATGGCCCATAGAAATAGACGAGTAAGATATATTAAATTTGAAAAATACCGACATTTTCCAAATGGTGATTTTGCATATAGCCATGCTAAATAACCAGAGGGTAGATGATTTCGTGGGTCATCTGAAAATGGACATTTGACGTTCCTAAAATTGTTGGAATCTTTACATTTGACCGTTGGTTCGCACCATAACCTGATTAGCTGCGGCTCCAAGCCATCGTTGATGTCATTCTCACAGACTTTGGTGGGACATGCTACAGGAAAAAGCCCTAAAAAAGCCCTAAAAATATGGGTGAAAACCATGTTTCCGGATGTTTCCGGCAGATTGTCCAAACAAAACCATTGACAGTACTTTTTTTCCCGTGCGAAAGGAACACCATTTTTGGGGGGTCTATTTTGGAGGATCTCCCAAGAAATTCCAACCCAAGACATGAACAGTTTTGCTCAGTGGCTTTGGCCTCCATTCCTTGTCACTCCATTCCGATGACACACCCAGGATATGAAAAAATCACCAACTTCCCACCAAGTATCCTGGTTGGTTCATGTATCTATCTATCTATCTATCTATCTATCTATCTATCTAATCTATCTGAATCTGTAGGTATGTAGGTATGTAGGTATGTAGGTATGTAGGTATGTATGTATGTACGTACGTACGTACGTACGTACGTACGTATGTAAATACATATGCATATAATTATACATATTCAAAACAATCACCCAAAATACAGCTCGCTAATGCTCGCTATGTGTATACTCAGGATCTAGTTCGGCAATGGTATAGAAGAAATGCCACGACCGAGGCTCTGCCGTGCTGCAAGGGTTCTTGTGGCCGTGGGGGTTGGCCATACACATCACCATGGGCGCCCTGGCCATGGGCGCCATGGCCAAAACCACCTCAGAGCTGACGCACTCGGGTGGATGACGTATGCCGAAAATTTCAGGTATATGGCTCTTATAGATACTTATAGTCTATTACGTATAGTTTATAGTCCCAATTAATACCGATGTATGAATACACAGCAACTCCCAACAAATGATTTAGTAATTCCACAAAATGTCACAAGAAATCAACCATTTTGACAGGATTCACTAACAAACATTATCATCTTTGGTGAGGCTATTGCGAGGTCGCAATTGAGTTGTGAGTCTACACCACTAAAAAAACATAGCAAACAAAGTCAAAAAACAGCAACAAATTTATAACAATTCGAACGCAGTATTCTTGGTAAGGAGCAACCAACTTTTAAGGGACAATTTTCACCGGAAAGCCCCATGATATCCCATGATGTTCATGGGAAAATCAATGGTTTCCGGTTATTCTCACCGAGGTGCCATGTCCTGCGGCACCATGGCCTCCTGTACCATGGCCTGCTGCACCATGGCTGCCTGTCGGCCCCCAGCCAAATCTTTACAAAGCAGAGCGCGCAAAACATAGTTTATAAATTTACAAGTATAAATTTGCCTAATATTCTATACAATAAAATGAAATAAATATAGATATAGTAATATTGGATAGTGAGTGAGGTAGCTAGTTCAGGAGTTTCTTGGTGACTGTACTTAGCTGCTGATGACGCCTCCTGAGCACCGGTGCGCAGGAGCTCGTCTTTACTTTCTATATGGATGGATGGGTTAGGACGCTGAGGCTTGGGGTAGGTGGAAGGGTGGGGCGATAACGTTCATGTCTGCTTGCGCACAATCTTGATCTTACGTTGAGGAATACAACTAGAACTTGCGCAGGACGGCGGCGCTGTAGAAGGCGTGATTCATCAGCAACAGCAACAGCACTGCCAACAGCATCTGTGCACATGTGACGAGAATAAAACAATAAGACACAACAATACAATACATGAGAATAATTGATAATAATATAATATTAGTGAGAACATACTTTTGTTTAATGAGAAACTTCATTGATATTGAGAAAATTACGGCGTCTATTTCAACACAAACGAAACAATAAGTAACATATGATATAGTAACATGATATACATACATTAGATTATATTACAAAACTTAACTATATGACAAAACATAACATGACATGACATGACATGACATAACATAACTTAACATAACATAACATAACATGTTCATAACATAGCATAACATTACATATAACATACATGCATACCTACATACATGCATACCTATACACACATAAATACATACATACATACATACATACATACATACATACATACATACATACATACATACATACATACATTACATACATTACATACATTACATACATTACATACCTTACATACTTACATACTTACATACTTACATACTTACATACTTACATACATACATACATTACATACATTACATACATTACATACATTACATACACTACATACTTACATACTTACATACTTACATACATACATACATACATTACATACATTACATACATACATACTTACATACTTACATACATCCGTACCTCCATACCATACCATACCATACCATACCATACCATACATGCCATACATACATGCCATACATACATGCCATACATACATTACATTACATTACATTACATTACATTACATTACATTACATACATAATATATCATAATATTACTGTATATCCGATAACCCCGATTTATTTTATCAGGCCTGTGCCCCACTGGTTTGCGAGCTGTCCAGCGGAATCCTTGGACATGACCGAGGAGCGGAAAGGTGGAAAGGTTCATGGATCAATGGATGGGTGACTCGTTGGGACCGGCACATGGGGGTGTTACCTGGCCATGTTTGCCCTCAAAGAAAAAGGGCTTTCTTGATCCAGAAAATCAAGAAAATAGCCTCAGGATAAGAATCATACAGACGTAGCATACCATATGCCATAGCTGATGTTGAGGGCTGCCAAACCCTATTTCAGACCTGGGGCAAGGCTTCTTTCTTCCAAACAACACCGCTGCAAGATGACCCTTTCACCCCATGGCAATTGAAACCCGCTGTGTCTGACTCTTGCAGCAAGCAATCAAAACCACCAGCAACGTTGGCGTGGTGGTGTGCGTATGCCCTATAACCCAAGACTCAGTGAAGACAGGAAGCTGCTTAAGAAGGTGCCCATTGAACACTAGGGTTGCTGGTACTTCGTGCTAGAAAGGTCATAGTTTCCAACTTCTGGGAGTTATTGCCACCGCCATATAATCTATCCATTTCTATGTGTGTTTCCATATGAGCTTATTAATAGGCCCAAGAGTTCCTTGCGGATTCCAGAAAACATCAGATTTCAGCTGCCGGCAAGCCACGGTCCGTTCAAAGGTTTCCCAGTCCTTCGACGACATCTGGGGGTGTCCCGGAAACGAGGCCGGGGATGAGTAACCTGGTTGGCCACCGCTGCAACGACCGGATCAAGCACAAAGTATTTCAACAGAAATCGTCTCTTGGGCATGGTTGATGTCCTTGTCTGGGCAAAATGAAACAAAATACAACTGGCAACACTACTGCAACCGTGTCAGAAACGGCAATGGAAAAACCCTAAATGTCGATTTGAGTGAGAAAAACAATCTATAAATGGTAGATTTTCCATTGCCATGTTTGACTACTAAAGGGTGCGTTGGTCCATTTGCATCCTGAACCTTAGAACTTCGACCAAGCACCACAAAAATCAAAAAAACACTTAGCTTGGGATGCAGTTGGAGTTGTTTTTTTTCCAAGCAGCATTGGATTGAAACTCATGTCACCCCATGAAACCTGCCAAGATGGACAGAAAGAATCGCCCGCCATTTTCAATGACCATCTCAACATCAAGGATCTCCATGCAACGATCAAAAAATGCTATGAAGCCCATGAAATCATCTCCTAGCGGCCCATTTCAGAGCAAAATGCCTTGGGCCTTGGGGCCTTGGGGTCTATCAGAAGGCTCTACTCCGAACCGAGGCACCATTTACAGGTACCAGGACACGTATTCGGCTGGAATGCCTTGGAAAACCATTTCTGACAATGTAACTGGAGGCAAGGAACTTGCCCCCGCTTGCAAGGCCTGATATGTTGGGAGCAGGTTGTCACCAACCTTTCAGAAACCAATCGTTTTTACCATAGTAATCTCCAATTCTTTTCTGGACATCTATCCTTTAACTGGCAAATCGTGGAAAGGGGCTGCTAGGTCATCTGTGCTGCGATGGTGACTGGACCCAGAACCCCAATGATCCCTAATTAAACATAATGCAGACCAGCTTCAAGTCATTCAGAATCCTGCAGGCATGATGTGGAAGGAATGGCAATTGGAACCGATCAAACATGTAATGTCCTGTAGACTAAACCAAGCCTAAACCACTGTAAAGGTAGCCGAAAACGAACCCGACGCCGATCTTGTTTGGGAGCGCTTACCTAAACCCTATATGTGGAAACCCCACCATGTGTACATCATTTTTCCGAATGGGAAACCATGTATTTGTTTCACATGTTTGTTATATAATTTACGCCAGGGTAAACCCGTAAAAATGCCGATGATTCGCACCGTAAAATTGACCTAAATGGCGCGCGGCGGATTGTTGATCAGAATCTGACCAGCCGTTTGAAAAAACAGCTCTGCATGTGTAAAAGGTGTCGCAACCCCAGTTAGAATATTTGATTTATATAGTATAGATATCTATCTATCTTTCTGTCTGTCTGTCTATCTATCTATCTTTCTGTCTATCCATCCATCCATCCATCTAATCTATCTAATCTATCTAATCTATCTAATCTATCTAATCTATCTAATTTATCTAATCTATCTAATCTATCTAATCTATCTAATCTATCTATCTATCTATCTGTCTATCTATCTATCTATATCTATCTATCTATCCATCTATCTATCTATGCATCGATCTATCTATCTATCTATCTAAACTACCATAAACCCCAGTCACACCACTTAAATAATGCAACCGAATCGAGCCAAAGGGACGAGTGCATATCTAGCATGGGTTGTAGAAATCACACCATAATAAAAACTCATGCGTCAGTTGTTGTACTACATACATATCTAGCTGTGCTTAGGGGTCCATGTATGGTAACAAAACACTACATACATATATACATGTGTATATATATATATATATACACAATGTATAGTATATAATGTTGTGTGTGGGTGTGGAGATCTTCAATGCCTGGTAGCTAGTAGCTGTCTATATTTCTTTACACCCCAGGCCCTTTTTTGTGCAGCCACGCTTCTGATTCACTTCTGCTTCTTCATCTTTGTTCACATGTTCTGCACGCATCATGGCAGTCTGAGCACATCGCCTCGATGACTAGGTCCCTAGGGTTCAGGGTGATGACTCAAGGGTGGGCAAACCACTTCATAGCCTACAAATTTAAATGCCCAATGGAAGGTAGATGTTTTAGCGACATCTGGGTTTATTGGGCTAAATCCGACGAACATATATTAGCATTGTATATTTGTCACCGTATTGTATGCCATAGTAATATTTTGCATGTGGTGTAGCCTCCCTGTTGAGCATACAGCAGGGCCCCCCATTTGCCAAGGAGTATGTGCCAACCGAGCCACTCCACATCGTACACCATCTTTGCCGTCGATTTGACCATGTAATCGTTTCGACAGGCCTGACCAGTCCAATTAAAAATTGGGGTGGATCAATGGTTTAGTGGGTTATCATCTGTTAGAAACGGAATGCAATTCGATTTCTCTCTCTCTCTCTCTCTCCATCGCCATCCCGAAGGTTCAGCTCAGGCTAAGTGCGAGCTGTTGGCCCAAACAAAGGAGCCACAACTAAGGACTGAGCATACAATGGGATTATTTATGATTGTTTATGTCACATTATGGATATACATACGTGTATATATATATATAAATTCCCATCCCCCCGTAATCTTAAACACACTCCATGCAAATGGTGGGTTCATCTTCCCTACTAAACGATGGTTTCTACCGGGTGTTCAATTAGGGGGAGCATGTGGGTAATTCAAAAAACAACTAGACTAGATAAGGAACTACAGTAATAATGGTTCGTCACGTATCTATGCAACCCACCCACTATGAACGTCCGATGGGCGAGTTGCACCAAGGTACTGGGATGCCATCGGATGCAAAGTCCGTGGGCAAATTGTTCAGAAGCTTATCAGCGTCCATCACGTATTTTTCCTCAAAGAATTGGAAGGAACTTGGGTGCTGAAAAAGGTGCTCCCCGGGCCGTCTTTAAGGGCGGCCTATGGCTGAATGGCTCGGGAAAAAAAAACATAGTACGGAAACTCCACTTCATACTATCTCACCTTCACTAACCTTAAAATAGCTGCAATAAGGTTATTTGAGGATGGTTTCCCCTTACTAACCATCATTCCGGTGACGTCAGAGTAAGGTCATTATAATTCATCCAAATACTATCTATCTAAATAGAACTATATAGAGGCATCTGTCTACGAACCAGTTCATTTGGTTTCTATCTACTAAGGCTGTCTATGTATTAACAGCAGCTTGAACACAAATGCGGCGCACACACTCCAAAACATTTATATAAACACTGATATACACACATATATCACAGATTCACGGATATCACCAGTCATCAAACAACAGCAACACATCACCAGAATGTCATGGATTCGTAGTTGTGTATATATTCTCCGAAGACAATATATAAAAATCAGAGGGGGAAGCCCACAAATTTCAAACACCAGAACATGGCCAATCTTGGATCCCTGGCACTGTTACACTGTTCAAAGCTGGTTGCTGTACTTCAAGTACATATTGATATTGGCTACCGACAAAAGATTTACGAATCAAAGTACCATGTCTCAACATATTTCAACCCCTTGGCAAACGATTGGTCAATTGGGATCTTGATCCCATTTCTTGTTTTTGTACGTTTTTGGCATCATAAATTACAAGAGATCATAATATCCTGGTTGGTGGTTTCAACCCCTCTGAAATATATTAGTCAGTTGGGATGATTATTCCCAATCTATGGAAAAAACATGTTCCAAACCACCAACCAGTATCTGTCTGCAACCACCATACAACTGACGTGTCTTTTTTTTTCGGCTACCCATAGGCTACACACTGAGTTTAGCCCAGTTTCACAGCCGGAGCCAATGAGGTGAGGTGCCACATCCCTGGTCGTTTGCGATTCGAAAAAAAAAAACTCCCCTAAAAAGCCCAAAAGATAGAACATGTTGCTGTAAAAAATGGTTAATAATGATCAATAATGGTTAATAAGTTAATAATGGTTCATATATTTGTTATATAATCATGGTTAATCATGGTTAATCATGGTTAATACTCGTTAATCATGGTTAATAATCACCAGAGACCAAAGAGTATCACGCTGTTCATAGGATTGAAACACTTCTAACCATCTTTTTGAGGTTACTATGGTGGTAAATCATGATCTGTTTGTCTATCTTTTTGGGGGATGAGATGCTGATTTCGAAGGTGCAACCAGGTTGTGATGTCATTTCAAAGAGGATCACATATCTCCAGATGGGCCCGCGCCATCGGTTGAATGTGCATGGTCTCCCTCCAATGGTCTCGCCAGATATGATGTGGCAATGTCTAACTCTATGTGGTAAACTCACGAGCAAACCATCCCCAATTTGACCAGAAACCGGGATAATAGCCACCCCAAAATTGGAGGTTGATTATGGTTGTTTTCTTTTTTGTTTTTTCCCCCAAAGTCCTTTTTGCTGCGCGTCAGTGTTCATGGGTTAAGGTGGCAGCCGGCTGGGGACAGGGGGGGGTCTTCCCAGCTCTCCGTGGAGGGGTAACTCCAGAAGGCTGGCGGCGTGAGCGCGGGCAGCTGCGACGGCCACAAGGCTCACCCAGCGCGATTTCCATCCATTACCATCCATTATCATCCAATTTATCTATCCCCATACCTTTCTTCGGATCAATTCCCATTGAATTCCCACGTTGCAGGTGAATCTCCACGGTCTGGAGAGGGGTGGCGCCTGACATGGGAACGGACCTCAAAGACGCTGGCAGGATCGCAGGGGCCCTCTTCCATGCGTCCTGCAAGGGCCCCGGGCAGTGGCAGCCTTGTATCTTCTCCAAACCTTGCATGCTTAAAATGTGAATTGATGGTTTGTTTATAAGGTGATGAGAAAGGATTGTGACCAACAAACATTGTAGGATATTGATGTATATATGTTTTTTTCATGGGAATTACCCTCTGACGATCTATTAATGTATTACATAGGTATGAGAGCTATGGCCCATTTCTAGATGATTTATCGATTTCAAGTAATGATTTCTCCATAACTTTAGGTCAAATTATGTGAAAGTAAGGACCATATCCAAGAGCAATTGTAAACTGCAATTCGACCTCGGTCATTTGTTTGAAGGCTTCGAAAAAGGAATTCAGCTGGGTCTTTAGCCCAGTTCACCCCTTGAAACTTCTTCGCACCCCAAAATCTCTGAAACTGACATGGAAGCTGCTTTTTTTTCATAGACACTTTGTTAGTAATTAGTTAATGGAGCAGGAGTAAATCATCCCCAAAATTACCATGGTAACCAATGGTAACCATCAAAATATGTTTTTTCTTATTGCTTTACTAACATAATCCATGACCGGGTCATGACCGTGACCACCATGTGAAATCAGCCGAGCTCCACCAGCCGAGCATAGCCGAGCTCCCGGCCCCCATCGGCCCCCAAGATCCCGGTCCATTCCAAGGGACCGCATCCACATAGAGCGCACGTGTCTCAAAGGATGAGGTCCCACATTTCTGGACATTGCAAACATATTGTCATTTGTAGAAACGTTATTTTTTTTTGGACACACTGATATAACATATATATATATGTGTCATTTGTGGATGTTTGTATATATATATATATATCTTTAATAATCTTTAAACATATGTCCAATAGCATGACATACCATGTCACATTTGTCACCGCGATGTCTGGTTGAAAGTCCCACATGTTTTGACCATCATCACTCATGTCTCGTTGAACATTTCTACGTCTTGATCCATCAAAAAAAACACATGTCAGTATATTTCAGGTGAAGAAATCCTGAAAATGTCGCAGTGAACAGGCACATCTTTTCCCATCTTTGGTGGGAAAAAAAAAAAATCCTTTGGGACTTCACCCTGGGCCGAAGAAAATGCCCAAGTTTCAGCTCCGGATCCAGCCGCTGCTCTACTGCTGGACCTGGAACTTCCAGACTTGGGGATGGTTTGTACCAGAGATTTCTGGTACTCTTGGGAATAACATACTTATATATATAATATAAAGTGTATAAATAGCAAATAACTAAATTAACAAATATAGTGTATATATATACACTATATACATTGTTATCATTACTATCAATAATACATATATATATGTGATATATATACATATATAATCATATATATGTGATATATACTAGTTTACTTTAGTTTTACATATCACCAATGTCTAGCAAATTCGACCTAACATCTGTGCTGTGTAGTATGCATTTGGACGAGTAAGTGTGGCCTCTACACCAAAGCCGCAAACAGTGGATTCTGAGGTCAAATGTGGCCGCAAAAGAGCGCTGGTTTGGGGGGGGGGGGGCACTCTTCAGGATGGTGCCCCGCAGTTATAAATTAGTTTATAACCCCATCTATATAAATATACATATAAGATCATATAAGTATCATACACTAATTTGATTACATATAGTTCGAAACCAACTTCGCTAACTATGGGGCCCCATCCTGTTTGGATGTTGTTCTTATTTGGGTGACATGTTTGACGTAAATCCCGCGGCAGAACCAATCCATCAAGTTCATGTTGTCCAATGACTGGCTCCCAGTCCACTTCTTTTCTCTACGAGAGATGTGCCAGGTCAGCTTAAACATCGGTCCTGAGGTCCCAACGTGCCGTTTTGACCACTTTGAACGCCTCTGGGACCATTTTTTTGGTTGTAGCCGTTTAGGCCGTAGCCACTTTGGCCATAGCCACTTTGGCCATAGCCATTTTGGCCATAACCGCCTCAGGAGGGCCAGAACTCGCAATTGCGGGTCGACTGTGGTGGCTGGTAAAGAAATGTAAAGAATGGATGAACCATTCATATTTGCTGGGATCAAAACATGGTCTTTGGTGTATAGTCCATCCCATATTGGGAACCCTTGTCATGGCTATACATATATATATATATATATATATATATACCAACATATATATATATATGGTGCAGCGTTGGCCACCCCCCC
>Ga0126342_10017717_pt1 | contig 12292 bp, 14 predicted proteins | sample Cyp1metagenome_FD_92528 | JGI IMG/M metagenome (GOLD analysis project Ga0126342, IMG submission 92528) | Coral microbial communities from Lord Howe Island, Old Settlement Bay, Australia - Cyphastrea 1 metagenome | ecosystem: Host-associated > Invertebrates > Cnidaria > Coral ... | reverse complement strand
TTCAATAGATTTCAATAGATTTCAATAGTTCAATGATATCCAATGATATCTTCAATGATGATTTTTGGGATTCCATCCACAGAATTCAGCTGGGAATCTCGCCGAGGTGTGAATCTTGGCAGCCGCTCGGGTTCTTCGATGGATGGCGAAAAGCCTTCGTGGCGGGATTTTTTGAGGTGAAGCACTAAAAATGTGGAGATGACCCCATTTATATGGTGGTTTTATGGGATTTTACGGTGATTTTATGGTGTTTGATGATATGGTGGAAAAAAAAACGGGGGAAATTTCATCACGACCGAAGCCCTGGAAATCATGGTTGATTTTAGGGAAATCATGGTCCATGTGAGGCCCAACAATTCTGGTGAACGTGAAATATTGTAATTTACCCAGATAGCCTCTGGTTATGACTAACATAGTCATGGAAGCCATGGCCCATTTATAGATGATTTTCCCAGCTATAAACCTCCATTTATGAGGGATTTTCCATGGCTATGTTAGTCATAACCAGATGGTAATATATGTGGATATGATATAATTGATCAATGAAGGTGATGAAAGTGCGTGATACCAGATGGTTTGATAGGGATGTGTTTTTTCCATGGCTCATGGCTGATGGTCTGTGTCAGTGCAGCCCGCAGGTCGCTTTGGGGGATTGAACCACAATAAACTTGCCATTTGGAGATGATTTGAATACCACCCATTTATGGTAGTATGCGGGATGGTTCATTTTTTTGGGTTTCCCGCATGAAAAACGAGCCATGCTCCTGTCTTGATGTTCCTGAAGTTTGGCCCCCAGAACTGAGTGGGCATCCCGGTGCGAAATGCAGATCCCAAGGCAGATGTCATCTTGCTTTGTCGGCGAAACAAAGACTCTTCACCTAGACATGGTCCTGAGCTGAGATCAGAATGGCTGTGCCAAAATTGAAGACCTGGCAACCTCAAGTTACCCTCTGGTAAACTAACATAGCTATTGAAAATTGCCATTTATAGTGGATTTACCCATTAAAAGTGGTGATTTTCCATAGCTACGTTAAATTACCAGAGGGTATGGTTGGGTTGACGTTGGTCGAATCACTATTAGAAAATCCACCCATGGTTGAACCACCATCACAGCATTTTCCTGAGTCCCTCAGCGATGCCGTGGTGCTGGGACTCATGCCCCGAACTTCCAGAGGATCTGATGTGCGCTGCCCGCTCCTCAGGTTTTTTTCGGGGTAAACATCAATGAACACTGGGAGAACTGCCCATGAAACATGGTGCTTTGGCCATCATGGAGATACCTAGACCCTCCGTTGCTACCCATAATTTTTGTGATGGTTTTACCGTAATACCCCATTGTTTTAGTAGCTTTACCAGTTTTTGGGGTATTTGAAGGGTCTGGGTATACATGGATTGATTTCAGGGAAACACAAACAGGAAACTATGAAAGTCAGTGGCTGGTGGCCAGTCTCACCTTAGACTTGAGACTCCTGTGATGGGGGGAAGAAGCCAGGGGCCTTAAGGTATACTAAACGTGAATAGAGACTAAAGACTTAAATCCAGTCGCTTTTGTGGTAGTTCAAGTGGATCCATTGAAGTTGTGAAAGGTGCGCCTCCTCTTCTGCTTGAAAGTTGGGGTTATTCGAATTATTCGATTATATTCCGTGATATCCCCACTTTACCCCAGTATATCCTCACTTTTTGAGTTCGAAGAAAGGTGTGAATCTTTCCCTCCTTGGCCCTCAAAGCCGTCGCCGTGGCTTTAGGTCTATGTGTGGATCTGGAAGTGCAGGTGGGGGATCGACCTATGAATGATGTGGTTAGTAGATGTTAGTACAGGACATCATTCCGCCAAGGCGGCATTTTCTTTGAGCTTTTGGGACAACTGGTTGTCCGGAAACCATGGCTGTTGTGGTTTCTGCAAATCTTGGTGCAATTTGGGTGCCAACTTGGCAGGTCTGGGGGGGGGGAACCGGGGAACCGCGACAGCCAGGATGAAGCTGGGCTGATGAAAGGCTACAAGTTCAGTAGGGCCTGGTGCTTGGTAGAAATCGGTGCAAGCGGTGACACAACTCAGGGCTGGATTGCGTATGGTGACGGTCGGGAGTCATAGGCCATGAAATGTCATAAGTCACAAACATATACAAAAATCAGATTGACATAGATTGGCATAATTTATTCAACTCAATATATTGAACTCCGTACTGTACCCGTCGGTACCCCGAGTTCGGTAGGATGCTTCCACTAGCTCAGCTTCTCACCAGATCATGATCCTTTAAGGCCTCCGTCAACGCGGGAGTTGCGGGGCACTCAGCTGTGATTGGTTTGCAATGCACAGGAAGAGAGTTACGGCTCCACCGTCACGATGGCAAACTGAGGCGCCAGACTTCGTCCAAGCGGATCGAAATCTGCACCAAGAGCGGCTGGAGATTGAGTTCAAGGTCCCGGCTGCTGGGATGCTGGGATTGCCTGGAACAAAACAGTTGACCAGAGGACAGCCGGAGATGGAGAGCAATTAGGAATTACATTTGTCGAATTGCCCAGGGGTATGACGCAAAATTATTGAGAATTGGGTGATTTTGGATCCAAGTACCTCCTCAGGAAGTAATTGGGCTTCGATTTCAGGGATTTTCAGATGAGTTCAGTACCTTCTTCGGAAGTATTTGGATCCATGATGATCCATGTACCCTCTGGTTATTTAACATAGCCATGGAAAATGGCCCATTTATAGATGATTTTCCCATTAAAACCTCCATTTATGAGGGATTTTCCATGGCTATGTTAAATAACCAGATGGTATATAGGGACTATGATAACCCGAAAAATCGGGATCTGAAAAAAAACCCTCCATGCCACCAGGCGGATGAGTGCGAACTCATCCCCCTAACCCTGGGTCAACTGCAAGTCCTTCGCTCCTTACCTTCGTTGCCCGGGGCTCTGGGACCTCGAACGAGACTTCGGAGACCAACAGGGCGACCTGTTGGGGCCAACTGGTAGCACCCGTGACATCCACGATTTGAAGTCGATGATTGACATGTTTGCATTGTGATTTGCGTGAAATCACAAAAAATGAACGCTTTCAAGCAATCTGAAGCTGAAAGGGAAGACTCAAACAACTAAAACCTGTGAGTTCTGTCTCAATCTCTCACCTCATAACAACTGAGTACAGCCTTACACCATGCCTCCTACGACTTGTCTTATTAAGCATATGTGCCATGGGCAAATCATATGTGTGTTTTCCCATGAACGGGACTGGTCATCAATCCATCAATGGGATTTATAATGATATATAATGATATTGATATATATATATATATTATATATATACAGTATATATATATATATATGTATATTTATATGATATACACCATGTTTTGACCATGGCGCATATGTGTGTTTCTATCGCTTCTCCCAGGCTGTGGCGTTTGGAGTTTGTTGCCCTCATCCAGGCAGGATGAATTTCTCCACCGTGATGAATTCACTCCCCCAAAGATGTCCCAAGAAAAGACATGAAAAACATAAAAAGCCATTAGACTGCAGCCTGGTTGGAGGTTTGTTTCCATTACCACCAGTTTTCCATTTTTTCAAAAAAAAACAGATCTATATTTCTCACTTTCTCAGTCAGTTGATTCCCATGCATCATTGATTGTTGATGACCAGCGGAATTGACGAAAACTTGCCTGGTCACGGGGCCCCGTGATCCTTGGCGATGACTGAAGAGTTTTCGGTCAACCCAGCACGGGTTTGACGCAGCCGTCACCATGGGTTTACTAAGTCATTGGTCATCCATGACGACTGGATGATGACTGGGGGTATGCCCATGCCCCATGACTTAGGAAACCAGCAGTTCTTCAGGAATCTTAAGTGAAAGACCACGTCCATTCAGTGTGGATAGTGTAGATAAGTCACGAAAAAGTGCGTATGATTGGCTGACATGACATTTTCCCGGAATGGGGGACCGAAACATCTCTCAGGATCAGCTTTTCTATGGGCGGGATATCACCCCGGTTTTCATCCGTCCCCAAAGCTGGGGCCTTCATCCCTCTTTGACCACCGAGCACAACGTCACCACCATTTAAACTGAGGTTGAACCTCCCCAATGACGGAAATCTCAAGGTAGCTCTCCCCGTATGGCAATCTTGATTGTTGATGATAGATTCATCTTAAACTCACAATCATTCACAGCTTGTACAATTCATCTGAAGTCCCAATCTTTGAATATGAAATTCACATCTTCGAAGCACCAGCTGAAGTCCCAATCTTTGATGCTTAAATCCTCGTTTTTTCATCATACCATCCCCCATTTTCACCGCAGCTTCGCTGCAGGAGCTGCCGCAAGATGGACTGCTGCAGCGGACCTCGTTGAACGTCTTGGGGGAAGCGCTGACGCATTCGCAGGCGCTGGGATCACCTGGGATCGCTGGGATCCATGATTTCGCTGGGTATTTCACAGCTTTGCGAACTGGAAAAGAATTGATGATCATCACCTGGACAGGTGGCTATGGTTATGGTGAATGGGATGCTTTTACACAGGAACATACGTTTGAAGCCATTGTATGATGGAAGATATGGAAGCCGTGGCCCATTTTGGTTTGATGATTTTTGATGAGTTACCCATTAAAAGCATTTAAAAGCGATGATTTTCCACAGCTATGGCTATAATAAATAATTTAAATGATCATACCTATTGAAAATTGGGTTATGACTGTTATACCTCTGGTTATACCAACAAGTTTCAGAATGGGATGATTCTCCAAGTAGATATTGGGCTATGTCTCAAAAGTTGCTTTCCCTCGGGCGTAAGGGTCCAGGCATTCCAGCATTATGAGACACATGAATGATAAATATATTCTGAATTTATGAAGATGAATCATCATTACCTGTTGTTATACGCATAATTCCATTACTATTATCATTGTTACAATGTTCCTTAAATCATCACTCTTGATATTTCTACGCACTCTTCTTCTTCTTGTTCTTGTTGTTGTTGTTGTTGTTGATGTTGATGTCGTTGATGCTGTTGTTACGCCACTATCCCTGCGATTCGAAAACACATCGGAAACACGTCGCCAGGTGCGTTCCCTACCATTTGAGCTGCCCAACTACCGCTTCTGCTTGGAACGCTTGGAGCTCTTAGGTGATGCTGTTTGGGGCCCCATCCGTCAATTTTTTGGCGTCTTTAGGAGGTAAATCATCATCACCAAAGGGTAAACCACACTATTTGATGTTTAAATCATCTGACATGTATCATAGCCCCCTTCTATGGTTGGTGAATGGGATGGTTTATGACGGGTTTATCACACCAGAACCCATTGTATAATATATGTCATCTATAGTTCTGTAGTCTTGTGGGTGATTGATGAAAAGAAAGGGTGCAAAACCAACAATGATGGGGGATGGGGATAGAATAGGATGTAACTCAAACTATGATGTGAGTGTGTCTGAATGATGGTGAATTTATCCCCAAGTCCACCAACTTAAAGCAGTTTCAATGGGGAAAATTAAGTTTTGCACCAGTGGATGAAATGGAGTATATATATAATATATATATATATAATATGTATATATATATATGTATATATACTATTTTCAGACAAACACACGTGCAAACCCATGTAAACTGAGTAAGCATCCAAGACAAAATAACACGTGTTGGTTTTGTGAAACTTAAAGACTTTGGAACTATTCTTCGGGCTTGCTACAGGGCCCCACACTTCATTGGCTTTGCCGGTTCACTGTTTCTAGGCTTCGGCCTAGTATTGGATTTGTTCGTTTTGGTGTCCCCTATGGGGGTCTATCATTCCAGCCGAAACATGTGGGGAACCACACTCAAGCACCAGAGTGCCTTGCGCCAGCAAAAAGTCAAGGCCTTAAAACTCATGGCTTCAATTCATTGCGGGAGTTGCTTGCCCACTGCCAAAGAGGTGCCAATTAGCCAAAGATGAGAGTCAATCTGGGATGTTTTTTTTTATACTTCTTTCGAATTGAAGACTTGAAGACACCCAATATCAGAGTGCACATAGCTACATAGATCATGCATGATAATTAGTATGTATATACATATATACAGAGGTGTGCAGACCGTGAAATTTCAGTGTCAACATGAACCAACCATTTCCTGGATTCCTTTCAGGAACTTGGGAGTTCCATTTTTGTAACTGGTTGTGTGTGTGTATATATATAGACATATGAAAACGGGGTTACAACCTAATTTATAACGGGGGGTTGTAAGCATTGAAAACTTCAGCCCCGAAGCTCCACTCGCACATTTTGCCAACTGCGACTGATGGCAGGACAGGACCCATATTGGGTGTTTGTGAAATAGACCCAGAAAACCGTGGCTATACAAAAATCCTTGGGTCCATATGTGATGGTCACATAGTAGTACATATAACTACGTATAGTGAACTAGACTATGTGACCATTGATAGTTCACTCTGTGACCGGGTTTTTGTTATACCGATAGTCCATAGCCAACTGCCACCCTCCAGATGACGGCGCCAGGGGGAGCTTTCGAAGGCTGCACAGGACTTTGAGACCAACAAGTGGCTGAGACATGTGACTTGACACCGAAAAAGGGGTGCTTTCTCCTCAAGGTGGAGCCCTCCAACCCGGGAGAAGAAACAAATCCTGGAACTGGACATCAAACGCAAAAAAGTACGAACATCGCAGCATAAAGAACCAGAAGTATGATGATTTCTGCAGATTTGGGAAAGTCATGGCAACTTGAACATATATTTGGGAAAGCATCTTGGGAAAGCGGCTTCGCATTCAGCGGCCAATTTTATCCCAGTTCAACGAGGAAAAATCTTTCGGTATGCCGGTTTTCATTTATTAAGTTAAACAATTACTGACGGGCTATACAAATGTTTTGTATTCTTTTGTGGTGTCAACATCCCGATTTTTGTTTGGTGGTATCATTCATTTCTTTAGATATATAATCATCCAGAAAAATGAGATGATGATACCCTGACATTTCATTCTTCTCCAAGGAGATGCCCAAACACACTTATCGTAGATCTCCCAACTGGGCTTGTCTGAAGATTTGGAAGCCCGCAATCCCATGCAATCCCCTGGTTTAGAAAAAGTTTCCCATGCTGGTTCACTTGCCTTAAATTTGGGCTAGATCCAGCAGTTTGACAATGTTTGACACAAGCCCACATCATATCGTTGCATATCCTAGAACATATCCTCATGATCTGGTGTAGCCTCCGGTAGTCCATGCTTGCTCCCACTAAAGCTTTTATTTTTTTGGGTGATTTTCCAGCTAGCCACGTTTGATTCCCGGAGGGCATAACCATGTTTTGATCCACGAATTTTACGGAATCCACCTGGACAAAGCAGGCGAGCAAAGCGAGCTGGGACTTGGCCCAGTACATTCTCTTGGAAGCCTTCAGGTGGGGCAGCTGATTTGGGTGTGACTGAAGATGGGTCCACCAAATGGCTGGTTTTAAGAGGGAAAATGAGATTCTAATCCAATTGGAATTGGGGATGCCAATATTTTCAGACACCAATTTGAAGATTCGAAGTTGCTGACTAGAACAGATTCTGGTAGATTCTGTTTGGAGTTGCATCCTAGTTGTGGACTGCTTTAGTACCTACTTATTTTGTCCTCATCTTGTTTTTACTTGTTCCACCCGCTTGAAGGCAACCTTGGACTTTTATTGACCCCTGAGCTGTGACAAATTGGAGGATAAGCATTTTAATAGCCATCAAGAGTTTTGAGTATGACTTTCTAAATGAATCAGCCAGGGTTCATCCATTGAAAATCCACCGATGGCCATGAATATCAGCAAAATTTACCACTGGATGAAGAGGGGTGCACTATTTTTTGGACCCATATCTGTGATATTCTGTGATTATCTCTCCAAAACACATACCATCTGGTTATTTAACATAGCCATGGTATAGATGGCCCATAGAAATAGATGGTTTACCGAACTTAAAAATGGTGGATCTTTCCATGGCAAACTGTTAGTCATAACCAGATGGTAAATTCTACTTGGGGATCTTCCATACGGAACTGGAGTAGCCTCTGGTAAACTAACATAACTATGGAAAATCACCTTTTTTCATGGGAAAATCCACTATTTCTATGGCCATTTTCAATAGCTATTTTGACATCACCAGAGGGTAGCCGGTTTGGAATTCGACTAATCGGATTCCCTGGACCCGGAAAAACCCCCCAGCGTCCTAGGCCCAAAGATCTACTGGCAGGACTGCGCAGGGGCACTGCCCCGCAAAAGGCCTGAGAAATGCACTGCCGATGGATCTGTTTTGAGGTTAGTTAGTTGGTTTTCCATTTCATCTCAAATGTGTTTTTTTGGTGTATGTACATAATATATGAAAATATATCATAGCATACAATGTTCCCATCCATGTTCCCATCCATGTTCTCTTGTTCAATTCTTCTGGGATTATATAAGTAAGAATAATTAAGATATGGAAAACCCATCTTCTGTAATGTCAACCCTGGATTAATAAACCCCAAACGGCTGTTTACTTGGGAGGCTACCACAAAAAAGTATTAGATTATGACTATTGGAGGAGTACCCCCCAATAAACCATGGTTTAGTCTCATCCGGGGTTGACATTAGAGGGTTTTCCCATGGAAAATCCGCCATTTCCAGTTGGGATTTCCCAACTTGCCACGATTAGCCGCGGTGCTTCCTGGGAAGTCGGACCCAGCCGGGTTGCCATAGTTCCATAGTCATGGGGGTACCACAATAGCTCGATGATCTCATAGAAAATCCTATGAAAATCCGATGAAAATGGATGATTTGGGGTACATTCTAGGAAACCTCCATATGTTTAGTTTAGTGTGATACATAGAAGTATTTGCATATGAATTCAATTCGGAATCACACTGTACTCGTCGGAATCCTGGATGAATTTGATGTTGCGACCAAAAACATCGTGCGAAAAATATGCGTCGGAATGATGGGTGGCTGATTCAAATGATGGTTGAATTTTTCGAGGGGTTAAGGGGAATCATCCCCTTAACATCCCTTAACTGGCCAGCTAATGAACAGCTAATGAACAGCTGGGCCAGGTCGTCGCTGACGCCATGGAGGCGAGCAGCGGCTCGCAGCGAGCAGCGGCCGTGGGGCAGAAGGGAACCCGTTTGACCCCGAAGCGAAATCAGTTTCGATATTTAAGCACCACGGAAAAACATGAAAAACAACTGTTTTTCTAGAAAATCATCGATTCTTTGTTTGACTTCAATTTTTTGATTGTTTAACTGCATCTGGAAATCAGCGGAATAACAACATATTCATTCGGACTTCGGACGTCATCTGGGAAGATGTCTGATCAGACCTTGGATGATGGTTCGGCTCCAACAAGAGAAAAGGTCATGATGATTTACCCTCTGGTAATTTAACGTAGCTATGGAATATCACCATTTTCAATGGGAACATCCACTATAAATGGTGATTTTCAATAGCTATGTTAAATTACCAGAGGGTAAAGCTTATTTTCCCAATGGGAAAGCCACTACTTGGGAATCTTCTTTGGGAACATCTTGGATTTTGATCAACATTTTTTTGGGGTTTCTTGAGTACATCCGAGTCATGGAGCTCTCTGAGAGTGCCTTTTCAGTTTTTTGTTGATGGATGCTTAGAATCCATTGAGTCAATCTATTCTATCAGGACTTTTCGAACTACCCATCTTGGCAACATGCAGCTTCCAGCGTGCATGTCTTGGTGTTTTTTGATAGTCAGACATATTCACCATCCAATTTTTGGGGGCTAACTCACGCCCACAGAACGCACTTGGGATGGTTTATGTGTCATTGATCATCGGCGGGTCGTGCCAGAAGACCTCGAATTTGGGTAGATGAAAAGACACCAGGGGATGATCATCATGGTGGCAAACACACAGACTATATTAATATGAATATATATATATGAATCTATATAAATGTATATGAATACATATATCTGAATATATATAATTATATTATATAATTATACACATATAATTATTCTGTACAACTATATGGTAGTTGTTTCGCATAGCACTTTATAATTCCGAATTTCACCAAATCCTCAGATGGTCGCAGGCCGTGCTGGGTGCCGTCTTTCGCTCGGCCGCGGCGTTTGGACCCCGGTGGCTGGGTTTGACAGAGCCCTGTTGGTTGATTTTTTTCGTTCCGGAGGTATGGCTAGCCATAAGGTTTCCACAAAACCATAGGTTTCAATACTTGACTAATGACTTGGATGATGATTTGGGGGTTATCCCTATTTCAAGAAACCTCCATATTAAACATTATTGAACATCAAATTGAACCATATTAAAACCTCCTTTTATCAATTGGGGGTTTTCTCATAATCCATGTGCCATTCCCGTTCGATGGTGGGATCCCCAGTCCCTTCGCAAAAAAGGTCAGCGTCGCTTGCGTCGCTTGGCAAGGGGATCACCGAGACCTGGAGGATCTTTGGAGTTTTGCTCCAGAAAAGTCCCACAGAAACTTGGTTGGAGTATGTTGGAGTCCTGGTGCAGCTGGATGTCCCAAATTCCCATAACGGTTGGTTGATGAAAAAAGAGGGGTTTCTTCAGAAAGGTGCAGCTGGATGTCCTTTTCCCATTGGTTGGTTGATGAATTTTTTTTGAGGGCTTTCTGAGAGACCCCCCTGAAAACCACAGGTTTCTATGATGATAGATGGGATTAATCACAACCCGGCCCCTCTATTTTTACCAAAAGGACATTATTGTCCTGGTGTGGTTGGAAAACACAAACTGTGGATTGTTGCGAAATCCACCAGTAACTCTGAGTAGATGGTTTATCCGATTCTAATCTCATGATTTACAGTGTTTTAGATAGATCCCAATAGCTATAGCAACTGGTGCAGGATTTCTTCCATCCACAGTATGAATCATTAAGATGTTTCGATCGATTTTGGAGACTCAGGAAGACTCCTAGGTTCAGTTTAGTCTTCGACCTCGATTGAAACGCCGGACGACTCCATGTGTCTGAGGGAGTCCTTAAGATCATGGCCTCAAACTTGCGAAAAAATGGGATCAAAGTTTAAGGAGTTGGAGATGGGTCAAAATCACATTGCGCAAAAATGGGATGGGATGGAACTTCGACCCTCAAAGTACCTATAAACATTTATGTCTTACCCCATACCTTTAGTGTTGTTATCACTTGTTTTGGGTATTTGGAGGGTCTAGGCACACTCACCCCAACACACATTGGAGAGGTGGTGATCCGACAACTTGCGTTTGCGCCACAAGATGTCAATGGCAATGACACCCAGCAAGCGTCTGAATTTCATCGATCCCCTTTACCATAGCCCCCACATATTGAATACCATTTCTCGGATCCCAAAGTCGTTTGAACAGTTGTTTTCAACTGTGCCCCTTTACCTTTAGTATTCGGGAATGGTGATTGTACCAGATACCTATAGATACCTAGCTGTTTAGACCGCAAAATCAGCAGGAGTCACATGACCTTGTCTCAAAATTATGTAAAAATATTGGTCAATCTGAGATAATTGCAAATAGTCTTAAACTTGGTGATATTAATAATATACCTCTAAATCAATTAAAATTGCCTGAGGAATCATGTGCATTAAATGATATATTAACTGAAAAATATATGAAGCAAATAAAGATAAATATAAAGATCCAGATAATGTAAAAAATACATGTGCATATTTTGTAGCAAAACAAATTGGTTATGAACCAAGAATAAAAGAATTTATTATTACAATCATTTGGAATGGATAAACAATTGGTTGTGCATTGGAATTTTCCTGGATATATATGATATATAACTATATATAAATGAAATTGAGGTTGAATGAAATGATGTACCTTTGTATGAAGCTATATTTTTGAATGGGTTTGTGTGACATTGGTATTGAATATAAAACCAATTATCGGATGAGGCACCCAAAGAATTAGATCCCCATAGTTCTGTAAGCATATATATTTATATTTTCTATTAAACTGGGAATAACTTGGGTTACTTTTTTTTCGGGACAAACCCAAATATCACAATTGTTGTCGGTTGACATTCCATTATATACATACATATATACATATATATATATACACATACATATATATATACATACATACATACACCCATATATATAATATAATATTATATTATATTATATTATATTATATATTATATTATATTATACATTGTATTATATTATATATTATATTATATATTGTATTATATTATATATATTATATATTGTATTATATTATATATATATTATATTATATATATTGTATATATTATATATTATATATATTATATATATTATATATTATATATTATATATTATATATTATA
>Ga0126342_10017716_pt1 | contig 12292 bp, 12 predicted proteins | sample Cyp1metagenome_FD_92528 | JGI IMG/M metagenome (GOLD analysis project Ga0126342, IMG submission 92528) | Coral microbial communities from Lord Howe Island, Old Settlement Bay, Australia - Cyphastrea 1 metagenome | ecosystem: Host-associated > Invertebrates > Cnidaria > Coral ... | reverse complement strand
GAGGTCCGACAGCGAACACTGTGGATCGCGAGTCGCAGTTGAGCAGGAGGACGAGGAGGACAACGAGAGGAGGAGGACAACGAGAGGAGGAGGAGAGGAGGAGGAGGAGGCAGGAGGAGGAGGAGGAGGACCAGGCAGGCAGGTGGGGAAAAACACACACTCAACAGATATCATTGTGCCTAGTTTCTCCTTTTTTTTTGCAGCCCTTCTTTTCAGCCGATCTGCTCCCTCCGCATTCGGCTCGTCTCAGTGGCATGTTTTTTTAGGCGGCCTGTACCCAAGAGCTGCGGAAGTCTGCTTATCGACTTCAGTGTCTTGGGCTGGCATTGGTAAAGGATCCATGTATGCCATATATGGTAACATTTACCATCAATATACCCCAAATGTTGGTATATATATATACCATACATGGATCCTATGGCATTGGTCAAGTTCGGAGAAGTTCGATTTCGATGTTTGTTTACCAAAATCCTACCAATTTTTTGGGATGTAAAATGAATGTGTGCCATTCTGATGTTGAAGATGATAAACTGATAAACCATGAAATTTGGCCGTACACTGTTTTCAGACAAACTAAACATGTATGTTTTTGGTAAACTTCTTTGGATGTTTTGTATGTTTCCCATGTTGGACCTTTTGGTTAAACCTTTTCGGTGGTTGACCACTGACCAAAAAAAGGCCTAGGTGAATTTAAGGGACCGTGTCGATCCTGTAGTTGGGCAGAGAGTGATTGATAGCCTATAGTAACGTCATATGGCTATGAATCAATACCTATTAATACCATTTTTAGTGGGATGAACATCCATTTACCAGCTATTTTGATGTTCACTAGGTACCAGGGTTTTGACCCATCCCCATATGCACCATTGCGATCCAAAGACCGTCACTCTGTCACCACTGGACCAAGAATTCAACCACAATTCAACCACCAAGACCAGCCATCGGAACAGCAACAGTCAGCCACAGGAGCAAGCAAAAAAGTAAAAGAAGAGAAGAGGGAGGATACTAGCAGCAACCCATAACCACACAATGATAGAACATTCGCGCAGTTTTGTTGCTGGTTATGATCCAGATGTTGATGGGTCGCACCAGGAATGTTGAACATGACGGTAGAACTAGCAGTTTTATCCATTTTTGTGATGGTCAAACCATGTCAAACCACTGTTTCTGAAGGTTGAACTGTTGAACCACCATTTTTTGTTCGAAGAAGACGGCAGATTCGTACGGATTCGTCGCGTACGTGTCTCCATGTGTCTCCGCAGGTGATCGCCGACGTTCAATGAATCAGTGAGTCCCGTTGTGAAGTTTTTATGCATGGCGGGGTCAATACGCAGAATGTAACTAAGTAACTAGAATACATGTATATCATAATGGTTCACAATATTCTAGTGAATATTCTTGTCATAATGGTTCACATTATCATCATGACAAGATGCAGTGATTTATTTCTTTGGGGATGCACATTTGGGAAGTCCAGAAAATTGGTTGGACCAGCACCACCATCCCAGTACACATCTCCCTGATTGGCAAGTTTCGTAGGGAAACCAATGGAAAACGTGGTCTGTTAGATCCCTTTAATGGTGTCCCACTTTTGACCCTGAGCCATGTGAAAAATTGTACACTGAAATTCATAATTTGCACTTTCCAGTTGGTGTCCGGTTGTAGATTCACAGCGACACAAGACCAGGCACAGAGAATGACAGAAATGTTTGGTGAAAAATGACTGAGCCAGATTGGCTTCTTTCTTTGGGTCCAGAAAGAGTGTCGGTGTCTTACCTGCGAACTCCTGGTAAAGCCAAAAGTGTGGCAGAAATGACTTCGTTTCATGGCTGGAAGGTGCCTAGAATCGTGCAAGTCACAGTTTTTTGACCCGACAAAAAGCCCGGCAACAGATGCGCCAAAAGTTCAAAAGCCAACAAGGGCATCAGTTCGGAGTGACCTGTCACAAGAGTTTGGCCAGCGATGATATTTTATATACTGCTATACGCTGTGTGTATTATGTATATATGATTACATAATATTATATATGCATGGAATATCTATGAATATGTTATGTTTTTTAGTTTCAACTTGAAACATCAGGATGATGATCCCACTTGACATGTTTCACATAGGTTGAAACCATGGGCTAAACCCAATAGTAAACCATCCCATTCACCACCCAATTTTCTGGTCATTTTACATCATTCCAGCCATAGGGGTATATCATGGGATATCATGGGTATATATCCAATAATATCCAATATATATATATATAATTATATATATATCCATTTTCATGGACCATGGCTTGAATTGCCCACTCTCGTCGCCACCAGCATCCGCGCCGGACAAGTCGGCGCGATCGTATAAGAGTTTGTTGGATAGTTCAATTGTCCATGGTTCAACCGTTTTCAAACCACATGGTTGTTGGTACCAACGTTTTGAAGATCCTACTGGTATTCATCGAAATACACCTCTTCGCATACTTTAATTGCTTCCCGCATTGTGGTATCGTGCTGGTCACTGCAACTTGGGTCACACCCGCTGGCAGCCATGTTGTGTTGTGACACCACCTACCAGCCTTTGATCGGCAAGGGCAATAGTCGAAACCTTGCAGGTGATGGGGAGGATCTGGGTATTACTACGGAATGCTGATATACCCTTTGGTTATTTATTAATTATAACCATTATAGCTCTGGAAAATGGCGCATTTATAGATGATTTATGATGTACCTGTATATATATATATATATATATCAAAACAAGGTGATTTCCATATAATAATATAACATTATTTATATATATAATATTTATATATTAAGTATTGCATTTTTGATATGAATACCGTGTCGATGGATAGAAATGATTGTTTGATGGTCACGGGTTTTAGTGACCCGTGACCCATTACGACTTTTGTTATTTTTTCACCAACGAGCCTTGCCCTGGGCCCACAGCAGCCTCATGATGAAGTGGTGTCCCCCATCAACCCTGTTATGTAAGTTCTAAACCAACTTACTCGTAGGTCGTAGCTATCTTTGCATGCGTTTTTATGATCCAACTCCATTCCTCCATCCCTTTCCCCATCCCCATCCCTATCCGATTGCTCGTCCAGGTGCAGCATCGGACGGAAGTCCTGTGGCCAAGATCAGACGAGCTGCCACCAACGCGGATATCGTGCAGTTTACGACGGCGCCCCTCGGAGGATGGTCATCAATCCATGAACAGTTAATGCACGTACCAATTACCCTCTGGTTATTTAACATAGCCATGGAAAATCACCATTTTTAATAGGTAAACCATCTATAAATGGACCATTTTCCATGGCTATGTTAAATAACCAGATGGTATAGGAGATTATAAGGGTTCCCATTATGGCATGAATGGCCATCACTCATGTACCATGTTTTGACCATAACACATTTTTTGTGCGCATATGTTGAGTATCTCACTATTGATTGTCGGTCCTATATTTAAGATTACATAATGTTTTGTATAAACTAAGATTCATTATTCCGTTCTCACAAATATGCATACCCAATTCTGATCCATACCCATCGATGGGGTACCTGCAAATGGAGCCCCTCATTTTCCCCGTGCGAGAATTGGTGATTCCGCTTGAAGATTGATTTGCCATGGGCAAAGGTATAACGTCAAGCCCGGATTCATAAATACCATAGATCGTGCTTGATTCTTGATTCAAAGGGGGTTGCAAAAAGTTACTAAAATGTACCCTCTGGTAAACTAACATAGCTATTGAAAATGGCCATAGAAATAGTGGATTTACCCATTAAAAATGGTGATTTTCCATAGCTATGTTAAATTACCAGAGGGTATACCTCGCAATGGGCAACAACCGTGTTCTTCCCTGAGATCAGGCTGGGCCTGCAGCCTGACTGGTGGATATCTACAGTTCCCCATGGCCTATAGATGAGAATTTGCCCAAATGCACATCCACATTCTGGGATTCTTAGAATATAGACCCAAAAACCCATGGTTTATCAGTTCAGAAGTCATTTTTCCCACTTAACTAAAAGAGTAGATCCACCATAAACCCATTCAAATCTACCCTCTGGTTATTTGACATAGCCATGGAAAATGGCCTATTTATAGATGGTTTACCTATTAAAAATGGTGATTTTCCATGGCAAACGGTTAAATAACCAGATGGTATATGGCAAGAAATTGAGGATCTACTACGTGGAGGAAGATGAAGAGAAGCTGGTGGTGGATGTGATGCGCTTGGGATCCATGAAAGGTACCGTGAAAGTGAGGTACTACACTGATGCTTGGATCGAGGCCGAAACGATGCCGTTTGGGTTATGTTTATCAAGTCCTGGCACTCGTTAGTAAGGTGAATCATCCTCAACGATGTTTATATTAGTATATATGAGATTATATGAGTATATATATATATGTAATACACACATGTCCATTTACCCATAGAAAATCATATAGACATTGATTTTTTTGCACTGTAACTTTAGTACCTTCACGAATCTTTATTGGTACTTTGGAGTGTCAAATGTGTGATGATCATTCCACCCGGGAAGGGTTTTTGCTGCAAATGGTTGATGAATGCTCCAACTGGATCTGGCAAATCTGAGAAAACTGCCAAGTTGTACCCTCTGGTTATGTCAAAATAGCTATTGAAAATGGCCATGTTTCATGGGAAAATCCACTATTTCTATGGCCATGTTCAATAGCTATTTTGACATAGCCAGAGGGTAAATGGGTCCAAAGAGTTCACGGCAAGTAACAAGGTGCAGAGATATTCCACTCCAAAGATGGAAAAGACCGACCCCAAACGCAGCCATTTTGGAGGGGAAAGGAACATGCTAGCATAAAATATATACATTGATACATTTTACATATACACATACATATATAATTCAAATATTTATATATGATATGCATATTGCATATGCACGCAACGCAGAAAGCAAATGGATACTTGGCTTTGCTTGGATATAATTTGCCCCACAGCATTGTTTGCTTTTATGCCCATAGAAATGATCCGTCGTCATAGCCTTGAAGATACTGGACTTCAATTAGCCAACACGTTGGATGTGCATTCCACGAAGCCCTGGAAATTCCGGTTGTTTGTGTCAGACTCCCCGAAACACCCAATTTAACATAGATGGGAATGCTCCATTAGAGCCAACCTGAAATCCCCAATTGATGGATCCTCATCAAAGCTTTATCCTAAATTCCTACAGTCCCTCCCATATCAGCCTGTTGAGCGAGGAAGATGGGTCGGCGAAAAAGGGAATTTCCTATGAAGAGACCTTTGGTGAGCTGATGTTTGAGGAAAATGAGCAGCTGGGTGTTTTGTTTGGTTTGTGATGTCAAGTCATAAATCGGATAAGTAGATTGATCAATCATGTGGTTTCCTCGGGATTTTGGGACATGTTGAACATGTTGGGACATGTTGGGACAGAAGCCGCCACATTTTTTTGTTGGGCTAAGACGATGCCTGAAATCGCCCGAGGTATCGCCAGAGCATTGAAATCAGGACTATTGCCAATGCATACTGGAGCGCAACGATGGAGTTCAAGGCCTAAAACATCCTAAAACTGTGTCTGTTGAAGCAATGCAAAAGGCAACCGGCAAAAAGGCAACCGGGGGCTGAATAATACTAATCGGGATACAGCAACCGGGGGCTGAATGATACTATATATAATATTTATATTATACTATATATTATACTATATACTATACTATATATTATCCTATATATTATATGGTCATTTGCTTGAGAAGCCCGGTGACACAAGCCATCAGACAAATTCTGGATGGTGCGCCGCCAATCTCCATTTGAGTGTGCAACGGAGCCATGCTCGAAACCTGAACCGAGAACATCCCATGGGTTCACAGGCATTCAAAGGTTGACTATCTTGAATTCTACATATGAATATATATATATATATAACTATACATTATACATTACAATTACATACTATAGATTGTATGTATATATATACACATAATATCACTACACAAACGTATGATATTTGATATATATGATACATATCTATATACTATAATTAGATAGTGTGTATATATATGATATTATTATTACTATTATTGTTATTACTATGATATATCTCCAATGTATCATATATAATGGATTGGCCAAGTCATGTATCACTACTGGTATCATATATCATCAAACATCACCAGATTGGATACATAAATATTATATATATATCACATATATATATATATATTATATGTGATACATATACCACACAGATATATGATACATATACCACACATACTACATGGATTTATCAAACATAATGGTATCATATATCATATATCATCAAACATATATCATCTATATCACTACTATACTCATTTATGATATATCCGTGGTATGGATTGGCCAACCAAGTTTTTTGATATCGCGAGAGGTTCACTTGGCCGATCCGGACTCGTGCAACCTCGGTGCCTTGGAGCCTAGGAAAACCCATCGGAAACTGGCGATTTAACCCTCACAAAATGGTGATGTCCATGGGATTTAACCATCAAAAATGGTGATTTAACCATCAAAAATGGCGATTTCACCATCAAACATGGCGATTTCACCATCAAACATGGCGATTTACCGCGGGATTTCATTCAATGGATTGGTTTTGTTGGGAAAATCTTAACCGGAAACCATCGATTTTCCCATTAAACCATGGGGCTTTCCGGTTAAAATTTTCCCTTAAACCAATCCATTGATTCATGGGTGTTTTTTTAATGTTTTTGTAAATCTCCAATTTTGGATGGTTGGATTATACTATCTATTCAAGAGATGCTGAACATGGCAGCCTTGGGGCCGCTTTATTACTGCTTTTACGACATTATAGTATACGGATGTCCCCAGAAATATACCAAAATTGGGATATATTCTGATGAATTTGGGTTAAATTGATGATTTTGTTTTGAAGATCTAGAATTGGATGATGTTTATAAACAACATTGGTATATTGGTTGTCCCGCAAAGTGCATCTTGAAGTCGACCAATTTTTTTCTGCTCCTCTGGCGAGGACACCACTTGCACAGCTGTCGGGTGAAGATCATCGATACGGACACCTTTCCGTCCAACAAGTATCGCGAACATCTTTTGATCCATGGATACAACCAGGTTTTGTGGAGCTGAATCAATCTGGGTTTCAACAAAAATGTGTTGCGTTTTTCCCAGGTTTTTTTTAAACCACCAGAAAAAAAATGGGATCATTGGCTATTGGGGTTCATGAATCCTGGGTCTTTAACCACGGACATCTACGGACCGGCTGATGGTGGGATCGCTGCCGGGCCGCCATGGGATGTTGATCCCGTGATCCCTACGTCTACGGAGCGTCAATGCGAATCAGGGGAATCTGTATCAGTGGTTGGTTTGCCTGTCCCATTTTGGGAATATTGGACATCACCTGAAAAAGTAGCCATGGCATTGACCATATACCTAATGGTTGGGTGATGTTCAATGGGGACATTTAATGACCCATGTGTATCTTCAATTTGACGTGGCAGTTGGTAGATGTTTTTTCTTCACCTTTGGTCTGAACAGGTCTCTGATGTTGGGTGGTGGGCATGGAGCACAGTGGTGTCAAACGATCCAGGATGTCACCCAAAAGAGATGGGGTTATTGGGTTACCCCCCAAAAAAATGTTTGTTTTATTTGGGTTTTAAGTAGCCTTTGGAAATTTAACATAGCTATGATATGCTATTAGATTGCTATGGTAATAGTTGATGTCCTTATGGTGATTGTCCATGGCCGTCCATGGCTATGTTACTTTGCCCCTCCAGCACTCATGGGATGATCCAAAATCAGGAAAGGTGAACAGTTGGTGGGTTTCACCCATAGACAGAAAACATGGTGTAGATATAGAATATTAGTGAATGAATAGTATAGATGATGTTTCTATATATGATATGATATATATATATATACACATACTATTATACACTATACAGTATATCATAGTATATCTATGATTTCCCAACTGGAAACATCAAACACGACGGACTCGTCAATTCAGGAAAGGTGAAGAGGGCTTGGAGAGCATCAGCGATTTGCCATGGAACAAGTGTGGGTGTTTTCCATGCTTCACCCAAAAGATGCCAACGTTTCAAATTGGCATTTGATGGGCAAAAGAGGCATTCAAAAACCAGCAAAATCTTAAAAATAATGGTTACCCTCTGGTAAATTAACATAGACCCTGGCAGTCATCGGGGTTGGAAGACTAGTTTCCATTAAAAATAGGTGATTTTCAGGGTCAACAAGTTTATTTACCAGAGGGTAATTCATGTGATTTCACCAACAAGAGCTGACTAGTTGTGATCCTTCCACTCTAAAAATGGCATGACCAATGTTGTGGCGTTTTGCGCACCGAGATTCACGCTGTGATGGGTTGAACTCGTCGTGGCAGAGGTTCTTAGACAAACGCAAACAGTACAGCTGTTCCAAATTCTACTAGGGTTTGATGTTTGAAGGATCAATATATGGATCAATATATGGATCAATATATGGATCAATTTCAGCTATGTTCTTCGTTGTGAAGTTCTTCCGTCGTTCGGTTGACGGGATGGTTAGTTAAAATGGGTCCTGCGACAGACCGACCTCGCTGCGATCCTAGGTGCATCTGGTCTCTTCACAGAATACTTCAAGCTGCTTTTTGGTCGCACTATCCCATAGGATCCATGGTGCTGGAATATTTACCAACATTTACCCCATAGATGACCCAAATGTAGGTAAATATACCATACATGGATCCTATGGGTATGCCTGGGCTCTTTGGGGGATCCACGTTGTTTGTCCAGATGTGGCACTTTGTGTAAAAATTCAGCTACCTAGAGTCTCCTAGAGGTCAGTGATGATAAGAAAGTTGCAGTTCTTCGAAATTCGAGACCTCTGCAGAAAGCTTTTCCTGCAATTTTTGCAGGTCAAACGACCGGTCGACTTCTGAACTGCTCTGACTTAGTGATGTGAACGCAACATGTTTCTTCGGATGCGCGGAAGTGCCGAGTCGCAGGTGTTTTCTGCAAGTGCCGAGTATTTCCTGGCGGACGGTGATGTGTCTCCTCTTCGACCAGCTCAAGTGGTTTGTCTTAAGATATGGCACATGGTACCCCAAAAGATGACGTGGTTGATGGCATGGTTATGTGGTTATAGCTGTTATCAACCCAGTAATATGATGTAATATATGGATTTTCCAGTAAAATATGGTTTCCCTCAGTAATATGTCATTGTTTTTCGGTGATTTGGGGTACCCTCCAGTAAATTAACAGTTCGACCCTGGCAGACAGGGGTTGAAAGACTAGTTTCCACTAAAAAATTGGTGTTTTCAGGGTCAACAAGTTAATTTACCAGAGGGTAATTCATGTGATTTCACCAACAAGGGCTGACTAGTTGTGATCCTTCCACTCTAAAAATTGGTGTTTTCAGGGTCAACAAGTTAATTTACCAGAGGGTATACACCATTTCACCACCCATTTGGATGCAGAAATGGGAGATCTCACGGAGACTTAGACGCTCGCCAGGAATGTCTACCGCTACGTCACGTTGCTTGGACGTTGAGTCGTGACCTTGACGAAATTGCCGGCCGTTGTTCCCGGATCAAACGGAATAATGTGGGTAAAACACATGTCATAAACCACCCATTTGGGAATGGTATATACCACCTATAAACATGGTGATTTGGGGGATGATTTATGATTGTTTTACCATGTTTTACCCACATTATGACAGAATTGAGTCAGGAATGAAAGTTATACCAATGTTATATACACACTTTCTTCTTGTGATGGGGTGGTTTTCTGTTTGATGATTGTGAAGAAGATACTTGGAGCTATGATGAATGTCATCATGAAATGTCGTGACACTTTCTATGCATCAATGGTAGTGAGACTAAGACCCTTGGGCCTTCCCAGGTTGTGTTTAAACATCTACATTGTAGATGTCCTTTGCAACCTCAACAAAGACACCGAAGAGCAACTGCTACGTCCCACGAGGGAAGGGACAGCTGTGGTGATCGGGCTGTTGTATGTTGCACCGATGCTGATTCTCCATCTTTGGGATATCTTGACACTCGACAGCAGCGCAGACATGTGACACTAAGATACACTAAAACCCAAAAGTCATTAATTGAAAATAGCACAATAAATTTAAATATTTATGTATATCACGAATGGTTTGGTGGTCTTGAGTTTGTTTCAGGTATATTATATTACCCATAGGATCCATGGGGATCCCATCAATATGTCCCTAATGTTAGCATATATACCATCCATGGATCCTATGGGTATATTAAAATATGGTCATGTGATGACCTGTGCTGTTCCATATTACTGGGCACCTGGGCAGATCTGGGCAGCCTGGGTATGGAACGCCAAGGAAAGCCAAGATGGATCTGGTGGGGCATCTCAGGCTGTTTCTTGGCTGCGTAAAACACCCAAAAACGTCATGAAAGGTTTGGATGGCATTGGGGTTGATTCGTGGTTGTCAAGGTTGTGATCTCCACATAGTGATCAACATGATCAACCCAGGTATTTGCAGGCGAGTCTCTTCCGAAGATATCTCAACTACAGCATCTGGGCATATCTGGGCGTTGTTTTGTGTGACATGATGTGACATGCTTGCCTCCCCGCCCTGCGTTTTGCTGTGAATGATTGATCACAGAGTGCAGTTTGAAGGGGTTCCCAAGTAGTAAAATTGAGGATTTTCGAACTGCTCCAAAGATTGCACTCTGAGGGATTTGCTTCAAAGGACAACTCCAAAGAAGGCATGCATCAGAAATGGGCACAAACCTCGGAGAAAAAAAAACATAAAGAACAACTTATCATATCCTATGTCTCAACCAATCATGGACCTCCATTGACTTGTTTTTTGGGGGGGTTGGTATAGTGAGTTGGATGCCAAAGCAGAAGAGCAAAAGCAGAAGAGCAATGTGCAGACAGCATTGAAGAAATTGATTGTGTTTACTGTGTTTAATGGTTTTGCCAATGAAGAGGATGCTTTGCCCAAAGTAGCGCATTTAGCGCACTCCCCTGATCCCCTGTTCTGAAATAAAAGGGGGGCCATGCCGCATGCCCATTTTCCAGGTCGTGGCTCAAATAACCAGATTGAAGATTTTTGGAAGTGGCAGAATGTGGCAGGTCAGCCTTGGCTGGGGTTCGAACTATGCAACCTCCCAAACAGTGGCAAAACGGAATGATCTTTGGTGTTTTGTTTTACAGATCATCCCCAAAAAGTCAGCTGATGATGTGATACCCATATCCATACCCATACTATCCCATACTGTTGTTCAGCTAATGATCAACATGATTATCTGATTATTTGTCATTTCTCAAGTTTTGCACGTCAAGGCTAAGAGAGTCGCGCTTCGGTGCCTCCTGCAGATATGCAACATGCGTTGTCACTGGGGTGTAAAGGTGCCGCGAATGGCTATATGTTTCCTGGCTGATCTTTTGCTGAAGGGTTTGAATTGGAGATTGATCATGATCTACGATGATTTACCCCATGGACCAATGGAGTTTCCTATGATGTTCCGTTGTTTTGACACTTCAAAGACAACGAAAAGAGAGGTTTTTCTTGGTCAGCTGATGTCCTATCAAGGAAGGTGCTGCACTTGTTTCAAAAAATGGGACAGCTACTTGTCTGCATGGGATGGAAGCCGGCCTATGTGCATAGCTGGAGAGGAGGTTCGTGGTTTGTTCAGGTCAGTTTGGTTGTATGGTCATTGAGCAGAAAAAATACGGTGATATATGGTGAAACACGAGAGACTGTTGTACTAAATTGATCACAGCATTCATTTCCAGCAATTTTGCATCATGATTCTCGTAGAATATTTCAATATATACTTAGTATTCTTTTACATTTTACATAGCGTGCAGATGTACGTATACAATCGTTTTTTTGTTGTAAGATGTTGTAAGTATACCAGAGAAATGCATACATACCATATACATATGTATATATTGTCATTTTTTAAAACATATGAAACATTTCCTGTTGAAATCGTGCGCGCGCAGGCGCGCGAGCATTTAACACATGCGCGCGCAAGGTGCGCGAGCAACGACAGGCGTGCGCGCGAGACGCGCGAGCAAATAGAGGCGCGCGCGCGCGAGACACGCGAGCAAATAGAGGCGCGCGCGCGCGAGGTGCGCGAGCAAGGCCAAGATGTGCGCGCGTGTTCGCGCGCGCACCCGTCCGACGCGCGCGCGCAAATAAGCTCCCCAAAAGTGGATTTGGTGAGCTTATTTGCGATTTGGAGAGCTTATTTGCGCGCGCGGAGAGCTTATTTGCGCGCGCGCGTGTCGGACG
>Ga0126342_10017715_pt1 | contig 12292 bp, 13 predicted proteins | sample Cyp1metagenome_FD_92528 | JGI IMG/M metagenome (GOLD analysis project Ga0126342, IMG submission 92528) | Coral microbial communities from Lord Howe Island, Old Settlement Bay, Australia - Cyphastrea 1 metagenome | ecosystem: Host-associated > Invertebrates > Cnidaria > Coral ... | reverse complement strand
CCCCACCCCACCCCACAATCGCGATATTCAAAAACGTGCGTTTTACGGGAACGGTTTTCGGTCCGCAGGCATATACATGTACAGTCTTTTGTTCAGGAGTTTAGCTTGGTGTCTTACGATGGGTGCCGTGGTCAAGCTGCTTGAGCTCTGCCTCATCACGTTACCAACAACTAAACCGTATCGCAGCAGATCGCATCATTCTGCTGCTTTTGTTTGGAGGGTATTTTTTTAAGTTTTTTTTTGCTTTTCAGCCTGGGGCAGCTTTCCTTGCTATTTGCTGCATTTTGGAACTAAAATCTGTGTTTTGCATGCATTTTGGAGCTAGAATCTCCCATTTGCGTGCCCACTTGGCTTTTGGCTTTTGGCTTTTGGCTTTGGCTTCACTTGGCTTCACTTGCCTTCACTTGCCTTCACTTGGCTTATGGCTCATGGCTTTTGGTTGGCTTTGGTTTCTCTTGGCTTTGGTTTTGGCCGTTCACTTCAACTGGCTCTTGGATGCTCTTGGTGATTGTTGGATTTTAGTATTGTAGTTTGCATATCAGATTTCATGTAATACATTACACATATATTTCATGTAAACTGCACAAAAACTACAGACATAGAGTATAGGAGCTTGTATGCATGCTGTTGTAAGAAAATAACGAGAACATCAATAAAAAAAACCTAAAGAAACCCTAAACGACACCCTAAAGGAACCGTAAAAGAAACCCTACAGAAACCCTAAACGACACCCTAAAAGAAACCCTAAAGAAACCCTAAATGAAACCCTAAAGAAACCCTAAATTAAACCCTAAAGAAACCCTTAATGAAACCTTAAAGAGACCCTAAATGACATCCAAAGAAGCCAAAACCTAAATGAACCCTAAATGACATCCTAAAGAAACCAAGAACGCAACCCTAAAGAAACCCTAAATAAAACCTTAAAGAAACCCTAAATGAAACCCTAAAGAAACCATAAAAGAAACCCTAAAGGACACCCTAAAGGACACCCTAAAGAAACCCTCAATGAAACCCTAAAGAAACCCTAAATGACACCCAAAGAAACCTTTAAAAAAACTCTAAAGAAACCCTAACGACACCCTAAAGAAACCCTTAACGAAACCCTAAAGAAACCCTAAATGAAACCCTAAACCGGTGAAAACTAAATGTTGCAACTATCGTGCAAAATTACGATTTTAGCTCCCCAAATTTGCGACTTCAGCTCTGAGATGCTGCAAATAGCATGCAACATGAGAGATATTAGTTCAAAAACGCAGCAAATAGCACGCAAATCAGAGAGCTTTTAGCTCCAAAATGCAGCAAATAGCACGCGAATCAGAGATTTTGGCTCCAAAATGCAGCAAATAGCACGCAAATCAGAGATTTTAGCCCAAAATGTAGCAAATAGCACGCAAATCAGAGATTTTAGCCCCAAAATGTAGCAAATAGCAAGGAAAACTGCCCCAGACTGAAAAAAAAAACAAAGACAACATAAAAAAACATCACCTTTTTTGTTTCCTCCCGATGTCTTGCATCAAATCTTATAGGAATCAGACGCGAACAAAGCCAGGAGACCAAGCACCCAAGCACCCCAAGACAATCCTGAAACAGCAAACCAAGGTTTGGCATTATTCCAAAAGTCAATCAAGTCACTACCACATGACTACTGCGAAACCATCCTGCTCCCCCTCGACATCAAAGACAACTTGAAGAAACAGAAAGGGCAACTTTGACTGTCCGCATCAAAGGAAGTGTAAGGAAGTGAGAAAGGACCAAGAAGGCTCACACAGAACCATTCACTCAAGAGGTTTGTGAACTACCTGTCCCAAACTTTGCAAGCTCTCTGGTGAGCTACAAAAAGACTTTTCTTCGAGACCGCCTTTGTGACCCTAGATTTGGTGTCCACTGACGTCAAAATAGACTCATTGAAAGGAGGCTTTGGACATTCTGAAGATTGATTTTTATTGATTTTTGCAAAATAGTGTGTGATTTCAGAATCCTATCCTCAAACTTGCAAGACCACCTGGACACAGAGACAGCCTGGACAGCCAACACCTGCAGCTGACTATAACCCCAGTCGGAACCCTGATAAATTCTTCAAAAGCTAGATTAGAATTTTGCATCAAATAATGTGAATTGACTTATCCTTTTCTTGTCTGCAGATATCCTCACTACAGTTGGAGAAAGCTTATACGTTGTCTTCTCAGACATTCGCAGAGTATGTGTTTGCGCAAATTAGGTGGCCTTGTTGAGTCGACACCCGGCATTTTCTTTGCAACTTTCCGCTGAGATGGGAGCGCCACTTGGCTGCTGTCTCGCTCATATTCCAGGGCAGCTTACAGAATCGTTATGGAATGCCCAATTGAGAATGGCCGATGCGCAGTATGTCAATGTTCGATTCATGTTGCAGTTTCATATGGAATTCAAACTTGTTCTTTTTCTGTTTGCACCTTTCTCGCCTCTCTCAGTTTGTACCATCGGCCTCTGTGTTTCATTCCTTTCTGCCTCCCCTCAGCAATCCTAGCAATCTGAGCAATCTGAGGACCTTCATTCTGGGAGTGTCGACTACTTTCTGCTGTGCTCTCCACCCCTGTGCATGTTTCACCCAGGTTGAGTTGAAAAGGATGCGCAAGGTGCCGCTGTTAGTGAGTGTGCAGTGTGCAGTGTGCATGTGAAACTCATTACTGGAAAGATGAACAGTGCGCAACGACATCCCAGCAATAGGTTTACATTCTTCCACTGAATCATGACCATTGGGCTCGTTTCATTTCACAGACACACATGAACTCCCCTTTGCTACTGTCTTGCTTGCGCTCTGAGGCTCTATTCAGATTCACTTCCCTTTGTGTGGAACCATGCTCTGGCTTAAGGGAGACACTTGCAATATCTTGCAACATGCAACATTCAACGTGGTTCAAACTGCTGAAGGAGCTGGAACTTGCACAGACAGGGTACGAAAAGCCTCAAGTAGAGTGCGGCGAATGAGCACCTTGCACATTGCCAGAAACAGTGAGAGCAGATGAAAACAGCCAGTGAAGATCTTGAACTTGTAGTAGAGGAGTGGCAAATCATAGCAAATCGTAGAAACAGGCTGATTGGAAGTGGCGGCTTGAAGGACTTGAAGTGCGATTTGATGATGTGGAGAGGCCGATTGGTGGGTGCGCATGGGCTGAATGTCAGTTTGTTTTGAAGCGATTCCATGTCAGCCAGCCTCAATTGTTGGGTTCTTTGTTTTGCTACAGGTAGGAGAATCTGAGACTGTGCATGCTATGCTGAGTTGATGATGACCGGTGTATTTGCACTCTTTGTGCCTTGCTTTATTTCTTTTGTTTTCTCTCTCTGTCTCTCTCTCTCTCTCTTTCTCTCTTAAATGTGTATATAATATATATATATATATACATATTATGAATTATCAACATATATATATATATGTACACATTTATGAATTATCATTGTGTATATATATGATTATAATTTATTATATATGCACATGTAAATATGAATGTGTATATATATATATGTATATAAGAAGCTGAAGAAGTCATAGTTAAGGGCATAGGCACAAGGAGTGATGGGGGTCAAACAGGATTTCCGTGCTAGGGATCCTGGGCCAGGCGGTTTAGAAGGACATGGATGGTTCAGACGGTTCTGCCGAGTACTTCTGTTTTGCCATGACTGCTCAATTTAGCCAAATTGGGGCGGTTAGCAAGCCATGGACTTTGCTCTTCTACCCATCTCCAAGGAGAGGGACATGGAAGACTTGTTTTGCTGCCAGCCTCATGGAATTCTTGTTTTTAACAGCCAGGTTTCGCTTGTTGAAATGAGTTGACAATTGACGATATTTCTACAATGGCCTTGCTTGAAAAGGCATCATTGCTTTGTGTTCTGCTCTTTTCATGTTTATGTTTCCGTCGTTGAATCTGTGGCACACTATGTCATTCCCTGAGACTGTTGCGAGGATTCCTTGGAATGGTGCACTGGACCGCATATGTTTGCAGAGTGCACCCTTTGTTTCAGTCTCCAGGGTTTGAAGCACACTTGCCAGGCAAATCTTAAACAAGCTTTGAAAGGATAGGACAGGAAATTCCTGTGACTCAAGAGTTCAGGAGCTAAGCCTCAAGAGTGTCTATGCAAACTTGCCCGATTGATTAAAAGGTGTACATACTTGATACACACCCGTATATCTATTTATACATATATATATATATGTACATATATATATATATACATGTACATAGATACACACATATATATATACACTATATACATTGACACGATAGACAGATACACCAACATTCAAACATCCCATATGTTTTTTCTCCATTTGATTCGGATGCATCTTTCTTTATCTCTTTGTCTTTCATCCTTCCCCTGATGTTGTCCTTCTTTAGCCTTCAATGCTGCTGTCTTTTCATGAAACCGCTTTCAAACTTGTCACATCTTCCACGATTGTCACCCCTCATTCGCCACCAAACTCTCCATTTCTCTGGAACATAATATATTAATTTGATTCGTTTCTTCAGTTCTTATCTTAAGTACATTTCCTGTTTTAACGTGTTTGCCCTCCCAAACTAGTTCAGCGAGGCTGTTCCAAGTTTTCCTTTTTGCGTGCAGGATTGTCCAAGGGCATTTGGCAGTCCAAAGAGTTTTGAAATCACAATGACAAAGATGCATACAATTCTACGTACTGGTGTCAAAGCAAAGTCATCGAAAAGGCATGCTTGTATCCTTGCTTTCAGCACGTGTTTATGGATCAACGACGCAACATGTTCTGCTCCATGAGATGACAATCCGGCTGAAGGATAGCTCAAAACTACACTAGGGGGTTGAAGAAAAGAGAGTGGATGCCTTCTCTTCATTGCAAAGCAGGTCGCTGCATGAAGTCTTTGCATACTTTTCATTCCTTTCCTTTTTTTGGCACTGTGTGACACAAATGAATGAACCCTGCCGTGGCAAAGCTCATTGTCATTTGCATGCATGTCAAACGATGTCAAAGGTGTTTGTCACGCTCTGTGCATTTTGATAAGTAGATACATATACGTGCTAGTATATATAGTGTGTACATATATATATATTATGTGTATATATGTACATATAAATTAAATATCAGGATCTTAGATCAAGCTTAAAGCAAGATGATTTGCTTGCTCAAACATCGTTTAAAAGTGGAGTCGAAACTTTCACACTGAAGTCGAATGTGTGACCCAAGGCAGTGCAGCATCTTGAAGCTTGGAGGCTTCTGTGAAGTCTTGGGAATTCTTGGGATGTTGAATTAGTTTAGTTGTGTTACTGTTGTGCTACTTTTGTGTCCGGAATGTGTCTATTTTGTGCGTGTGTTTTTGAGCCAACAAGTTGATTATATATATATATACACATTTGATTTGGGAAGTTTGAAACCTCATTAAATCCCATTAGTAATTTTGGGTGAAAGCCATTGAGAGCCAAGTTCTAGGCTTCAACAATACATCTGAAGCTTGGAGCTGAATTGCAAGGTCTTACTGTCTTGCTCAACTGTGGCTGGACAGAATCGCTTGACCCAAAGCTACTGACGCCTGGCTCCTTTCAAAGGCACATCCCAAGTCTGAGAGAAGCTCTTGCTTTTTCGCAAGATTGAGGGAGTGCAAGTAAAGCCGCAGGATCTGCATTTCAATTTCATACGAGTAGTGGTCCCGCATTGATGCCGATGTGCAAGGCATTTCGTTTTCATGAAGCAGGATTGTGTGTTGAAGATTTTGGCACGCGTTTGGTTCTGTCTCTACTATGTTTTGGTGCCCTTTGTGTGCAGCTGGAATATGTCTGTGAGAAGGCAACAGCTTTCCACTGGGAAAAGGTTGATCCGTTTTGAGCTGTTTAGCATTGGAGTTTCCTTCTCTGGCTATCAAATTGCTTGCAACTTCCGACATAATGTCATTTGCACTTGCCAAGTCACGACAGATGCCCACAAACAAGGTCTCGGTCCCTGAGAGCAAATCCAAAGGTACCAGCTAGTGATTCGGTGGTGGAGTAGTGTACACTTCTAACACAGAATGGGCTGGAGGTTGTACCATTGCGTCCATACTCTGCCACAAACACAGTGCAAGGTACAATTCAAGCACTTTGGACACTTATTGTCGGTTTCTGTTCCTTTTCAGTTGGCAAGATCTTGCTTCCGCTTCTGTGCCATTGTATTCCGAGGACACCGCTGATTCCTCACTTGCAAGAGTTGGACTTGATTGCACTCTGGTTTGATTTAGAAGAGTGATGTTTGATTATGACTGCCGTGCTTCGCGGTGCTTTATGTAGTGCTTCAGTTTTTGCAGTGAGACAGTCTAAAGTCTGCAGTTTCCAAAGGCTGCTTGCCCTCAGCATATCGTTACCATTGGTCGTCCGTTGGCATCGGCCTGAGGTCTTGACTCATGCTGATGTGCGGCATTTGGGTGCGTTGCCGTACGTGTGAACTGGCTTAACTGGCCGGATTAGTATTGAGCTCCTACTCTACTTGAACCGTTTGAACGGGTTGAACGTGAGCTTATCTAGAGCATATAGGCATATGTGGCATGCTGTTGGCTGGCTTTCTGAGCTCGCGGTTGCTGACTTGGTTTCAGTTGACATCCTTTGCGCTGACCATTGAACGTTCTCCAAAATTTTCTTGATTTCTTTAAGAGCCTGGCTTTGATACAAATACCTTGGGGGATCTTGGGGGAAATTGCGAATAGCTCCAGAGTTACTGGCAGGGCGCGCTATTCGTACATAAGGAACATTGTTGTTTTTTCTGCTTTTGAAAGCATCACTTGCCAAGTATTGTCTTCACCTCTATGTTATCGCATGTTTTCCATCTTCATGGAATCATTGACTTCTTGTTTGTGTTTGATCACTCATACTATATATGTATATATATACACACACTATATATAATCCAATGCAGGCTTCCGGATGTTGCGTTTTCTTTCTTGCAAGGGCCGGGCCTGCCCCCATATTCCGATAAAGACTGTAGTTTGAGAGGTTGTGGTTGTTGTTGTTGTTGTCGTTGTTGTCTTCATTGTTGTGCTTGTTGTTGCTGGTTGTTGTCCTAGTTACTGTTTGTTGTTTGTTGTTGCTGGTTGTTGTTTGTTGTTGTTTGTGTTTGTGTTTGTGTTTGTGTTTGTTGTTGTTGTTGTTGTTGGACATACATACAATACATCAATACAATACATATACAGATGCAAGTGTATGATTGCATGCCGGAGACAGGATTCACCAATCGCTGCTTTTGTGCATTTTGATCCCCAAAATCCGGTGAGCTGTTTCGTCGGCCCGAGCTTGTCATAACCCCGCGTCAACATTTTGCCATTTGTTGTCTTTTAGACTATGAAAGCTGCGGAATGCTTTTGTGGCTCACACTTCTGATTTCATCTGATTTCCTGAGGTTGAGCAAATATCCAGTTTCTTGCCCAGTGGTGTGCACTGAACCAGTCTGCCGTTTGGGCGAGTTGAGCTGCGTGGCTTGCTTGGAAGACCGAGAGAAGTACCGTGAGGCATCTGAGGCGTATGATGCTTGGGCAAGAAATTGTTACACCGGGCAAAGAGGCAATATGACGACACAAAGAAACAGAAAGTCAATATAGAATGTACAAGAATCATCAAACTAAATTTCCATTCGACAACATCGAAGCAGAAGGAGGCAAAGAAATTTGGCAGGTTGGACTTTATGCCTTGCCAAGGAGGTTGATGATGTGCTGCGAATTTTCATGTCAAGATTGACGACGCTGAAGTACAGAGCCTTGGATTTGTGCAATATGTTTTTTTTGTTCACCATGCTGCATCATGCCTTTGCTATGGAACTGTTGTCATTCATGGCTTCAGTGTACCACAAGGGCAAGCTAGCTTATGTTTTGTCATGCGGAGTATTTCCCATCCAGAGCCTTGTTTTGCTCAGGAGAAACATTTAGGATCTCTGTGAATGGACGCGTGTTGGCAGCCTGTCCATATCCAGCTGGATCTCATTTGGGAAGCGCCTTCTGGACCCTTCACTGTGGCAGCTTGCCCCCTGTTTGCATTTGCCTGGCCCTGTATCTGAAAATGTCTACCTGAATAGGTCGTCGTCCACCACCAAATAGGTCCATCTACTAGTATTGTCTAATTATATATTACATAGATTATATTATATATATGATATATGTATATACATAGTAATCAGATGTACATCTCATTATATCATGTTTAAGGATCCTGAGCAGGTGCCACAAGGTTTGCAATAATAACATTTATTCAGCAAAGGTGAGCAACTTGAGAAGAGAACCTTCCTGGAAGAAACTATGGGCGCAGATTCCCCATGAATATTGTTCACTGAACATTTTTGTTAAATGCCCAAACGACCAGAATGAAGAGAGAAACTTTGATCTAGCTGCCGACTCCAGGACAACAAGCAGATACACTATCTACTTGCAGCTAATAGAATTTTCCAATTGGCCTTTGTGTTGTTGGAATCAGCTGGTCCAAACAAAAACCTGAGGTTGGACTTGGAAAGGTTGTGCTGAGTGTTGGATACCATGCATTTTGTTCCGGCTAAGAGCTATCGCCAGCGGTGTACGCAAGTAGCTAGATGTTGTACCAAGAAGATGCTTCGTAAAGGCTGTGCATTGCTGTGCATATTCTCAAGCACCTTCCTCACATCCTAAAAACCCAAATCCCCCGTGCCTCCGAACCACTTGCCTGAAATTCTGGTGAGTTCTGGTGAGCAGAGCCTATGTTCTAGCCGATTCTAGCCACTTTGGGACTTGGCCAAAAGCCACCTGCAGTAGATCTATGATGATCTATGGTAGTTCTGTGATTTTCCCTTTACATTTTCAGATGCTGGTTTCAGGTCTGCAGTGTACCTTGTGGATGGTACAATGAGACAAGGGAGATATTTGGATGGTCTAGAAGTACAGCGTCTTCGACCTGTTTGCACAGGTACTCAGCGGTTTGTGGGTGCCTGTGGTCTTGCAAGTGACTTTGATTTCCTTATACCTGATATATAGGTATAGTTGATTTAATAAGTGTTTTTGTTGCTCAATGCAGAATAATGGGTGAAAGGAGCCCTTTGTATCGTGCATGGATTCTCTGGATGGTGACATGAGTCATCGCATCGTTCCTCAAAAATCATTCACATCTTCAACATCTTCCTTGGGTATCCTTGGGTTTCCTATTTCCGTACTCCCTTTTCAGAACGGCTCGATGCAGGCGCGGCTCAACGTTGGGATGTGCTGGTAACTGCCCCTGTCCCGTCTATGGGCCTGGCTCTGCCACAGGACAGCTCCAACCACAACTTTTTAACAACTTTGGACACACTTTGGAGCACACATAGTTTATGTGTATATATATATACACAATATTGGATCATAAATGTCCGCTTGGCAAATCTTGGAACTCTCAGACAGTGAATCAAAGAATGGGTTTGCAGCGACGTCTATCATTTCACAGAATCACCTCTCAGGTTTCCTCTCAAAAAAATCCTTTACATTGTATGTGGAGATGCAACTACGCATCAAAGTTTCATTCCGTTTCATGCTTGGCACTGCCACAGGGAGCTCATCAGAAAGCGAAACCATCCACATCGAAGGCAGCGCGGAGCTTGATCTGGTTTTTATTTGTTTACAGCCGCACTCAGTTGCCCCAAGAATGATTATTTGCCTTATATAAGACTGTGCCCTCTGTGGTCTTCTTTGCGAGCGCCGGCTTTCGCTCCCTTCGTTGGAGTTTGTCAACGCTATCAGGGTCATGTCCCTCTCCCAACTCAAAGGAATTTTCTAGGGTTGATTCAGCCAGTGGCAAGTGGCAATTGGGCTCCACAGTTGTGCAAGGCAATTTCAGCAGCCCGGACAGTACGAGAACAATGCTTTTTGGAGGCAAGACCAGGGTGGGAGGACAAGATGGTTCTATGTTGGGGCAAGTGGAATATAGCAAACCCGGGGCAAGCACAAAGGCACATAGCCAGTTTGTCCATTCTTGTCCTCTGACTCAGGAGACCATAAGCACCCTTCGAAAGGGCGGCAGTGTCCTCATTCCTGCTGATGTGGCAGGGTGGATCCCAGAGGCGGAGCCATAGCAAGACAACTTTCCCAGAGATGCAGAAACCAAACGGGGAAATAAGGCTTGATGTGCTGAATGTGCTGGATGATGTAGATATTTGCTGCGCTACATTCAAGTCGATCCTGACGATGCTGTGATCCATCAAAACAGATGAAAGTGCTATGACTCATTTGAGATGGTGAGATGCTGGTGCTGGACCATGCTTCTTCAATGCAATCAACTGATCAGCTTGTCTTGTGCTGAATGACGCTTTCAGGCATTGCTCCTTTTCGAAGCTGCTTGGGGACAGGACCGGCAACTCAATACCTATCCTATTTGCTGGCTCTCTTCTGTTGGAGACATGGTCTTGGACCAGGCAGGGAATTTGTTTGGGTAGTGACCCTTCTCAAGCAGTCCATACGAATAGAACGCAATGCTGCAAAATCTTTCGTGGCAGTAAAGTTAGCAAAGATACAAGGAGTCGAGTGTCGACAGCCTTTTGAAACCACAATTGACTCAATTGACAGTGTTGATAGTGTTGCCATCAGATAAAGGGAACTGTCAACAGGCATTGAACAAATTTTGCTTATATTTTCGGCGTACCAAAAAGCAAAAGGCACATGCATTTTCTGCAGCGCAGAACTCGATTTGAAGCTCCATTCGTTCTGCATAGACCGCGCAAATGCGCGCGACAGATTTATTTAAATTTATTTGGTACAAGACGGAAGAGATTGGTGTCGTATGGCAAGCGTAAATGTGTTCGGTATCCTTGGATCCCTTTTGGTACCTTGTCACCACTGCTGCCACCTGATTTGTCCCCAAAACACCATTGACCACTTTGCCACTTCAACTACCACTCTAAAACAGTGGCAGAAGTAGCAGTGGCACCAGCTGCCACAAGTAGCCGCAAGTATGACGTTCATGATCACAATATGTCACAGTTTGTGGATCTTGATAATGATAATGTTTGTGTGATTGCTGGCATTGTCCAAAGTTCCAGGTGAAGACCCGTCTCTTGGCTATTAGAAGGCTGCTTTTTCCTCACAGCTTGGTTCTTGGAATATGCTGGTTGGCATTCATGGGCCATGCCACTGCAGATGAATCTGCATTGAAATGTACAGCAACGGAACATTTGGTCAAGCTGGGGAAACAGCAGTCTGACTGTAGCTGATGTAAACAATGGAGACCGAAATCTCTAACTCTCCTACTTGCACAACACTGGGCTTTTTGCTGCGAAAGTCGCAACGATGGCACGCATTTTCTTCGGCTTGAGTCGAAAGAGGTTCAACTGCAGTCCGAGCTCTCCAGTATGCTAACATGATGAAGTTTTAAGTTTTCTTTCTTTGGCATGATGGTTGCTGGATTTTCAAGCGTATTGCAGGTTGCTGAATCTTGGAACCCAGGCCTGGAGTACATGGGGCATGAAGTGCTAGAAGCCTTTGAGTCGCGGATTGGTCATCATCCTTTCGTGCCTTGGCCGATTTTCTGCATGTTGCCCGCTGGAATCGAATGGAGCATAGACTTTGTAGCATTCTTCACAAATGCAAAGTCATCTTCGTCTCACAGCACAGTCCCGTCGCACTCACTACGCCACACCTCGCCGCATCTCGCCACATTCGCATCTTGACCCGTGGCCAGGTACTGAAAAGTATCCGCATCTTCCAGAGCCTCGAAGAGCTAATCGCCGCCCATCCACTGAACCGCCCGAAGGCAGGAAGAGTTTCATGTTTTGATGACGTGAAATAATGAAAAAACACCCAAGGCGATATAGTTTTGTATATCAAGTAAAGTTTCATCAGATGTCATGGAAGACACAGAACTGAAAGCCAAAACCGAAAGCATGCAACATTCTTGAGGGATCCCAAGACAGGTTGGACAGGTGCGGCAAGATTAAGCAAAAAAGAAATCACGTTTCACTTGTGATGCTTGACAGGTTGGCTTGTGAATCTATAATCTGGAATCTATCTACCTATCTACCTATCTACCTATCTACCTATCTACCTATCTACCTATCTACCTATCTACCTAGCTACCTATCTACCTATTTGCATATCTATCTGTCTATCTGTCTATGTATCTATGTATCTATGTATGTATCTATGTATCTATGTATGTATCTATGTATCTATGTATCTATGTATCTATCTGTCTATCTATCTGTCTATCTATCTATCTCTATCTATCTCTATCTATCTATCTCTATCTATCTCTTTCTATCTCTTTCTATCTCTTTCTATCTCTTTCTATCTCTTTCTATCTCTTTCTATCTCTTTCTATCTCTTTCTATCTCTTTCTATCTCTTTCT
>Ga0126342_10017714_pt1 | contig 12293 bp, 11 predicted proteins | sample Cyp1metagenome_FD_92528 | JGI IMG/M metagenome (GOLD analysis project Ga0126342, IMG submission 92528) | Coral microbial communities from Lord Howe Island, Old Settlement Bay, Australia - Cyphastrea 1 metagenome | ecosystem: Host-associated > Invertebrates > Cnidaria > Coral ... | reverse complement strand
TTCTGACATGATTTACATTCGGCTGAGCCCACATGTTTGAGTGACTGCTGTTGCTGTGTTGCTGTTGTCTCAGCCTGTCTGGAGGCAGGTCATGTTTCAAAGACCCGGTGCTGTGATGATTTCTTGATGATCTGGTAAGTTGCTGATTGCCAGGTGAAGAGAAACACAAATTGAAATCGTCTGAGCATTTTGAAGCTTGAACTTTAGTATTGGCAGACAGCGATGCATTTCTGACATGATTTACATTCGGCTGAGCCCACATGTTTGAGTGACTGCTGTTGCTGTGTTGCTGTTGTCTCAGCCTGCCTGGAGGCAGGTCACGTTTCAAAGACCCGGTGCTGTGATGATTTCCTGATGATCTGGTAAGTTGCTGATTGCCAGGTGAAGAGAAACACAAATTGAAATCGTCTGAGCATTTTGAATCTTGAACTTTGGTATTGGCAGACAGCGATGCATTTCTGACATGATTTACATTCGGCTGAGCCCACATGTTTGAGTGACTGCTGTTGCTGTGTTGCTGTTGTCTCAGCCTGTCTGGAGGCAGGTCATGTTTCAAAGACCCGGTGCGTCCCGGTGCTGTTGGATCAACCTGCCAGTTGTCGAAAAAAACCGTTTCAAACTTCATGGGAAAATTTCCCATGGAAACTCACCGCCACTGAAATACTCGAATCAGAACTTCCCTGATATTTGCCATAGATCAGCACTTCCGAATAGAGCTAGCCTCATTGTCATATATTGTCATGGAGCATCATTGAGCTTCTGAATTCGATTTGATATGATTGGATCAAGACACCCCAATTCCTCACCAACTGCTACAGCTTTACCAACCACGTAGCCATCACGAAACGAGGTGAACGTGCTCGCGGGCGTCACATACCCGGCCTTCATTATTCAAGCAGCGTCCGGGGGCCCATCAATAGTTGTTTGTTGGTTTACTTCACTGCAATGACTAGAGTTGATTACCCTCTGGTAAACATACAGAAAACTATGGATTCCATCCGAAAATCACATTTTTTTCATGGGTAAATCAACGAACTAAATGGACCATGTTCAATAGCAAACTGTTAAATTACCAGAATATATAATAATTTATACATAATATATAGTATATAGTTAGATGAGGTTCGAAACCAACTTATAATGAGCAGGCCCACCTTATGTATGGGTCAAAATATGTCGAAATGATCAACCCCAAAAAATGGGTGGGTTGTCTTATGATCGTCCCATGGAAATAGGAGGTATACCATGCACCAGGCATACCTCATTGACACGCCCATGGTTGTGAATTGGAGTTGGTTTGGACACCGTTTATTGATGGTTATTGTGCTGTGAATAGAACTTACTGCTACCATCTCGTTTTCTAGTCAAGTATTATTTTCCGAGGAAACCCGTCAGTCACTGGTATTTGCGCAGGTTTTAAGTTTAGCAAATATTCTTTTTCGCGCAGTAAACATCTCTCAACTCTATGTTTGCATTTTTTTTGTTGGACATGATGCTAGACGGTTGCGAAACTGGAAGATATTTCAAGAGCCCAGCAGATCTATCACCAAATTTATTCCGATTTATTAGAGATTCTGTTACAATGTGAGACCCCCCAGTTACAAGTTGGTTTATAAACACCATTAGTTATAAATTATAAGTTAAGTATCATGAATCATATAGTTATTGAAGTATTACTATGTCTGGATCATGGGCTATGATTACATATAAATAACCCCTCATTTATGGCCAGATCTTATGGTCGTTGTTTGTTTTGCTGATGATAACAACCAGTGGGTCCAACCACGGTTTCAACGGTTTCACTGCAGGTCTGGTTTGGGAACCTCCAAACAAGCCATTCGCGCCAAGTTAGTGGGGGCCTTGGAAGGGAAGCTTGGTGAGAATGGTCCAACTGTGGACGTAGCAACACATGGGGGTTTCCATAGCCACAGAAAAAACAACCCAATTGCTGAATGGTTTCTAAATGTCTATAAATGGAGAATCCCAAACAAACATGAATTATTTACGGCTACCATCAGCTACCACCATTTTAGGAAACCTCCACATGTTGACTTGATTCAATCAAGAAATAGTGGTCGTACAGCTTATCTATATACCAAAATAGCAGTCTTCCAGCTTGCTGTGCAACATTTGCAGGAATCGGTTAAGGTCACGAGAAAGAATGGGAATAGATCGAACATGATCGAACAAGAATCGACAGGAAATTCCCAATCTTTGCGTTCCATTCCTGGTTGATTCTCCCAAGTGGTTGATCCAGCGAATTTACAGCATCTGGGCAGCACCTGGCTTTGGGCTGAACGGGATCACCATGGATACCCCATGCATATCGACTGCTTGGTGGTGACTGGAACCATGGAATTTTATGACTTTCCATTCAGTTGGGAATTTCATAATGGTGATTCATGGGCTTCATAGGGAATTCACCAACCAAAATGGAGGTATTAATAGGAAATACCCTCTGGTAATTTTCCATATATTGGGAATTTCATCATCCCAACTGACGATCTCCATCATTTTTCAGAGGGGTAGGGATCAACCACCAACCAGCCAGTTTTCGATCCCGAATCAATCAGACATAGTTCGTTTTCGATCGATCAGTCCAGATGCAAAGGATCGTGGTGTGGCAGAATTGCATTGGGATCTTGAGATCTTTTGGGTTGTCACTAGTCTTTTGGTCGACGTCACTATGCACATCCCCATAATATGCCAACCATGGTGCTGGTATATAAAAAACTACATTTCACTGGGTGATTTTGGACAAGGGCAAATGTTGGTATTTTTATATTCCAGCACCATGGTTCGCATCTGGGGTTGATGGGGATGCTCCATTTTCACCCTCCAATTTTCCCGAGGTGCCCTATGACATGAGATCTACGTAAGACACTCAGGGTGGAAGCTGGGTGGGTCTGGTCAATGGTCAGGTATCGACTTTCTTGAGGTACTGTACCGAACATAAGTTCCCTGGAATTTAGCCCTTACATAGACCTTATATTGTATATGGTAGGTACCTCCAGTTTAGGTACCTGAAATGGCCACTGATAGAAGTCAGTTTGTCAGTTTTTTGTTCAGGCCGGGCTGAGGGTGAAGATTTTGAACTGTGCTGGGATGTGGGTCTGTCTATTCTAGTGTTTTGTATTTTGTGTAAACAAGCGGATAGAATGGGGCACCCTGTTCTCAGACAAACCCATATATTGTCAACATCCATCATTAATGAATGCCTTCTTTTGGGGGCCACATCCTCAAGATTGGCCTTGTCAATTTGTGTTGTCTCCAATAGAAGTACACCATAGATCCATAGTGCACCTATATTAGAAGATAAATCTCTCACTATACCCAGTATACCTCCAAAATTCCACAGGACTCTACTGAGATTCGTTTATCACAGGTGCCATGTGGTCCCTACCAGCCTGAAAATGATCACTGAGTTTTGTTGATGCTCAACTGACTGGTCAAAATGAAAGACCCTTAGGCCCTTGGGTCCAGAACGATGCATATATCTGCTGGTTGGTGGTTTGGAACCATGGAATTTTATGACTTTCCATTCAGTTGGGAATTTCATAATGGTGAGTCATGGTGATTCATAGGGAATTCACCCACCAAAATGGAGGTATTAATAGGAAATACCCTCTGGATCCCTCTGGTAATTTTCCATATATTGGGAATTTCATCATCCCAACTGACTTTCACTCCATCATTTTTCAGAGGGGTAGGGATCAACCACCAACCAGCTTAGCTTCCCAGAGGCTCCAGAACGCGAATATATCTGTGATAAACCAAGGTTTGGCAGCTGGTGAATTCAGCCATGAATCGACCTGTCTATACATATATAACGACCTCACTGCGACCGAACCCTGGAATCATAGTTGATAAGGGAAATCATCCCCTTTTATGGCCGAACACTTCAGGTTTGTGAAATATTATAATTTACCCATGTGTATATATATATATATTATAAAAGCATACCTATATATATTCATATAAATAGAATTGAATTTTATGTATATTATATAAAAATATATCTATATATGCAAAGACACACTACATCCATAGAATTCACTCAAAACATACAGCAAATAACGCATGGCGTCTTATGTTAGCCATTGCCGTGCCATTAGGTTGCAGAGCTGTCAGACAGTCAACGCCTACATGGGATTTCCTTTCAGTCACCTGGCTGTTTTCACCACTTGCGGCTGAAAGTTTGGGCCTTCCCATTTGCTCCATAGTGCGGCTACTGTATATTTACCTACAAAACTGACACGACTGGGACATGTTGCGGGTAAATGTTGGTAAATATTCCAGCACCATGGAGCGGCCTTGTGAACCAAAATTTGGGGTGTACTAAATGCCAGGTTTTTTACCAATAAAGAGTCAGGGCGGATTCCGCAGAAAAAGATTGTTTACACCAACCAAAAAAAATGTTTTTTCAATTTGAAGGATCAGGATTGTTCTCCAAAAAGACCACCAAACCATATAGGATGCTTCTGGTTTGGAAAGATGACATGTGTCGGGTTCATACCACAGGGTTATACCTGGTGTTTCTATTTTTGTCAACTTAACATGCTTGCAGCAACCTGGCATAGTGGGAGATGTTTAGATATGTTTTGATAGAACAGCCAACAGCCCACTTTCCAAAAACATGTAACAGGCAACAGGGTGGACACTTACGGGATACCCTCTGGTGAACTAACATAGCAATGGAAAATCACCATTTTTCATGGGAAAATCCACTATAAATGGCCATTTTCCATTGCTATGTTAGTTCACCAGAGGGTACCCAACGATTCCATCGGGTTTTCCAAATCCAGCGCCAGCTGAACGCAGATGGAGCCGAAAATGCTGTGATTCCTGGACAAACACCCGAGGCACCCGCGGTTGATGCATTGAATTAGGCCCCAAGCGAACCCCCAGTTACAGCATATATTAGTCCAGAACCCCCATGAAGTATAATACCCAGTTACAGTATAAGATATAAGTTAGTTTATAAAGCCCATTAAGGATGTTGTAAGTAACATAAATCATAGTGTAATTATAAACTAACTTGGATATCTAGGGGGCCCTATTTTTTTGTCGGGAGCCTCAATAAGAAACCAGTGTCTTTGCCAACAAACATAGCCTATGGTTATTTAACGAAGCAAACCAAAAAAACATCATCTGCTTGGTGGTTTGTTTCCATATATTGGGAATAGTACTCCCAACTGACTTTCATATTTTTCAGAGGGGTTGAAACATGTTGAAACCACCAACCAGTCATTGTTGATAGCTAAATCATCGTTTTTTTTTTTATAGTCTATGAAGGGAACATGTTTTCATAGCCAATGTTATATCAATAACCAGAGGATACAGAGGGTCGTAGTTTTCCTTCAAAATAGTTACCTTCATCCCATAAGAAAAAGAGCGACTTCTAAGATCATTCCACTTGTTGCGGGACCAAGCCTGGTGAATGAGAAGTACAGGTCAGGCATTTTCCAAGTAGCTTTTGTTACATCTCTTATAAAGAGTTATTGATGAAATTGTCATGCCAACTCAGCCAAATCTCTACATCCCCATGTTTCGTAATAGCTACTGCCGTGCTGCCGCTGCTGCCGCTGCAGACCATCCGGAACGTCTTCGGACCCTTGACCTTTCCCAACGGGGGCCTCTTTCGACTCTGCTACTCCCCCGATGGAATTCAGTGGCAGGACCCGGAAATGACGCGAAAAACCGGAGATTTTGGGTGTATGGTATGTGTCTATAGTATTATCCAGCTGGAATTTGAGGACCGAATTTTCAACCATAGCCGAGAATCGAGATTTTGAGGCAGAAATTGATGAGTATTTGATAGCATTTAGCATGGGAATGTTGCCAAGAAGATTTAGCCAGAAGAAAATTCAGCAACATTGACAAACAAATTCCTTTTCCGCAAGAAATCTGGGATAAACGCCACAGCAATTTTTTCTGGGTTCCGGCGAGCCCTTTGGAGCCCTGAAATCCCAATAATCCCCGCGATGCGTTTTGGCCCCAGCAAGTGCCAAAAGATCTAGCAACAAAGAGGGTATGTGCCAAAGAATTGAGCCAATTGAGCTATCAAAAAAACAGTTGTTGATTGATTATAGGATGTTATATGAGCTATCAAAAAAACAGTTGTTGATTGATGCCTTGGACGTGAAAAATGACCTGGGTTATTGGGGATAAGTATTAACCAACCAGTATTTCATGGGATAGCATAGGGCTATTTTTCATGGCTCAATCTGGAAGCCTCAGCAACAGATCTGAGGCTTCAAATACTAGCGATCCGAACAAATCACATATTTCGCCCTGTACCTTTGAATAGCTACAGTGATGGCCCAACTAACAGTTATATATGGGATTATAATGATATATAACCTCAGTTACAGGAGTTCCAATGTATGTGGGACAAACCGGCCGACCTTTCAGAATATGAATCATAGACACAGGGTGAAGAATGGGAGGAAGATCCATAAAGAACCAGTTATTTTGACTTTGATCCATCGACTGTGATTCGCGTGCATTTTCCCATAGAAAAATTCCACCAATTGCGGAACCATTTTTTGATCGGCAGATATCGGCAGATTTGTTCATGTTTTGTGCTAATCCATGATGGAGGCTCAGGGCATCAAAAACGGACCGCCTAAGTGTGACAGATTGCAACTCTAGGACTTGAACGGCCTGGGGATCGCAGCTATTATAATGTCACATGTTGCTGCTTTTTTTCAGTGGTTTCAGAAGCTTCTAATGGAAAACACACACAGCCATGGGAAAAAATTACCATGAGGTATTCTACAAAATACATATTACATATATTACCATGGTAATTTTGACCCATTACTAATATATTACCATGGGAAAAATTACCACTTTTTTATACCACGGAGGCTTTTTTGGAGGTCACGGATTGATGGCTCCGGTCGTCCCCCATGTCACGGTGAATGGATGGTGAAGCCGGAAAGATCTGCACTTCTCATCATAACTTGAAGTTTTCCATGGGCAATCATCAGATATCAGAAGAGTGATCAAATAACCAACTTTAAAGAACTGCTTGGTGGTTTCGAACATCTTTTATTTTCCATTTCAGATATGGGATGTCATCCTTCCCATTGACGAACTCCATCATTTTTCAAGATGGTAAAAACGCAACAACCAGACCATTGTAAACCATGATTATATAAGCATTATTAACCATGGAAATCCCATTAAAACCCCATCAATATCCCATTAAAATCCCATTACAAAACCCATTAAATCCCATCAACTCCCATGAAAATTGCCATGACATATTTCATAACACCAACCAGACCATTATTAACCAATATTGACCATCATGAACCATGATTAACCATTATTAACCATGGAAATCCCCATGAAAATCCCATGAAATCCGCGGAAAAGAAACCAGGAGCTGGAGCCCAGTATCTCAGTGCTGGGCGCTGAGAGCACCAGCAACAAGATCTGGTGGGGATGCCGAGGGTTGGTCGAAGCTGGACCATCCCCTTGGACTCCTTGGAATCCTTGGAAGGTCGAAGCTGGAACTGGTTTTCGTTGTGGGAAAATCATAGGAAAATCCTGGGAAAATCTATGGGAAACCATGGGAAAGCCCTGAATTTTTGGAAAATCATTCGCAGATCGTGGGAAAATATGGTGGTTTACTGGGAAAATCATCATGTGAGAATAATATATCATAAACTAACCACCCAAAAATGGGAACGGTTTATAGCACATATTTATGGTGTTTTGGGGGATGGATTGTGGCATTGTTTCACCCACATGACAGAAATTGTTGGAAAATATGGGACAACCCCCCTCCATTTATGGAGGTTTATGGCGATCGGAATCTAGTGGATGATGATTGGCTGTATGTTGGTATGATACCACCTCAAAAACAGAGTACTAATAGTGGCAATCCCATCACCCTAATATTAAACACCCCATAAACGGTCCCAATTATGTGGAAATTCCCCACTAAACCATGTTTCAAACGGGGTCTTTAATATTAGGGGGAAGGGTTGTATCATACCAACTTGATAAGTATACCAATGAATACTATATACTGTAACTTCATACTTGGGATACCGGGCGCTCCTTTCTGCAGCGATGTGGCTGTCGAACTCGCCATCTACACATGCCATGCGATGCCTCGCGGGAATATGTGCAGGAAAGCCCCATATTTCATGCTGGTTGGCGGTTTGGAACATTTTTTATTTTCCCCAATAGTTGGGATGATGATCCAATCTGACTATGATAATATTTTTCAGGGGGGTAGGGCTCAACCACCAATTAGCATGGCTAAAATAAACGAAATGTGAAAAAAACAAGTTCCCAAGAGTTTCCCCTTGAATCAATCCATTGAAAATTGGGTATACCCCAGCAGTTTCAATGGGAGATGGAACAGGGTATCCTATCAGACAAAGCCTGAGATCAGGGGAGGTGATCATCTTCATGGAACTGGGGTGGTGGATGAGGTTTTACTGATTTCGATGGAGCAATATATTCGAGCCTTCTTGAAAACTAAAATAGGTAGTTTCATATTTTTTTAAGAGCTATCCAAGTTTAGAAGCCCACCATCATTAGGCAAAGCCCTTCGTGTCTGCTTCTTCACCACCTCTTGTTTGATGGTTCCATTCCAATGCTTTGTTGGTTAAAGAAGCACCAAATTTGAGAGTCAAGCATCCTCAGTCAAAGAACTTTGGGGAAAAAAACGAATCCATTGATTTAAACATGTTGAAAGCATCATAAAGAATTTCCTATTGTTACCACAATTGACTTTCATAATTTTTCAGAGGGGTAGGTATACCACCAACCAGACAAAATCCATGAATTTTGATTGTGCAAGGTGGTGCCCCCCCCAGTTATAAGTTGGTTTATGATCCCCATGAATACTATAGATATAACCCCCTAATCAACCCTAGTTATTGGACTTATTGGCACCAACTTAGCTAACGAACTGGGGCACCACCTTGTGCTGACAATTCTTAGGGTAGCCCCGATGGGATTTCTAGACCTCCAATTTCTTAGGTGTCCGGTAACCAGCTTGAGACGGGCGTGTGGCTCCCAAGCGTGCGGAGTCGAGGCATTGATTGGTGGTTTACATGTTTTTACTGATAATTCTTGGTTGGTTGTTTGAAAACCACCAATCAACCACGAAAAAACGATGGAATTGACCAGCAAAAGTGGATTGTAACCACCAAGAATTGCGGATACACTGGAGTTATAATTGATAAATGATCGTTGCTTGAAGGTTGAATGAATAAGTTGATGGGTTGTACCAGCTGGGTGATTGAGGATTGTGAACGAATACATAATTCACAGGGTACCTATCAACCAGCCATTTCTTGATGGGATGGGATGGAGGTATTTTGCATGGCTCAACTGAACTGCTGGTCGATTGATATGATGATTTGATATGATTTAACCGTAATTTTCATTTTGCGGAAATTGAACCATCAAACATATGGAGATAGATTCCATGAATGATGCTTGTTTGATGATTACCTGGTTGATTGGGGAGTATGATTGTATTTGAATACCCCTAATATATTAACTGGTTGGTGGTTTGGAACATGTTTTATTTTTCCACAATATATGGACATTTCATCATCCCAACTGACGAACTCCATCATTTTTCAGAGGGGTAGGGCTCAACCACCAACCAGTTGCATAATTGATGGGATACCGGTGTAGGGAGTTGACATGGTCGAACATTCGGGACCGACTAGACCAGCATTCAGGGTCAAAGCTGGGTTTTCAAGAGCTCCTATTCCTATTGGTATCACGTCTTAAACCATGACTGGTTGGTGGTTTGGAACATGACGTTTATGACTTTCCATATATTGGGAATTTCATCATCCCAACTGACGAACTCATATTTTTCAGAGGGATTCAAACCACCAACCAGCCATGATTGTTATCCATGGGCGGCTAGTTACCTGTATTTTGGTAGTTTTGTTTGTCATTGTGTTGGAAGTTCGACGCAAAAACGTGATCCTCACCGTCACTCGGGACTCATATGGACTCATGGATCTAGGCAATGTTGCTACTTATTCCCTCAAACAAATAGACACATATCTTCCACAAAGCAGGTCCAACATGATCAAGCTCTTCTATGGTATATTCTGATATAGTCTAGTATATACTAGTATTTATAAAGCAACAAAAATAATGTTTCGGGGACCCATCTTGTATGAACGACACAGGGCTGGTGGAGAGAAGATCCCAATCTGAGTGGTTTCGGCCGTTGCCGAGGGAGTGCAAGACCGTGCAACCGCCACCCATCGGCTGTGAGTGCACGGGCAAGGCTGAGGGGAGTGTTCAAAATCCCGAAATGTGATGCCATTTAATCCTGGTTGGTTAAGAACGGGTTCTTGGATTATTATCATATATATATATATTCATATATTGTAATCCCCAATATATAAAGGGTAGTAGAAAAAAAAACAACAAAACAACATTTTTTCTATGGTTTCACCAAAAAGGGGCCCCTGGGGATGGGACCTTTTTGTTACCCACGAAATTACCATCTGGGGGAATTTTTACATCCAGCAGTCTTCCAGCCATAGCTACATGGTGCTGGACTATAAAAACCTACAACGACATGAATAAACATGTGGAGGGCGGGCCAGACCGCGAGGCCCCGGAGGTAGTCTAAAATACCTGTTCGTATATTTTAAAATCCGTATATTTACCCCAAAAATCACCCAAATGTAGGTAAATATTCCATACATGGAGCATCTTAACCAGCCATTTTAGGATACCATCCGGGTGCCGGAGTTTTGACTCATAGCTATATAGCAGGATAATGCAGGACCCATTGCTGAATCATCAGCCATAGGGTTTCAATAAGTCAATGGTGAATATCTATAATTTGTTGGAAGATTAGAATTTATAATATGTCAGGTTCAAATAACTCAATAAATTACATATTATTCTCTATGCATTCGTATCGGGTACCCCAAAATTGCGTTTTTTTTGAGCCCATGTTGATGAACTTCTTGGAAGCTGGGAATTTTGGTCTGGTTCAGGTCCGCTGACCCTTGGACATCCGATGAGTTTCCCTAAATCAATGGCCATTGAGTGAGGAGATGTGCCAGGTTTCCAGCTGTGACTACCGGAGGGTTACTATAGGGATGAACATATTCTTTGAAAGGGGCCCATGTATATTCGCCTCGATATTTTGAGTAGCTCTGTGGTCATACCATAGACCTTGAACAGGTCTCCTGTTCACAGCTCCACAACCATGAATCCGATGTGTATTCGACATGTTGCTGCCACTCGTGGTGTTGGTGATCACTTGCTCCAGTGAACCGCCCCCATCTCTCCATTGGGGTTAACCAAGGACAAACCTCTGAGGCTTAAGCCATGAATGTTTAACGCCCATGGATGTGCATCTATAGTTAGTAACTGGGTCATAGGTCATAATCATGTTATGAACCAAAAAAATATGTGGGACAACAACCCAGTCATAGAAAGCCATATATGGTTGTTTGTTTCACCATGTCCTACCTTGAAATGCACAAACAAACAAAAAGTATTCGAAATCCCTGTTAGTTGCTGATTCTAACCAGTATACTACCAAATATATTGCTGGTTGGTGGTTTGGATCATTTTTTATTTTTCCATATATTGGGAATTTCATCATCCCAACTGACGAACTCCATCATTTTCCAGAGGAGGGGTACGTTGAAACCACCTACCAGTATTGGAATTCATGAAATGGGAATCCATAGATGTCCTTTTCCCGTTGGTTGGTTGATTAATAGAGGGGTTTGTTTGGAAACCCCTTTAACAGGTGATGATAGATCGTATACCAGAAACCGGCCCAAAGCTATTTTTACCAAAAGGACATTATTGGATATTGGTATAACACGACATAGGTAAATCATTCTTCCCATTACATGAGTTATAGGTAAATCATTCTTCCGATTACATCCGTACTGAAATGGGAATTCAATAATGCCCTTTTGGTAAAAATAGAGGGGCCGGTTTGGTATACCATCTATCATCATTTACCTGTTGTTAAAGGGGGTTCTTCAAACCCCTCTATTAATCAAGTATTGAGTCATCCACTCCATGCAGGTGCAGGGATACAAGCGGAACAACCTGACCGATGAGTTCATGCTGACCGGCTTGCAACCGACTCAGACGGATCCAGCGATCCAGCGGTCCCAAATCTGACCAGAAGCATGGGATTCGTTTATTGTATTTGTATATATATATATATATATATATATATGTGTGTGTGTATGTATATTCTGTATACATATACTGCACGCGATTTATTCCAACATCAACAGATTCATGTA
>Ga0126342_10017713_pt1 | contig 12293 bp, 8 predicted proteins | sample Cyp1metagenome_FD_92528 | JGI IMG/M metagenome (GOLD analysis project Ga0126342, IMG submission 92528) | Coral microbial communities from Lord Howe Island, Old Settlement Bay, Australia - Cyphastrea 1 metagenome | ecosystem: Host-associated > Invertebrates > Cnidaria > Coral ... | reverse complement strand
GGGGCGCCCCAAAATTGTCATGGGATGTGCCCACACAGCTCATGTCGGGTACCCAAAATGGGACTGGGGAGCTCGGGAAAAGTTTAGCAGCAGGGAGTGGGAAATGGGAGATTTGACTACATTCAAGGTGGTATCCCAGGACTTGGGGGCTAAACCTCAAGTGGAAGGCGGTCACATGTAAGCTGTCACATCAGTTCCGTATGAAATATGTGTAAAAACATGTTTTTGTTGGCACCTTTTGAGAGTTTAATCATGTTTGATCTTTACTTACTTGACTTTTTGTCAACATTGCTTTTTGTTGGCCTATGTTGATACTTTCATTACTAAAAAACCGGAAAACGATGTTCTAAACCATGAAATATGTCGCTACCATCATTTGAGACAAACCCAAATGAGGCAAGCGACAAAAAAGAAGGTGTCTGAACATATCTTAACCAGCAAACATGTGGAGATCCAAAAAACACCAGAAATTATGTATTATATTGGCATATATTGACCATGTGTGTTCGATTTTATTGACCAAAAATAGGTGTAGTAATTCGATATCAAACATGGATAAACACATGCACAATAACGGACAAACATGTTGATACTATATGATACTATATTATATATATATATATATGACCGCACGAAAAATGCCTCATCAATCAAAAATGGATATTGTCACTCGGAAAAATGTTGAGGAATGCCAGCCTGCACAACACGATAACGGACACATTCTGGATAATGTCCCATTCTTTTGGAGATGTAATACATCATAATAACAACACCAACAATAAGTATCACAACAATAATAATCGATATTTATATATATATATATATGATTATATATATATATGTTATTATATATAATAATATCGGGGAATATATGCAGCTGAGATATCGTCCTTTCCCTGGGTGAGATCTGGATGTCGGGATATAAAGAGCAATAAGACATGGGATATGTTAAAACGTAGCCAGAAACAACAACAAAAACAATACATGAGGAGCTAAGAAAAAAAAGATAAGACCATCAGCTTCCCAAAAATCAGGTCTGCAAATGGCAATCCACCTCCATTTGATCTAATTTGATTAGCACCATCGTGAAATTCAATTTGTCAAAGTTACAAAATATTGTATAACTAGTTTGTAAGCCAGTCCAACTGCACACTTTCTTTTCCGAGAAAAAGTACGTTCCAGTTAGCCTGGTTATAAACCAACATAAACCTATAATTTCACATTGTGTGTTGCTTAAAACCTGATGTTTGCTTTAATTTCAACGACAGACAAATAAATCCTTAACTGTTGATTCGGGTACCCCCAAAATAGTGATGAATTACCGTTAGAAAAGGTACAGTAATTCTGGGTTAAAGTTAAATCCCCTGTTTCAAACGGGCGCCTCCGCTGAAATTCATCCAAGACACCAGCAGGATTCGGTCAGGCTTCACTTCCAAGATCCGATCTACCACCTGCTCAACCACAGAAACATTATTGACATCTAGCCATCTAAAATTACAATTTAAGATGCTTTAACCATCGAACATAGGGATCTGATCTTAACCATGGTGTCCTAGAAGGGACAAATTACATCAGGGCCAGTTTGGTATGTTTGGTAATTCATTCAAATGGATTACCGCCATGTTTTTGCTGGTTGGTAAATGGGTATTCCTAGTAGTTACGATAATCCCGCAATGAAAAAGCTAGTGTAACCCTCTATCTTCATCAATCAACAGGGGTATTTTTTTGATGGTTCCTTTGGATATAGTTACCCCGCGACGATGCAATGAGGCCGCTAGAATCTGTCCAGAAATGTCGTTAAAATGGCCAGTGGACATGATTTCACCATCGAACATACATATTTAACATTATTTAACCATCAAGGAACAAAGGGAATAAACCATAATAAACCATCACATGGGCATTCAAAAGGCAATTTTAGGATAGTTACCAACAACAATTTCCTTGAGGTAAGTTCATCTATATGGGAAATCTAATGGATTCTAATGGGATACTTTCATGGAATAAATGGGGGCTGTTATCAACCAATTGATGGCTAAAACCATCTTTGAATGTGGGGAGTTGCCCTTCGGTAAACTAACAATCTGTGTTTGCTTTCTCCAGGGTACAATAAACACACGAGAAACAGAAGTAGGTTTCTGCATCAAAAATTAATTTTAACCATCACGTCAAAACTTGTCCGTGCAAAACTGAAATTGACCGTACAAAATTAGCATTTGACCAGCACAAATTGGGATTTGACGATCAAAAACATTCATTTGACGATCAATAATTTGAATACCAATCAAACATTGGGATTTACGTTTAGAGTAACCATCCAAAAAGGCGAGAAAACCCTCAACCATCTTCAATTAACAACGGTGCCTGGGTTTGGGGGCGAAAAAACATCTAACTGAAGAAAGCAGGCATGACAAAGAGCATGCTGCTGCTTCAGTCCATCATGTTCATGTTAGAGTGGGCTAGAACTCAAGGTCAGAAGCTCTTTGCATTCGTAACATAACATGTGTATAAACTGATATATATATATATATATATATTATATATACATAGATATACAATCAGAAAGTACGAAACATCCTAATGTGTTTCTAGTTGTGTACTATCACAAAATATTGAATATCCTCATGTGTTTTAGGTGTGTACTATCATGAAAATTTGGCTCAAATCCACATTTATGGCAACCAAAAGAGTACTAAACTGCCGAATCCCAAGGTTACAAATGTAAAGGTGCACCTATATATATATGTGTATGTATATAATTATATATATATATATGTATATATATATATATATGTATATGTATGTATATATATATATATGTTTAATATAATAATAATATATATATGTACATGTACAATCATAGACATATAATTACTATCGTGAGGTATTGCAACATCACATCTGTCATCCATATTTCATTCCCCACGTTCTGAACTTCACGGCCATCGTTTCCCTGCGCCTCAGATTGCACGTCGATGCCAAGCCAGCCAGGCACTTCAGCGCGGTCCGCAAATTTGAAGGTGATCTCCTGCTGGAGTCATTCGATGGGATGGGCTGGGATGACAAACATATGGTACATCCATATATAATCTATATATGTATATAGTTATAAGTAGTTATAATATATATATAATGTGTATATATATATATCACATACAGTAGATGCAAAATGATTCACATATATAATGTCTTATAATGTCTATTCATTAAACTAGTTCATGTTACATATGAGTGATGTCAGAACCATGGTGGGGATCCATTGGGATTCAACACCAATGCTGTGTGGTATTTGTTCAGTCAGACCAGTGGTTATGACCAATAATGATCTGGACTTCACAAAATCCAAATATATCCGTGCCTTTGCTATATAATGTAATATAATATAATGTCATTTAATATAAAATAAGATATTTCTACAATAAATATATCACTTAGTTAATGATATATATATATATATAATATAATATCACCATTAACATCATTAAGTATATAAGTATATTAATTTGGCTCTATACTTCCACGAGACCCAAAAGGTCCGCATCTTCATGACCTGTCGCTCCTCCATGGCGGTCAAAAAAAAAGGACCCGGGAACGGCGGGATCTGCGGATATTTCTCACCCCCTTGAGAGAGTGACGCCTGCGGAATCTGCGCGAGTTCCCTGCCATGGCTGTTGAAGGTCCTGAGATGTGTGAAAAAGTCAAGAAATTATCTTACTCATCAGTGGTTGATTTACTGATATAAATCTATAGGTATGCACTAAAGATTTCCAGACGATTTGAGATATTTCCAGTTCCATCAGTTCATCCACTTAAATGGCGCCTTCGGCAAGTTACGCGGTACCCCTGGGCGCGCCACCAGTCGCTGCTTTCACCGTGCTGCAAGGTGATGCCAACAGATCCGACTCCTGCACGTGCTCCATGGAACTTGTAGGGACCCTCTGGCTGATGGTAGCCCTAGTCCCATCAGCTTCCCATACGAAACTTACGAAATAGGGGTTTCTTACGGGAGTTGTATGCTCCAACAACGGTCCTTGACAGGTTTTTTAAAGCTTTTCCGGGGTTGTCTCATATTTGTCGAGGAAAAGCATGGTGTGTAATGGTTTGTAAACAGGATAAACAGGTTTTTGCATCAGAAATAGATGATAATGGCATCAACCCCAGCAGAGTCCAGGGGCACCAGGGGCATTGGTATCATGGGGATTCAGCCAACCTACAAGCATGGTGCATTGACCTCAATCTATGGCCACGTTTTTCTGGTAAAACCGGGAAAATCATCTGCACATATCATATTTTTCTGGTGATTTAACAAACCAACATAAGAAGGGAATATGAATCCAAGATCACCCAATTCAGATCCCATGGAAATCTACTCCGTCCCCACAAATCCCTATGTTGTCCTCCTGCAGTGCTTGCAACTCTGGCACCTGATCTTCCATGGCCATGGCATTTTGGTTGCCGGGTACTTGGACTCAAGCATCCAGGAAACAAACATCATGACCCCAACGACCATCCCCAATGCCAGAATAGACTACTGAGTGACTACTATATCATGGGTTTTTCATGTTCAACTTCGGGGCTTCGGGGCCCTCTAATTTGACTCATGGTTTGCATGGCCAACGTCTGGACTTCCAGGGACTTCCCAGTGCCTGTCGTTGTGGAGTGGCCTGGAGAAGATCTGCCCAACACTTTGACGCCATGACGTTGGGTCTTTGTTTTGGGATGATGATATTTGTTGACCACTGAGTGAAATATGACTCAGGCGAACTGGTTTCCCACTTCCAACTCTCCATTCCCCACTTCTGCTTGTTTAGACCTTCCATGTGTTCCCTGGTTGTTTCCTACATTTGTTTTGCTAGATGCTCACTCTATATATCTTCACTGGTGTTACACTGTTCACCGCATGTTCACCTTTGTATTTCTGAGTTGTGGCCGGTTTTCAAACGATTTTGGAGAGTGTTCAGAAATATACTGTATATATATACATATATATATATACATACACATCACAATGTATAATATATATATATTATTCAATGCATATATATATACATCTGTGGAAAAGCCATGTATGTTTATATATGTTTATCCATGTACTTTCTGGATATGGGGGTTTCCCAAAACTTATATAAACTAAAAATGGGGGAACCCATGATTTGGAGTCTGTCCCCTGTCCTTCTTTTGGGGAACCATATTTCAGTAGATGCTCCCGTATACCATCCCATTCCTGTGAATTTCCATGTTCCATGAACGTCGATAAACTGGAAACTACAATAAAATGCAATTATTTCATATATCTGTTTTTATTGGGTTTCCCCAAATCAATGGCCATTCCCAGGGTCCAATCCATTTTCTGACACGCCCATATGCCATATTGTTGGCCATAAATCTCACAAAATAACCATATCTCATTAACTCATTTAAAAAAAAATGAATGTATATAAAGTACATCACCATAAAGTCCACTTTTTTATAAGTAAAATAAAGCTTACAGTACTGTAGGTCGCTACAAAAAATCCCATTAAAACATCTTAGAACCTGCTAAATCTCCAACCAAATCCCCAGAAATCACCTCATTCAAGTCCCTGTAAATAATGATTGTGTAAATCCCAAACCCTGGTTAAATCCAATACATCACCATCAAAAACTCCTATTTAAAATAATACATGTATATATATATATATAATGGTTATAAATCCCATTCAGTGCCCATTAAATCACTGAATAGTGGTTGAATGCCCATTAAATCCCAGCGCATCACCACACATTTTTGGGCCCATTAAATAGTTGGCGAAGTTGGTTTTTAAGTCCAATAACTATGGTTTATTGGTGATATGATATATCTATAGTTAATGGGATTAATTATAACCCATCTATAAGTTAAAGGGGATTGTAGATCAACTTATCATCTGGTTATTTAACATTGCCATGGAAAGATCCACCATGCTATTAATAGGTAAACCATCTATCTCTATGGGCCATCTATACCATGGCTAATTATGTTAAATAACCAGAGGGTATAACAGCGGGGCACCATCCTGGATCTCGCCTCAAAGCTCAGCAAGGTCGACTCTGATGGCAGCGCTCCACTGCCTGGCACTGGGAGACAACTGGGAGACAACCGCTGGGCGACCTTCGTTGATTTCCCGGTTCCACATAGTCTATGTAGAGAGACACCAAATATACATAGAATATGTCTGGTTACAGCATGGCAAAGAGGTTATACTTGCAGAATACACTTCAAGACACAGTGTGTATATAGTTCTCTCAAGTTCTCTCTATATGTAATATATATTATATATCACATATAATTACATATGTATATAAATGAATGTATATATATATGTTATTTGAAACAAAATGCGGTTTCAATGGAATGTGATGTCAATGTGGACAACACGATCTCGCTATGTAAATGCCAAGCACAATTCACAAAAAGACACGCGTCGTGTGCTCCACAAAGTCGGTTGACACCACCAAACCCAAGGGCTTTACCATCACGACTCAGGGACTTGATGGGACAGCTTGGACCAGCCTCTACCCATCTCCATCATCTCTACCCTCTATTGGCATTTTTCAATAAAATGTGGACTCAGAATCTCGATCCTTACCATGACCAAAACAAAAACAACTCCAGAAATCCAACATGAAACCCCAAAATGGGCCAAAATGGAACATCTCCTTTAAATGGAACGTCAACATCTATTTCATTGACACAAACTCATTGATCTTCCTTGCAGCAAACAAAACTTCAGGGCAGCCTCGTAGCTCTGGTTCCAAGGCCTGGAAGGCGGGCCGGCTACCGAACACTTGGCATCGTCACTGATCCTTTAAAAATGGGCGTTCACATCCTTTCACCTTGATTTAAGGTATACCAAATCCCAAATTACCAGGATGCCAGTTGAGGGGTTGGGTTGGCATACCCCCAATGTTTGGCATGCTTGGCCGTCCCCACTGTCCCATTTGTTGTCCAGCCTTAGGCGATGGCGTCTCCTGACATCCCAATGTGCCATGGGAAACACAGACAGTCTGCTCAGGCTTGCTCCAAACACCCCAGCCACAAGGGTGGTCAGTTGGGTACATATAGAGGTAACCAAAAACCATTTATCCCCCTCATGGTGGCTATCATTTATCATGGCCAATCTTGGATACCCTGCAAAAAAAATGAATTCTTGGTTGGTTAGTACATAATCCCATTGATACCAAAAGACCAAAAGGATTAAACTACCCATCCAAGCTTGACCTAGTAACGGTGGCCTCCGTCTCTGGCGTGAGGTTCGTTAGCTTCATCCGCCCGGTGGTGCCGGGGGTGGTGGCCGCTGTGCTTGGTGGGGTGGCCTTCTGCGGGGACCTCGGCCGGAGATGGGTCAGATGCTTGGGAGGAAAAGATCGGAAAACGATGGATTTACCATGGATTTACGATGGATTTACGATGGATTTACAGCACCTGCCAAGTATATCCTCAGTGTTTGATTTCTGATCCATAAATGAACCATCCCCGATCGTTTCGGATGATTCTCCCAATTTTCCCATGATGGGAATTGTGCATGCTCGACCAAGACCCCTTAAAACGTACAGCTGACATGGAATCCTCCAATCATTCCAAATCATTCCGATAACGGAGTTGGAATATATTGTTCCTGTTGCACACTGCACTGTTTGGGTTTAGCTTTGTTTTCAGGGCTGTACTCAGTGGAATCATCACGTAAGTTTGACCTAACGATGGATTTAAGAGAACATGTTCAAAAAGGGTGAGTTTTTGTTCAACTATCAAGGCTGCAATTGGTACACATCATGACAATATAAGCGAGGTATATCCCAAAGCGAGGTATATCCCAATGTATTCCAGTTGGGTCTATTTTGTCACAACCGAATACCGTATTCTGCTCTCAAATTTCCCCGTGATCTGGACAATATAAATCGATCAGAAACATCACTTATTTCAGATCTATAAAAGGTCAAGTCGTTTCATTCAATAGATCTTTACATCACTTATTTCTACAGGCATTCTGGACCTGTGCCCTTTTTGATGCACTTTCTACAGACTTCTCCTACTTCTCATGTCTTGTGGGATTGGTATCACGAAAACATCTAATGTATGGCAATCGATTAAGTCAAAAGTTTCATACATGTTCATTAAATTTCATGAATACATGTTCCCACATTTTTCAGTGCACCCTGATTTTGGCCGGTGCCCCTTTTGAAAGGCCACGCTCCACATGCCCTTGAAATCCACCGGCGCCCCAGCGCAGACCAAAAGCGGCGAGTCCGATCCGGGCTCGGGGTGCCCGGAGCACCTGCCAAAACCCCACCAAGAAAGTTGTCTGCATCCCATGAAATAATCATCCCCAAATGATGTTTGTCTCAAAAATAGATATTAACCATGATAATCATCCGAATAAATTGAACATTTGGATACAGATTTCGCGGATCAAGTGGTTCGCTTCTATCCCAACTTTAATAAAGATATACACCCTATTACTATATCATGCATATATATATATATATACATAGCAATATTGAAAACTGGAACATATTACTGGATAGAAGCAGTAAACCACTGACATCGCAAAGCTTCATGTTCCTCGACTATGGACCAAGTCGAGCTATCACAAAATGATGAAAAAACATGGCTTTCTAGGATTTGGCCAAAATCAGTTTGGTTGGGGGCTGAAACTGTGATCCATATCTAAAATTATCTAGATATAATGTGTTTCTTTGCAGCCGACATGTACTGAAATCTGCTGGTGAAATCTGCTTCCAACTGGATAAATTGTACTAATTCACCAACCTGAAAGGTTCTGCCATTGGGGGATAGTTACCCATACATTCACCATCGTGACATCGTGGTGATAATCCCATATCCCATGGGAGATCCCCTTTCTACTATATTCCGCTAGCATTTTACTTGGTGACACCCCCATGTTTGCTTAAATCATGATATCCAAATGAAATCAAATTATAAGCTATTCCATTATATCCAATGATATCACCAGTATATCCCATGAGATATCCAGCAAAGAGTGGGGCTGTGGCACCGCCTTGGCACTTTGTGGCACCGAAGGCTTCAATCATCAAAGTCTCTAGGGGATCGTCACCTCGCCACCGAAACATGGAGTCGTCCGCGCGTTGTTCCTTTAACATGAAATAAACCACTAAGGCGTTTCCCGGCTGTTTGTCGTTTTATCAAAAAGTGACACGTTGCTAAAAATAGACCCTTTGAATAAGACTCGACCAAGGTTTGACCAGTGCAACTGTGTGTAGACCAATGTGTTCCAGCCAGCTTTAAAAAGCAACAGCGTGAGGCTTGAGATTCTGCTCCGCAGCTCAAATCAGCTCAGTGCGTGGGAGGTTCTCCGCCCCAAATCGTAAAATGTTCGTCCACAAATGTCTGGTTGGCATTGAACCAGCCTTTTGGGAATCATATTTCACTACATGGAAGTGCAGTTCCAGTTATAAGTGGTGACATAACATGACATAACCATTTTAGGGGGGTATATCCCAACTTATTGTGGTAAATTCACCGTGCTACCCATAGTCACCGACCTGCTAAGGCTGCAGGTCCAAGGGATTTCAAGCTCCAAAAGTTGGGCCGGGGCTCCGGGCTGACGTCATCCCTGACGAAGGTGAAGCATTCATCATGTACCCTATGTTTAATGGGATAATATGGGATAGACATGGATAGACCCCCTTAACCTATGTACTATCCATGATTATCCCATATTATCGCCTACGTTTCGTGATTTCCTCAGTAATTTTTCTTGCATATGATTTCCAAATGTCTATGTCCATGGGACAATGCGTTCAGGAAGTACTACAGCGCGGATTCGTTTATGCAGTCATGACTAGGCTACACAGTAAAGAGGTATCGTTCCCCTGTCCTGACTAGCAGGAGATTGTTTATATACATATTTACATATATTTACTGTATTGTATGTACTATTAGATCTAGTCTATTCTTCCATACTTTTCCTGGATAAATCATCTCATGAATTCCCTCCCCAAAAAATGCCGAAATTATCAGAAAATCTGAAGGAGACCATGGGTTTTCCCATTCATTTTTTGTCAGGACGCAAGAACCCCTCCTCACCTTTTCATCCCAAGCGCCGCTTTCCGAGCACGCTCCTCGAAACGAGACCAACAAAACAATGGTTGATGGCTGGTGGAAGTTTATATAATATCATTATAATCTTATATAATTTTATAACCAGTTAAATATATATATAAGCTTATAGCAACCCCAAAATTCATAGAACAGTGGGAAATCTGGAAAATATCAGGTAACTACAATTTATACCATTCGGGAAACACTTTTCGGCATCTTTTTGGGTGGTACTATACGTAAACAAATTCCGTGCCAGGCCGAGAAACCAAGAAACACAATTAACAGCTATAGACCTGTCAAAAAAGTTGCTTACGGAACATCCAACCCTTTTTTGACTCTCTTTGGAAGCACAAAATACGTGCGTACTTGGCCTAGCTCAAGGTGACTAAAAACATAGAGACAGATCCCTTCAAGGCTCAGGAGGTTCACGAGGTACCGAGGTACAGTGGATCTCTTCCCGTGAACAGAGACTTTCTTGGCATATGGAGGTTTCCTAAAATAGAGGTACCCCCAAATCATCCATTTTAATGGGAGTTTCCCATTCTAAACCATCCATTTGGGGATATTCCCATTTATGGAAACCCCCATATGGCAACCAATCATATTGTCCCCAGCTGGAGGATACTTCTTCAGTCTGCCAACTTTCGGAACTCTGGATGTACACTATTTTAAGGAATATCCAGTGGGGTTTCTTAAGTCATGAGGAATCCCGAGTCCTCACTAAGACTTGGTTTCACTAAGTCATGGTCCAGCCATTGGATCATCTTTTTGAGCCGAAAAACAACATTTTTTTTGAATATCGAAGCATCATAAAACAATCTGCCATCATTCTCGGTATAGTATAGGACTAGGAAATGATGATGAACAATGGAATACTGGATACAGTTCAGTTCTTAATACTTTGCATTCAAACCATGTTTTGTTCTACAATACCATTTGAGTACTGTATCATCAAAAACCTGGTTGCAAATTGGTTCAAGACAATGGAATGATGGCCGCAGACTCAATATGTGCAAAATAACTGGAATCTTCACAAATGCTATTCCCAACCTGCACGCAACATTTTTGAAGCATCCTAACGAATCAATGGTGTCACAGAAAACATTGCAGATTTGGGAAACACAATGGACAGATATGGCAATGATGCTCTCAAAGTACCTTGATAATACAAAGAGTCTGAGTAAATGCTAGTCCCAGCTAAACGCAATGCCGGAGGACTTCAGACTTCGCCTATCTGATGTCTGCATTTAATTCTAGTGTCCACACAGATTTGGGAGTATTGGTTGGTTGATAAGGATTCCAACAATGGTTTACAGTCATTGATCCATTAAACTACCCATCCACCCAACCCCGTCCCAATGCAAAACGCATCAGCAACATTCAGCAACTGCGCCGTAGAAGCCCTTGTTATTCCCATCAGGGTATGGATCAATACCTATGAAAATACCATTTTTAGGGGGATGAACATCCATTTACCAGCTATTTTGATGTTCACCAGGGGTACAAGGTTTTGACTGACTGGCATGAAGCAAGAAGGGTTTGAGTCACTGCTTCTTGCCCGCACCTTGGAAACGCCAAAGGTCTGCGCGAGCAGAAGACACTGAGCTGCGCCCTGCATGCTGCGCAAAAACTCCAAGGCAGCTCTTCGCATGTGGCAGCGGGGCTCCTGGAGATCTCAGGTGATCTCCGGTGGGGGCAAACATGAAGAAAAATGAACAATCAAGTTTTTTTTGGGAGGAAAGTGTTGATTTTCTTGTTCGGGATCTAAATGCCGAATTTGGATGTGTATCTAGTTGATTCTGGTTGGATGTTAACAAAACGGATGATCTTGACATTGGAATGGGGTCAAAACCCTGGCACCGGATGTTCATTCCCCCTCAAATATGGTAGAATAGGTGTTTGATCCATCTCCATATATTTTCAAGACCAATCAATGAATGGTTGTGTAAATTAAGATGTGGTATGATCCCATTCTCAAATATAGTATGTATATGTGTGCAATTAAATATAGATAACATATATATAATATATAATAATGTATATAGATATAGATATAGATATAGATATAGATATCCGCCGACCCCGGCTGCGCAAGGGGGAGCGCGTTAGGGAATAAGACAGCAGCACCCAGCCAGTAGCCAGCAGTCAATATCCGCCGACCCCGGCAGACGCAAGGGGGAGCGTGCCAGGG
>Ga0126342_10017712_pt1 | contig 12294 bp, 16 predicted proteins | sample Cyp1metagenome_FD_92528 | JGI IMG/M metagenome (GOLD analysis project Ga0126342, IMG submission 92528) | Coral microbial communities from Lord Howe Island, Old Settlement Bay, Australia - Cyphastrea 1 metagenome | ecosystem: Host-associated > Invertebrates > Cnidaria > Coral ... | reverse complement strand
TCCAGATGCCAGGTGACCTTACCTCCACACCTGGCACGTCTTCCTAATTGAAGCTGAGGAAATGCTGCGGATAGGGCGAACATGCCATTCACACTATCATTACGGGGGACCATTAGCTGGTGATTTTCCATAGTTCATGGACCCAACTCTGCCAATTCCATGATTTCCATCTCATTCCAATCTTCTCGGTCCCAGTTCCTGCCTGAAGGCTCGTCATAAATCCTTGCCTCGGTGCCATGTGTCATCCATGTGTCATCCATTGATATCCCCTATCAGGGGATGACTATCCCCTTCAGCCAAGCTACGAGATGGCTTTCTCATTATGTTTTTTGTCCTCAGCACGAAGGGATTCACAAACGCAATGACTAGGGAAAAAGGCAAACCATGTCTTTTTCATCACGCACTCGATCCTCAAATGTCAAGCAAGGACGACATAATGTGACAAGATGTTGTCAAAAGTCAAACAGGAATCCTCTTCAAACTAAAACTGGATGCAGCACGTATTCAAAGTCAAAAAAACCTGTGCACTGGCCTGCGGAGATTGCGTCTGTTCTCCCATAGTTGCCTAATTGGGTGTTCAGCTGCAAGACTGCAAGGGTGGGAACTTTTGGAAATGCGTGTCTTTCAAAAATTCAAAACCATTTCTGTTTTTTACCAATAATTCTAGCGGTTCCTGTAGATTTCAAGCAGCTCACCCAGTTTCATAGTGGGGCGGATCTGCCAATTCAAGGCTGAGACGGCTAAGAAAAAAAGAGTTGATCACAGTCCACGCCTCGATAAAAAGGAGGCAATGTCAAAACCAACAGAACTGCTGGAACTGTTTTGGAAGTAATGGAAGTATTTGATGAATGGAACTGTTACAATAACCAATTGTATAATGGTTCCAAATGGAGGAATAGATTGAATAGATGGAGGCCATTGAAAACTGGGCAAGGCTTAAAGTATTGTCACTCGCAGCAGGATTATATCGAGCCTCCCCATTTTTCGGGTCTTTTTTAGACCAAAAAATACTTTCTCCGAAAATCGGGGCACTCCAAAATCCAGTGATATTCACACTCATGTTCTGCCGTAAGATTGCAATTTTGGGGCAAATCCCATTTGCCATACCATGTTGGTCAATATATGTACCATTCGTACCATTCACATCCCCAAGTCGTCTTTCTGCGAAACGTTCCCCCAGTTGTTGTCTGCCTCACATGCCCGTTCTACATCCGTGGTGTCGGCGCCTCCGACTTTTCGGAATAGGATGCCTTAAGTAGAGAGGCCTCGGATAGGCCATGACTGTCCTCAAACATGGCTTGCTGGAAATCATCGAATTATAGCCGGGAGATTTTCCAGCCATAGTTGCATTGCCTGAGGGATTTGGGGGAAGATGACAATGCTGGGATGGAATCCAGATTCGATTAGCACATATCCCATTCAGTATTGTATAACCAAGCAGACATGAGCCAAAGCTTCCTTTTCGACAAAATGCAAGTGTTTCTCAGAGAAGCACCCAAATCCAAATGCATGAATTCCAATTCCGACAATTTCCAACATGTCAATTCCTTGATCTCTGTAAATTCATTGCGGATACAGTGCCACCCCAGAATTCACCTGCCAAGTAGCTTCTAGGTTTGCGGTGGTTCCAGCATGCATCATTTTCTTCCTGCCGCTGCGAGACAGCCGTTATATCCGGTCGGTTTCCATTATGTAATACTCTTGCAGAATTGTGGAAATGACATTGTTGCTGGAGTTTCTGTATTCATGTTTCTTCATCAAAAGTTTCCACAATTCCAAGCAACACGAAGAATCTGTGGAAATTTAGCTACCAATTAGTATATTATATATTAATATACATATATATACAGTAAGACTTAAAAACTTGCGGTCTCAACGTCCGAAAAAACCGATAAGTTTCTCAGGTCTCACCATGTGAACCCTGGACCCGTGACCGCGGTCATGCTCTCTCGTGCTGCCACATAGCATGTGCCCAGCAAGATCAACATGATCAAAGCGACAATGATCTCAGTGCTGCCCAGAGGGGCCCTGATGTTTGTACTAACATAGCTATGGAAAACCACCATGTTTGGGTAAATCCACTATAAATGGCAATTTTCAATAGTTATGTTAGTCTACCAAAGGGTATCTCTACATTTCAAATGGTTTCTGTACATATTCCCAGAATTTATTGAGTTGACAATATCCACGACAACTTGAGATGATCACTTCTCGAGGCTCTACAGGTGTATCAGATCAGAAACTCTCACCAAGCCCTGCTAAAGCACAAATGGGTTCCCCCAAAAAAAAAGTCCTTCAAAGCAAGGCAAGATCTGTCAAAAAGAGACGCCTGTTTCAAAATATTTCAAAATATTGGGGTTTATATAACTGGGGGGATCCTCAAAGTGGTTGGTTTATAATGGAAAATCCTATTATTAAAGTGGATGATTTGTGGGTACCCCCATGACTTAGGAAACCTCCATATCTCCCCATATCTGCAGCGACCAAGGGTTTTCCCTCCATGGTTTTTCAGTCAGGCAACAAACATCAGGACGTAGGCCACCAAAATGATGGCACCCTGTCCCCAAACGACGCATTCCTGGCACCAGGACTGGGAAAAGTCTGATCGGATTCAGTTTTGATGAAACACCATGGCCTATAGCCTTGAGAAAATTTTGGGCCTACAAACACTGGAAAATCAAAAATATTTATTTTGTCGTTTTGGTGTAAGTTTTTGTCATTCAGGTTTGTCATTTTTTGTCATTTTGGATCCGCGTTGTCATTTATTTGTCATTTTTCTGTCATTTTGTTGTCATTTTGTTGTCATCTGTTTGTCATTTTTTTGTCATGTTATTTTGAATTTATTGACATTTTGGGAACGGGAAAATGAAAAAAATCCTTACAAAAATGACTACCATGACAGACCTTTTGTTACCTGGTGGCAGCACCAAATACAAGGAATAAGTGCAGAAACGTGTGTGTGTGTGTGTACTTGTATGTTGCCAGTGAGTGGCTGGAGGCAACGTTCGGGCGCCGGCGGCGCTGGTATATTCAACATTTGTTGCACAGCAGATTCAGTTCAGCTCAGGGAACTGAAGATCGGAGTCTCTCCTCCAAAATCACCATTGCTTTGTGTTGGCGGGCCAAGGTAAAAGAATTCCACCGTGTGGCTGCCGTAAAAGCTTGGTTCCACTCATGCAAGGTGCTCATGCCTTGTTTTGCTCTTGTCTGGACCACGCGGTCCACCGCATCATTCAAAAATCTCTGCTCGGAAGCTGAGCATCCTGAAGGTGGTGACCATTCTGCGTGTCGGTTATGGGCTGGGACCCATTGCACATCACTGTCTTTACTCAACAAGCTGGTGGCGCGCCAGATGGTGCCCAAAATGGAAGTGAACAACCCTTACGCGCAGCATTGGCAGTGCGAACCACTGCAAGAGAGTCGCAAATGATCCGAACGGTGCGGCACATCGAATGGGCCGCAAGCAAAACCTGCAAAAGAGCAAAAGTTTCAGCTGCATAAATATTTTGATCGCACCCTTTCATGTGATGCGCAATGGCATTTCCGCTGCTAGCGACCCCCCAAGACGCGCGGCGAGTGCCATGCAAGACTTGTGAGCTACCGTCAGTGGCAATCAGAGGAATTTTGTGGGGCACCGCTTTCGCACCAGCCGCGCATTCAATTGTACGGTTTACGCTTGGAAAAGGTGTCAAAACCTGGTCTGAATGCGGCGGTGGCTCTGGAGGGGGCCGGACGCATTTCAAAAGCAAACGTTCTTCCACACGGTTGAGTGGCATGGAAGGGCAGGTGGGAAGATCACTCTGAGAACAATGCCATGTAAGATGGCTGGCTGACGGCCAGTCCCGGCCGCAAACACACTGAACATGTTCCAGATTAAGCTTTTTGGCACGTTTCCGGCTATCTTTCCCCGCTCCGCAAGCAACAGAAAAGGCAACACGATCTTTAGCTGGCCTTTCTTTCATCCAGGCCTTGTGCCCCTAGGTAACTAGTTTCTCTACCTGACCTCGCAGATCAGCAGCGCGGGGCTCACAGTTCCAAAGCTGGTGCTCCCAACCAGCTTTCATTGCTGCCTTAATGGTCATGTCGCCATCAGCAAATAAATCAATGGTCCCAATAGGGGTGCAAAAACAGGTCTTGGAAATTTGCTGCCAATTCCACTTCTGCATGACTTCCTTGAGTCTCTGTTTGACCTGCGGCGGCGCAGGCATCGCTCCCAGGTTCTCGAGGTCAGGTATGCTTGCACAGGAAAGCACTTCACGCCTCAATTTCCAAAGTTCATGCAAAATAACTTTGCAGTCAAGTGCGTACTCAGGATCTAGAAAAGGACCTAGATAACACGACCAAACAAGATATCTTGAACGGTCTGCCTGAAGAAAACGAAGAACCGTTGTCTCAACGGCCGGTCGCCACTTGGCGAGCAACTTTTTTGGGATGGTTGTCCATGGACCAGTGTGAGCGAAAAGAGACAAAACAATGGATCTCACCAACTTGCGCTTGTGCCTGTGCTGCTGGCTAGCTGTGCGCAGTCTTCAGAGGCGTGCCTTTACCTTTGCAATCACTCGAGGTTCAATAGGAACCCGCCTGGCTCTGGATGCACAGTAATGGACTCCTAAAAGTTTGAACTGCTTTGTTACACACCATTGTCTGCCACTGCAAACATTCCAGCACCGGAAACTCCTAAGCTGGGCACCTGAACACTTGTAGAAAAGTTAGCATTTAGGGGCATTCAACTTCAAACCCATGGCTGCATCTATGAGGACGGATGCATCCACGGCTGCTTTGATCACTTTGGTCTGAAGACCAGAATGTGCGGTCATCGATAAACTGGGGGCTCTTGCTTGGATGTGCATCTGCCAGGCTGTCATGAGTCCTGCTAAAAGTGCACAACTGCTTGGGCAACCTTGCAACAAACCCCTTGAACATTTAATTCGCTTGCAACTGGAGAAACCTAGCCACTCCATGGTTTTGGTTTGCGCAGAATAAAAAGCTTTCAAAACACGCAAGATGGCAGGCGGAGCTCCTAGCTTATCACACACCAGCAAAGCCTGTTCAAAAACTTACATGATCGAAACATTTTTCGACATCAATTTTCGCTCCGAAAACATGATTCTCATTGAGCAAACTGTCATGGAGTTCTTCATGCACTGACGTGGAGCTACGCCCCCTTAGCCCGCCTACAAGCGCTGGATGCGCCCACAAGTCTATCCATCCAGTCAGTTGCTGAATGAGTGCGCTAATACCAATTCGCCAAGCTAGTGCTGCCACACTTATTGGTCGAAACCCGATTTCTTTGGGAATGAGAACACAGCGGACTGCTGCCCATGGCAGCGGTAAAATACCAATCCTGAGAACTAAGTTCCACAGCTGGGCCAATGCATCGAAAAACCCATGAGGAGCAAGCGCCAGGCATCGGCAACCCATCCGTCAGGCCCTGCTGCTTTGCCTGCGGTCTTTTTTGTTTGCTTGAAGAGGATGTCCCCCGTGAGGGAGATGTCAGGGCAAGGGAAGCCTCCGGTAGGAATCCAATCCAAAAAGGGTAAAAGGGCATCAGGCGACACCGCCTCATCCGGGGCCAAATTTTCTCCCAGTGCCGCGCAAAAAACTCGGCTTTGAGTTGGGGGTGTATGGGCACCTCCGGGTCTTTACTGGCTGACGTAAGAGTGTTGTCTGCACCCTTGACCCAACGAATCAGAGCTTGCTCGTTTTCGTTCATTTTCTACTTCCATTTGCTGATTCGCCGTAGCGAAGAGGCAGCGCTTTCTTTGGAAACACATTGCTCAAGAGAAAACAGCATGTTTGGATCAAAAATGCTAAATTCGCCAAGTTCGGGGTAGGTGGTGGACAACTTATTCACCTCAAGGCTTACGTACTAGGGTCCAAGGTGCGGAAAGCTTCTGCACCTCATGAAGTCTGCGTTTGGTCCTGCGGAGGCGTCTTTCCAAAACACTTTGAATCAGCTCAGGCTTGACCGGTGCTTTGGCTGCTTGCGTTGGCTGTGGCACTTTGCTTCGCTTGCGGCCTGGTAAGGCCTTCAAACAAAATTCAGCATGGTCGCTAAGCAGAACCCAAGCTGATTGAACGTGGCCTTGTCGCACTTCTTTTTCAAAAACATTTAAAGGAAAAGTGCTGTCCCAAAGTTCTTGGGACACCAGTTCAGTAGCAGCTAACTTCCTGGGCGGCGCTACTCTAAGGCAAGCCTCTTCAGTTTGGAGAGGAAACACATAGAAAACAAGATCATGGTCAGCCACTCCATTAGCTTGATGACGACATGAAGGCACCAAATTGACAGAATGTAAAGCACAGTCAATGTGCCTACCGTTCTTGCGGGTTGGCTCATGCATTTCGAAAGGCCGCGCCACATCATCTGCAAGGTGAAGTTGGCCGCTTCTCAGAGCAGCCACTGCAGGCTCTTCTTCTGGTGTATTGTTCCAGTCCCCCAAGAAAAGACCATCTTCCCCTGTTTCCGCTATAAGTTCAAAAAGCTGATGACCTAGGCACGAAGCTTCACGCTTGCTTGAAGCGTGCAAATACAAATTGGTCAACGAAAAGGGCGCTGACCTGGCCTATGAACACGCAAAACTTGCCAACGCCCTCTCTGTTTCTCAAGAGAAGCCTCTAAAGCAGGAAACACTTTGCGTTCAACATGCCATCTACTCAGCACTGCCACTCCTGCAGTTGGAGAACCCTGCAAGTCCAAAGCGCAGGTGCCACTTTAAAAGGACCACCCTGCTTTCTTGGCAGCAAATTGGGCTGCCAGCAAGCTATCTTCGGACAGACGGGTTTCTTGGAGGCATAAAATGTCTATAGAATGCTCACAAGCAAGTCTCGCTACTTCTGGCATTCTACCAGCTAAAGTTCGGACATTGAGTGTGCCGATCTTAAGTTCACCAACCTTTGAAGGGAATTCCCCTCTGACTTTGCTTTGGGCTGTCATTGTTTAAAATTTGCAACCGCCGTCCCTGTGAGCATTGCCAGCAGCTCACTCAAACTGGTCAGAGAAGGCCCCTTGGCATTCTTGCATGTCAGCTGGAGCTGTTGAATCGGCAATGATATCATGGGCGACTTCCGCATCACCATTGCTCGGCTCAGGGGGCCGCAACTTGGCAATGACCTTCTGAACTGCATCTCGCTCGTTGCTTCCAATGGGCAATTTCTTTTGGAAACGTTCCAGGGAATTCAAAAGCTTCAATCTTTTAGGTCCTCCTTTGTAGTTTCCCTCGCAAGGGATTTTGGCAATGGCAGCGGCCGAAACCGCCAGCGCTTTACACTTCTTGCAGAACAACTGGTTGAGAGACCGGCCAACCTTCTTGCCCTTTGTCATCGAGGGCACTTGCGAAATTTCACAACCATGTTGTCCTGACGCCCCACTCTTGATGTCCAAAAGCTTCTTCGCATTACCTGCAGCAGTTTTGGCCACCCTGGCTTTGAGAAAATTGGTGCCTTTCTTTCTCAGAAAGCGGGTGCTTTTGGCTTTGGGGTGCTGCGTCTTGGCATGCTGAAGACGCATTTTGTACTCAACGTCTTTGTTGGTCACAGTTTTGGGAACCCCTTGCTCACACAGGGGGCACTTCCAACAACAAGTGTTTTCAGACCATTTGATCATGCTTGGCAAGCTTCGTTTGGCAAGACGAAGTTCAATCTTGAATTCAGGGTGCCACTTGGCTATGTGATTTCTCTTTCGGTCTTTCCATGCATGGTGGACTCCGGTGGAAAAAGCACAGATCGGACATGTCATTCTTGCTTCTTTGCAGCTTTCTGGTTTTGCTGAACAGTGGAAGCTTCCGCTGGCATGAATCTGAAATGGCACAGCTGTCCTGATCAACCTCAATTGGCGCACCAACTGCAGCAAAAGAGGCCTCATAAAAAGACCTCTTGGAAGCGCGCTTACTTTTGAGGCGGTGGCAAAGCAGATGCTCGCGTGCCCGGATGCCCGCGTGCCCGCTTCACTGCTCGGCTCATCTGAGATGACAGGCGGCAATGCGGCAAAGCTGAGATTCTGCTGTTATGGGAGGAAGCTGGTGATGAATCTCGCGTGAAAGATCCACCCCTACCTCCTTGCGCAACGGTTCATAGTGCTCACTTGAGTGCCACAAGCAAATGTGCCCTTTGGTGCCGGCACTGTTGTAAACTTCCGGATTCGGAAGTTCAGGTTTGAAAACGCAAATCTGCCTGCCATAATGTGCTGCTGCAGCAGCCACTTCAAGGCTTCCTGCATACGCTCCAGCCTTTTTTGCAAGGCCCAAGTAAGTGTCCCATGATTCACAATCCTTTTCATTTGGGTCCAATCTATCCCACCACAGTGCATAACGCTCACTGTGCTTCGTCAAATGTGTTACCACAGCTGCACGGACACTGAGGTGAGGCTTCGGTGTGTGAAAATTCAATCCCCGCGCTATGCTCAGGAATAAGCAGTCTCCACCGCCAGAATTCGGGATTCTTTGCATGCCATCGGGAACTGGTCGCAGCTTTCCCTTCTTTCTGGAAGCTTGCTTGCCATCTTTGGATGGAGTTTCATGCTTGCAGTCTTTGGTGGGTGACTCAACCTGCATTTCTCCGGTTTCGGCTGGCCTGCTCTCAGCCTCACCCGGCGCTTCTCCGGTTTTTGCTGGCTTGCTCTCAGCATTGGAAGCTGATTCGGTGTTCGGTGGCGCCTTCTCTGCGGCGCCTGTATCGGATGCGACCTTGGCTTTCTTTTTGGCAGGAGAGTCCGCATAGAAAGAACTCCTTGTAGGCTTTTTTGCAGTTAGCAACTCAGCGGTTGCAGGCTGCTTACTGATCTCAGGTGAGAATGACAAAGCTGACCCGGTTTTAAGCTGAACCTTTTCACAACGTTGGCCTTTCATAGGATAGAAGGCAGTGGCAACCATCTGTGTTCCCTCAAACTGAATCTCAACGTAATCCATGTCAGGAGCGCAAAGAGCAGTGAAGAACAAGTTCGGCCTTTTGCCATACGACTTTCTCGAGGTGAGCTGTATGCTGGAAAGCCCCGCAGCCTCGACCTCAGGAATGAGGCACTCATGCCCCCCATTCAGTTGCAACCCCAGCAACACGCCAGGTTTTTACCCTGCCCTTTGACTTGTCCGTGTTGGATGCCGGCACTCTGATCCCCAGGCTCTTAATGCCTCGGGCAACACCTAAATTCCCAGCACCATTCTGAACACGTGCAGCATAATCAGGCCCCGGCTCATCTGGTTTGCGCTTGACCCGTTGGACTTCACAGCTAGGTGCATCTGGCTGTTTCCAGTTCAGCGGTTTGACAAACCATGCATCTTTTCCAGACAAAGACAGCAAAGCGTTCATAGCGGTCTTCTCGACTCTCATCAGAGCCGTCACCAATGCCTTTCCTCCTCCCTTGGAGATCGTGCCTCAGCTGACAAACGTAGCACAATGGTTTGGGCCACGGCAGGTTTGGTTTCAACTGTGCGTATCTGTTTTTTCAGTTTGGGACTTCCCCAGTGGCACGACGTGTGCCATTCGAGGGGCAATCTTGCCCTGTCTTTCCCGGAACTTGGGTGAGCTGGCCATTTTCTTTACCACAGTAACTCCAATGGATCTTCCATCAAAACTGTCCCCTGCCATCAAAGCCTGAAGCTCCTCAAATTCATCATCAGAGCGAGCAAAAACCACAACTTTGATGGTGCCAGGAGATGCATTTTTTTCTGCAAGCTGGTCAAAAGAAAGGACTTCGCCTTCCCAATCAATCACAATCTCGCAGCTTCCACACTGGTTGAAAAGCCGCCTGCTGCCTGGCGACTTCTGCATAAGAACGTTCCTTTGCAGGTTCGGGTGCATTCTTGATGTGATCAGCAACCTTGCCTGCAGTGTGTGGTTTGGCATGCTTTGGTTCCGGCTTACTAGGTGCCGAGCCATTGGGTTTACCAACTGCTAGCTGGGCCCCCCAAATTCCTTGATGCTTCTGCCTCTTTTTTCGCTTCTTGATCTGCTTTGGCTTGCTGTCAAAAAGACTGCTCTTAACAAAACTTGACAATAAGCCACTGATGCTCAAACCATTGTCCTCTTTCAATTTCCCAAGCTGCGACAAGAGCGACTGCAATAGATTGAGCACCTGCAAAATTTGGGACGAAGCGTCCTCGTTTAGACTAGTTCCACCAATGCTTCGCTCTCTTTCTGGGCGCGTGCCCTAGCCCCTCCTCCTCCCCCATTGCCATGTGTAGCATGGATGATTTTGTTTCGTACTCTTGCTGCCAAACTCCAAACATATGCAATAAGCTCAAAGGATGGTTGGCTAAATGAAAAACACTGCAGTGGACTTTTCGCTGCCGCTGTCGCACGCGGCCCCGCAGAAACGAAGATGTACAAAAGCATCAGGCGTAGTCCACGCATCTGCGAATAAGTGCAGAAACTCTTGGAAGGCCAGCCGGCGGTGAAGAAGGATAGGGCAGGGGAGCTTGCCCTGGGGAATTCGTTTTCCCGGCTCGGGGTGCAGGCTTGGGCGGGCCGGGGCCGGGGTGAAATGGCCCGTGTGGGGCGGCTCAGGGCCGGGAAGCGGGGTCGACCTGGAAACTCCAAAAATGCAACTTTACCAGCACGCGAATCATGTTTTTGCATTTTTTTGCATGCATTTTCTTTGCATTTTTTTGCATTTTTTTTACATTTCAAAGACTGGGAGTCGTTTTTTGCATTTCCCAAACCGGGAGTCATTTTTTGCCATTGTTTTTGCATTTCCTTAGACCGGGTTTGCCACCTTCACCACTTGCCTGAGAAAACGACAAGAAAATGACAAAAAAATGATCCGCGTGCTGGTGAAATTGCGTTTTTGGACTTTCCAGCTCGGCTCCGGATCCAGCCACCCAGGCTAGATGAGAAAACGGCAAGAAAATGACAAACAAATGACACAAAAATGACAACAAAATTGCAAAAACATGACAAACAAATGACAACCAAATTGCAAAAAAAAAATGCCCAAAAAAATACCAAAAAAAATGACACCGCAAAACAGGAATGATAAAAAAAAATGACAAAACCAAACGACAAAAAAATGATTAAAAAATGACAAAAATAAATATTCAACGACCCTCAGAGTTTGCTGGTAAGATTTTCATAAGCCTAGCCCGAGTTCCAACTTTTGCCAAAAGGATGATGCTCCAAAACATCATCCAGCTCCGAAACGAAATGTTCGGGAAGTTCAGGCACGAAAAGGACTTCTGAACACTGTTTCATACACTTCAACCAACCCCGAGACCGCAAGAATCCTGAGTTCCATCCGCATGTTGAACCAGTTCGAAGCCTTCCTCAGCTCACATTGGGCTCATGGTTACATCAGCCTTGAAGCAAGGATGAAACACAAAGACCGTTTCTGGATGATGTGATAATTTACAAAAAAAAACCTCTATGTTGTGGCTAAGGTTAAAAAGTACATGTAAAAACCATGATTTCTGATTCGACTCATCTGATTTCATGTGCATGTCAGGGTAGAGATGTTCACTCGAAGAAATTCTATATTGGAAGCGACCCAGAACTACCATGCTGCCACCCAGAAATTGACATCACTTAGAAGAGGATTGGTTTGAAGATGAACGGTGCAGTAGCCCTGGATAGTGTAATAGCAGAGTCTATATTTGTAGCCATTCAAAACATGCGGAAAGAACAACTGCAGCAATCTAAGCAGTTCATCTCCCGTTGCCCAAATCCACATCCGCCCAGTTTCAAAGCACACATTGCAACGAGCTGGACCATCTTCATGAGGATAGTCGCAGAACTTGCAAGCTGTCACATCACAGGAGGTACCTGTCTTGATGGGTGATCTTCGTGGTTCTCCCATGGTTCACTTCCAAGAAACCCAGTGCTGACAAGGCATCTTTTGGATGGGCCAATAACTTCAGCTGAGGAGCAGAGTTCTGGATCTTTCCATTTGTTCACCCCGGGAGTCTGTGGGTTCACCGAAGCACAGGACGCCACTGACTCCACGCAGCTCACCAAACCTCAGCACCAGGCTCTGACTGATCGTTGATCATCAACTATGTATATCATCAAACAATCATCAACCCATCATCAACCCATCATCAACCCATCATCCACCCATCATCAACCTATCAACCCATCATCAACCCATCATCAACCCATCATCAATCATCAACCTATCAACCCATCATCAACCTATCAACCCATCATCAACCCATCATCAACCCATCATCAACCCACCAGCAACCCATCATCAACCCATCATCAAGCCATCATCAACCCATCATCAACCCATCATCAACCCATCATCAACCCATCATCAACCCATCATCAACCCATCATCAACCCATCATCAACCCATCATCAACCCAT
>Ga0126342_10017711_pt1 | contig 12294 bp, 20 predicted proteins | sample Cyp1metagenome_FD_92528 | JGI IMG/M metagenome (GOLD analysis project Ga0126342, IMG submission 92528) | Coral microbial communities from Lord Howe Island, Old Settlement Bay, Australia - Cyphastrea 1 metagenome | ecosystem: Host-associated > Invertebrates > Cnidaria > Coral ... | reverse complement strand
GGGGGGGGGTGTGGGGGTGTGTGGGTGTGTGTGGGTGTGTGTGGGTGTGTGTGGGTGTGTGGGGGTGTGTGGGTGTGTGTGGGTGTGTGTGGGTGTGTGTGTGTGTGTTCTTGACTGGAGCCATACAGCTTTGCACTGACCAGCTCGCAGGAAATGTTGAAAGTCTGGACCTCTTCTTGGTATTGCTTATAGTATGAAGCTGTGTTGCAGAAGTGGGATGCCTAGAGGTGGTACGGCAGTACTCCGCGTTTTGCAAGCTGAGACCAACCTTCGCCAAAGGCAAAGGCTTCTCACAAATCGGACCCCAAGACTTCTGCGCCCAGTAGAAAAGAGGAACCCACTTGTTTTGGGTGTCATATGTGTATGTGTGTGGGCCGGCCTACTCTCAAGGTCTCTATTGCACCAGGGCTGTCGCTGTCGTGTGGGTTGTGCTCCACCTTGCCATGTTCTGACCTGTTTGCGGATGTAAACACGCCACAGGGTTTCCTGAGTTTCCACAACCGCTTCACATTGGTTTCCTATTGAGTCCATGCGAGACTTAAGTAGCACTGCGAATACATGTCGGATGATTTTGGTTGAGATCTGTTTCCATATTGGGGATACACATTCCAGTTCGCTCGCGACCAGATTCCGGCCTGTACACCCTTTTTTCCTGGCACTAAGAGACTAAGACTAAGTATATGAGTACTGTATATGGGCTTGTCCGAAAACTGGGGAAACCCACGAAAACGCAAGTCATGGGTCACCTCTACTACAACTTACAACCTCAATTTCGGAGATTTTGGGGGGCATCCCAAAGTTTGGACATAGCCACAATGATTTTAAAGGCTACTGAGCTCAAAGGCATCGAAGCCTTCATCTAAGCACGTTGAAGGCGGGCGGCTTTTGATGCATCTGCACATGGGTCAAAAGCCTTCCGGAAGACCAATCGCACATAGCAACAGAGATTTTCTCTGGATCATGTTCTTATCAGATTTGAAGATCTTTTCAAAAGGTTGTGTTAAGTTCAACAAGTAACGATGCTGCTCTTCCAGAAGTCACTGGGACGCCCTGTATGCGCGGACTGATGCAAGAAATTCAGTCTGACTCAGGATACATTTGCAGCTCCTCAAGCTGTGAATGAAATCTCGGAAATCTTTGGATCCTTTGCTCAACACGTCTGCATTTCCAACACAAATGAGGCCATACTTGGCTCTTGTGATGGCCACATTCAACACGCGGAAGTTTTCGAGGATTCCCAAGCTTTTTGCGTACATCTCCTTCATTGGCAGGATGGTCAAACACTGCTGCTTTGTGGGATCTGTGTACAATTCAGGCCCTCTACATGTCTTTCACAAAGACGGTTGCGAGTTTCCTGCGGGTCCCAAGTATCCCCACCAGATCTCCATTTAGGATGCATCAACCACCAGCCAACATCACTAGTTACTGATTCTGCAGGGTGGGGTCCAATAATGCACAGCCACCCAAGTCCTGTAGCGCCACGGAGTCTCCGGTGGTCTTCGCAACGGAGGTGACCACGTCCTCGTCCTCTGAGGTGCTGCGGACGAAGCTCACGATGATGTACTCCCGCTCCGAGCCCTGCAAGCAGTGCGCCCACTGTTCGGGAACACATTTTTGGGGCGTATCTAAGACCCAACAATGGGATATATAGCCTATATATAGCTCAATAGATTTGGGCCAAATCTTTTCAAACATGATTGGGATCTACACGAGCCAGGAAAGCGTCTCACACTTGGTTTTTCAAAAGGCACCAAAATTGCAAAAGGTTCAAGCGTCCTGCAGGGCATGAACGGTGCCCACAAGGATGGACTTTGAGTGGTAGCCAACCTCCCGCTCCAGCCTGCACTGACAAAAACATCTTGGGTCATCTGGAAAAGCGAAGCACAAGTCGAAACAAGGCCTGCCTGGCACGAATCTCATGCTGCTGGGCTTTGTAGGGAGTGATCACTGCGATGTCCCGCGGGTCGCATTTCTGTCGCAGCAATGCTTTACAGGCAGCCACCACAGATCGGGCCTCTCCCACGTTCTTCAAGGAAACCTGAAGGGCAGTTGCTCGGCAGTGTGGTGAAGGAGATTTGGGAATAAATATAAACTCATGCAGGTTCCCATCCACCATGACACCTTACCACGTCCATTCTTTGCCATGCAAACCCCACCTTGCTCTCCATCAAAGCCGCATCGCAGGTGCGGTGCAAGTCCGGAGAGAGGCCCATAGACTGCGGTGTCCGGCAATCAATGAAACGCCGATGCTCCTGCGAATTTTCGAAGTGAGCAATTCCTGAATATTCCTGATAGGTCCCGGCTGGGTGATGCTTCTCAGCAGGGAACGTGGAAATAAATCTATAGCTAGCAACAACTCTGCATATCTTTGCATGTGATAAATATTGGCTTGCGAGTTCGCCAATCTCCACTCGCACATCAGATCCTGTGCGCCATTCGGAAGGCATTCTAGTTCCCAAATTTCATAACATTGAGAAGCTCATCCCACTCGGATTGAACCATGTTGAACCAGCTCTGGGGTTCCAAAATTCAATTCTTGATTCTTTATATTCTTTTGTTGCCTCAACTGTCCAACACGTTCACCACCATCCCAGCTCCTTCTTCTGTGGCCAAATGCAGTTCAGCTGCGGCCGATGCGGGATCGACACCTGGTCCTCCAGCATGGACTCGTAGAACTGCGACGATGGAAAGCTCCGGATCGATGGATGCATTCGGTACCTGGGTATATCTCCACGGCTAAGTCTCCAGTACATGCCACTATCACATGACTCGCATAACTTGCTTCCCTCAACTCCATCATGTTTAGAGTCGACGACCCAGACTGACCCTTCAAGCTTCTGAAATGTCTTTCCGCTACACTTCTTGCATAATCGGGGATCAACCCTCACCCGCAGCTAAGTTGCTGCTGGATAAGCATGGTGCTCGCCGATGAGCGCCGAGGGTTTTGATACATCCTCTCCAAAAATGGGGTCTCCAACGCACTGATGTAAGGTGCACATAGGTTGGTCTCTGGCACCACTGGACCTGGCAGCATGCATTTGGACTGACTTGAACGAATGCTTGGATGCTTGGATGCTTGGATTCTGGTAGGGCGGACAGCCGAACGAAAGTGACTGATCTGATTGATCTTAAAAGATCAAACTTCTGTAACATCGATACTGCAAGATGCCAAGAATCAAAATAGGATTTTGTCACCTCACCCGAGCCCTCGGCCTAGCTGTTTGTGATCGCCCACCACGATGACGCGGCAGCTGGCCGATGTGGCCGCCAGCACGACGTCTGGCTCACTGGCCTGTGCCGCCTCGTCGATGACGATACTGTCGAAGCTCACCGGGCGAACCACGTGGGGCGGTTCGCCCTGCACCATGGAGGTATGGAGGTAAGCCTCGGCCACTAGCATGACACCCCAAGAAAGGATGAACATTGATTCAACAGTCACTTCTTTCCTCAGGTTTCCATTTATATACATCCATTTACAATCCACTTGTTCCACAGGCTATAAGTCTTGGGGCCATTTAACATGGATGTATAGACATGTGGACAGCTCCAGCTAAGAAGCGTTTGTACATGTGGTGATCACTATGCGCGCAGCACGAAGAACTTGTAGTTCTTCAGCTTCATACATTTTGTCGAAAGTTTCTTGACCGTTTGCCGGAAGCAACTTCTTCACCTCAAGGCGGGTTCAACTTGTTGTGCTTTCAACCAAGTCTCAACTGCATTTCCAACAATACAAAGCTCAAGCAGCCAGGTGTGAACCGCATTTAATATTGATCACTTCTTTTGGCGGTCTTCCCCCAAAATGAAAATCCTACCGGACTTGCTTGATGGAAGCCGTTTACAAGAAACTAGTCAGGAACTTCTTCCATTCCAGCTCCTTCAAGGTAGAAAATTCCCTGCCCACTTGGCACTGCATCTGTTTGCTTGGGGCTGGCCTTGTGTGATTCACCGACCTTTCGATGCAGTGCGTGCTCTTCGAGGTGCGGTTGAATCTCAAAGATTCGCTCCGTCTTTGTTGTCCTCAGATCTTGGCAGTCCAAAATTGGGTATCTCCGAATTGGCCAATTTACTGCGAATCCCTGGGCCGAAATGTTGACCCCTACCGGCCCTACCTTGCTTACTCTTAGACTTTCTCCGCGCATAGAAAACGTAATGGGCACATGACAATGTTGACCAAGATAAACAATTGAAAAACACCCAAACTTTCTGAGCAAGTTCATAGTGTCCCACCCTTGTACTTGCTTTCGCACGATCTTTCAATGCCCCTGGAATATATTCGCACGATGTAGTGAGCTGGTATGCCAGCGCTCACCAGTCGGTCTAGGATGTGGTCTGCTGCGTGGTTTGATGGTGCGCAGACCAAGATTCGGCCATCCCCTCAGCAGAAAGTGTGGCATTGTTGAGGGTGCCACAGTTCAAAACCCAACAAGGTAACAAGCTACGTGGCAATGTAAACTTCCAAAACTGCACCGTGTCAAGAATATAATTGTTGTGTCACGTTTGCATTTTCAACATATCGGCCTTTCTTCCACGGTCTTGGGGCTGACAAGAGAGTGTCCACGCACTGAACCAGCATGGAGGTCTTGCCCGTCCCTGGGGGCCCTTGAACTATTGAAAACGTCCTTTGCAGGGCTCTCTGAATCGCCAGCGTCTGCATTTCATTCAGCTTGGCGTCGCAGGCCGACTGCATTGCACATCTGACCTTGCCAGGGCAATTACACTGGGCATCTCAAGGAAACAACAATAATAACTTGTTTGTTGAAATGGCTAATTAGCACCAAACTGCAGGCATGGCATTCCAGAAAACTTGACAGCTTCCCAGATCTGTGGTGTATCCTCGCCTCTTCTTTGGTCAGTAGAGGTCGCATCTCCTTCTCCCTCTTCATCTCCTTTGTGCTTCTAGGAACTGTCAAGCGCATGCCTTGCAATGGGCAAGACCTCTGCATGTCCTGTAGCAGTTGGATGCTCTTCTTCTCATTTGGAGGGATCAGAATGAAGTGCAGGCGCCAATTGGAAGCACCATCCAAGAAGGCTTCCTGGGCATGCCAAGCCAGCTCCGAAATTTCAGACAGCTCCACCTCCACGATGAAACTCTTCCCTTCCACAGGGTTTGGCCATTTGCCTCTGATCTTCACTAGGGTACCCTGCAGGCTGGCGCATTTGCCTTCGCGCTCCAAGCTGAGAACCGCCAAATCTCCTGGCTCCAGCCACTGGTACTGCAACAGCTTCACGTCAACTTGGCATTCGAAGTGCCAAGCACCACTGGTGGAGAACCAATTCAAGTCGCTGACCACCCCAGCTGTGGTGTAGGCATCACTGGCCACAGCAGCAGCATGGACCTGTTGACAGGCAGCTGTGTTAGTTTCCCCGTATTATGCGAGAATAGAAGAGATGCCTTGCAAAAAAAAAACAAACTAAAGATCTGAAGCTGCTTTGTATCAAATAGCACGGATCTTTCCGTGCTTCAGAACACTTCCAAGTTTTCTCGTCCCAGCCTGGCACAATTTGATCCGGGACCACACCTGCAACCGTCCAGAGACAAATCAAGCCAGGCCATGAAAAGCAGCTTTGGCATCCAATTCGTGCCTTAGGTTACCGGAGGTTGGCAAGAAAAGGCACAGCCCCCTCCAGCCCAACCTGTGAGTAGGTGTCCATCTTGCGGTCCAGTAAGGGCCAATCTGTGAGGTCCGGCCAGGAGGGGAAGGACTCCGGAAAGGTCTGGAGGCCCGTGGGAAAGACGTCCTGCCACAGGGAGGTGAGTGATGAGAGGATGCAAACAGTTTTTGCAAAGATTCTTTGATGACCTTGAAGACTGTGAAGTGGAGGATCATTCAAGGGTTGACAGAGTATAGACCCTCTGCAAAGGAGTGGAGCTCATACATTTTCCCCCACCTGTGCTTCCTTGAGTATAGAAAATCGAATCCTGGTATCACAAGTACACTGTTGCGTGTACAAGCAAAGCACAAGTGATAAACTGCTAAAGGCGATGGTCCTTCTCTCCGTGAAACCTGATTTCCCAAACGACGATGGAGTTGGGGCTGGCGTGGTGCGGGATGGGCTGAGCGTAGTTGCGAGCGACCACGCAGGTCATTCGCCGGGCGAACCAGGACAAGATCCGCACGATGTGCACGGGATCCCTGCCAAGAATCGCGAATGCCCCTCATGAACCCCTTTCCATCGGAGATTTGTTTTTTTTGCGTGTATCTGAGATGTTTCTGAGCAAGTGTGTGTGTGTGTCTGTCTGTCTGTACAGATTGAACACACAGACATGAAATATACAGATCTCAGATAATGCATTGATAAGGGTCACACTACTACCTACTGCCAGCCTGCCGTTTTGCCTGGTGAGCTTGAGGGATTGGGTGGCCACATCGTACTCAGAGACACAGCTGGAGCCACACAGAGCGTTCACAGGGACTTTCATCTCCTTGGGACCAGCTGTGGGCCATGTCTGGCCGAAAGAATGAGTTTGTCTGCTACTAAAATGCTACTCCAAAAGAAAAACTGAGGGGATCCTATAGGGGGGTATTCATCGGGGATTGACTTTGTAATCTTTGTAATATAGTCAGGGGCAAAAATCGGATGTCAACCATCCACAATGACAGAAAAAATCATGCGAGCCTGATTGATGGCAGTAGAAATCCCAACAAAAAAGGTCATTGTCGTTGTTTCATACTATGCGGTTTTGACGCCTCCGAACTAAAGAAAAAAATAAACTGCCTACAGCAGTGAATTCGGTGCTGGCTGGACTCCAAAGTCTGAGTTGTCTGGGAAGGAACCAAGATGTTGATATAGGTAGGGCCAACTGCTCCAATCACGGCATCTTTGATCAACTGACCATGGCCAGAGAGCTCTCGCATCCTCGGAAGATGGACGCAAATCCATCTGAAGAAGTCGCACCCTGGAGGTGTAGAGCTTTGATTCATCCATATTCAATGGAAAAAGAACATCTGAATACCGGAGCCAATATTCGGTAGGAATCTAAGTCGTCAAGTTTTGGCGCACTCCTACGCATGTAGTTGTCTTGATGAGGTGTCTAGGCATTATCCCTGTTTCGGCATGCTTCTTTGCTCTTTGGACACGCCTTGCCAATGTAAGCACGAGGTGCTGGTGCACAAAAAGCAGGGGTAAGCAACAATCCGGATCATAAACATGAAAGATCTGCTACAGATCGCTACAGTATCATATCATATCATTTCCAAACCTTTGACTCAGACTTCTTTATGGCAAACTTGAAGTTTTGGAGCTGTGGACCCTTCGCTTTTATTTGCATTTGCCTAAGTTGCATTGTTTGATCTTACAACGATCACGGCCGCTGTGGTTCCTTGGACTATGGACCCCCAATCTGGAAATGTGGTAGCATGAGTTGCTTCAGCCGAGAATCCTCGAGATGGTCCGAAAGATGTGCCGCCCGAAGCTTTCCGCAGCCATCCTGCAGTTGGTCCGAGCGACAGCCTCCTCCAAGTGCCTCCGGGAGAGCAGCAGGTGAGGATGCGAAGCTGTCCATCCAAGCTGACACTTCAAAGCTCTCATGCCCAAAATGTCGATGTAGCGATGCAACGGAGATGTAACCTCAGTCGTGCTTCTACAAAGATCACTCTGTGCACGTTCCATTGCACATGTGGCTTGGCACAGACTTCAAGATGCTCCGGCACATCTCCGCGGGAGAGGACTTGATTGAGCTGTGCCATGTGCTCAACATTTAAAGCTGCAAGTATAGGGATATGATATGAAGGCCTCCTTGGGGCACACACAAATGATATCAAGATATCTCAATCATAAAGCTTCACATTCTCCTGTTGCTAGTGAGGAGTCCTCCAAAGGCAAGACTGAGCACGCAACGTGGAATCGAGGCTCCGGATGCCACCAATGGCTTGTGTTCCTGGAATCTTCGCATGCTGGGGCGACCTCGTAGTATCCAGCCGGAAGCGCAGCATGCAAACGCCGCAGAAAAGAAGCGCGCATGGCATGTTTCTGGGCATTCGTAAGCCCTGGCTGCTGCAATATGTCTCTCAGCGTGCGCATCACGTCCTGAAGGAGCAAGTATTTTCGCGCTGCGGCACGGACTATGACTATGCTGCCCTCTCAGCCCAAAGCATGATCACAACAAAGTCTACTCATGCCAAGTCTCTGCCACGCGGATCTCCTTGTCTCGATCATTGTGATTCACTCTAAGCAATCGCTCAATGACCTTCCAAGTGCTGGGATCAGCCTTGCCCTGGATGTACCTGACAGTGAGTTTGGCATCTTCCTCACCGTCTTCCTCTCCGTGCAAGAGCTGATTCCAGGCGTCAGCCGACAAAGCCGCTCCAACATGGCGATCCACCATGCACATGCAGCCCTGCAAGAGCTGTTCTGTTGCCACCAGTGGACCTGGAAGCTCTTCTTTTTCCTTGGGTTTGGCAATTCTCAGAGACGCCCGGCTCGAACTGTCAAGTCTAGCTGCAGCTCAAATGATTCAACCTTTTACCCCGTAGAAATCTCAAGTCGCAGGAAAATTGCGGGCAGGCAGCGACCAACAGATGTTCGAGGACAGATCCACTTCCGCTGGCAAGGTCAGCTCTCCGAAATTCCACCACATGAGAATATAAGCGCCGGAGCACTTGACCAAAATCACCTCCCTCATCAGAAAGGATCATCTCTCCAGCCTGCAGGTTGCCACAGGTGGCCAGCTAGGTCCACTAGATCCAACCATTTTCTTCATCTTGTTCCAATCACAATATTTAAATGCTGAGGTTGAATCCACAAACACTGCTTAGTGCATCTTGGTTTCCAATCGTTCGAAACCCAAGAGTTCCACTTTTAGTACTTCCTCCCGGCCTCAGAAGGGTTCAGGATGCGGTCGCATCGCACAGTCGTCTCACTCACGGAGACTCTGGGCTTGCCCTGTGCTGCCTGTGCTGAGGATTGATGCAGGGAGAAAAGTCTCGAAATTGAGAGGTAAAGACGCAGAGAATGGACACCTCTGACCCTCACAACAAAATCCACCACCAGCCTCAAATGTGAAACTCACTGCAGGCCGTTCCATACCCACTTTGAACGTGAGCTGATCCTTGCCACAACTGGACACGATCATGCGTGATCTGCAGCCATTTCATCAGGTCCGAAGAACCTCTCTTGTGAACGTAGGGTTTACAATGCATACTTCCCGAACATTTGGAGATCCAAAACGAAAACAAACGGAGAATACCATCAATCAAAATGGTCATCCATCCGTCCGCATCTTAACATTCTGGCCTCAATGTTGGGAGGGAACAGTGGCAAGTTCGCCTCCAAGGGGTTGTCGAGATGATCCAGAAACCATGCTCCCACTGACCGTTGACGTACCAAGTGTTCCACCTCCATTCCCAGAGCATCCAGGTATGCCTGGGACAGTCTACCGTCTACAAGAAACTTTCAGGACTGGGAGGAAAGGGACATCCCACAGATCAATGACAGCCTGAGAGAGTTTTAAGAAGGCTGGGAGCAAGCAGAGCCAGAACAGAAAATTCCTCAAACTCAATATATACCAATTAAAGGCAGCTTGCATTCACATCCAGCACGTGCATGTGGAATTCGTTTTGGTCGCAGGACATCACCATGCCAATGGGGAGACCTGGATGTTGAATGCCCACCGTCAAACCGCTGTCTGCCACCCTTCTCCTGTCCATGCAAAGACTGGGGGATCAAAACCTTCCAGGTCCCCACCCCAAAATGTCTCTTAAGCTGCACCCAAACTGTCAGTAACCATACCCCAACACTGAAATGCACGTGGTTGGCATAAGAGCCCTTGGTTTCTCCTCATGGGTTGTGGAAAATCTGCCACTGCGAGCTCACTTCTGGGATCACCCCGTGGCCAGTCGCAGAAGTTCAGAGAGATCCTTGGCGTCCCAATGGAGTGCAGATGTTGACTCAAGATACTCAAGATTGATGGGCTTCTGATTCTCTTAGGGCTTCTTTGCTCTGGAAACATCCCAGACTTTGACCTTGTTGAACTGAAGAAAGCAAATGAAACCAAGCGGGCAAGGATCTGGACGGCCTCCAGGATGGACGTGTCTGAATCGCGCGAGTGCATCTTCAAGTCCTCCAAGTACTGTCCTCTTGGACAGCGATCGCCATTCCAATCGAGCACTTCTACCTTTAGGTCCGCGTGCAGGTATGGGAAACAATGGCCATCCATAATCTTTCTTGCTCGTGTACCCCAAACTTACTCTAGTCTGTTCAATGTCAATGTGAGGCTTCCGCCCAATCCCTTCTGCCATGCAGCCAAGCTACGACATGCAAATCATGGCCGCTTGGAAGTTCCACGGCAGTGTTCCAGGGCACTGAAATGGCCGGCAGTTTGCCATTGATCGGCTTGAAGGTCACCTCAAGGCTCGGAAGTGCCATTAATTTTGGTGTCAGTGTGATCTAAGAAACAACAAAAATGCTGCGGAAATATTCTTTATACCAGGACGCAAAATTCTGATAGGTCTAAAATGTCAGTCTATAAGTCAATAGCTATGCTTCCAGCAATTGAGAAAAAAACAAAACTGTCTTCAGCCCGAGCCACACATCTTGCATTGTGCACGACTTTCGGCCTCACGCGCACGAAGAGCTTCTGTCTGGGAACTCCGAATTCCATGCGATCGACGATGCGCCCAAAGAGCTCCATCCTCTCTGGCCACAAATCAAAGTGCTGAAAGATCTGAAAGTCTGAAAGCATTTTGACATGTTGCAAGAGCAGCAAAGAATCCTCTCTGCAACCCCTTAGAGTTCTTGTGGGGGTACCAAAATGTTCACAGGTTGTCATCGAATTGCATCAAATGGTTTCAATCTAAAATACCATACAGCCCAGCAATCCAAGTACTCAAGTTAGGAACCACAGCCTTGGAATCTTCGGGATCCCCAAGCTAGCTATCTTCACTTTCAGAGCCTCTGTCCCAAGCTTTGCTGGATCTTGGTGGGAACACCATGCCCAAATTAACCAGCAGCTACAAGCAGTCCTTTCCACATCCAATGCTTTTCCATCAGGTGGTTGGTGGCTGTTCCCCAATACGCGCGCCTCGGCTGTGAGCTTCTGTGAGACACATTGGAAGTGAAATAAAACAAAATCCCTGGCCCGTCGAAGACTGCGGTGAAATGATTCTGAAGTTCTGGAGAAGCATAGCTGAGGTCGGGGCATCCAAGATCTTGACATAGCATTTGTCGTAGTCCCAAGTGGGGCCCCGGTTTTTGCCACACCAAATCTTCACCTTGCAGCCATGCAGTGCTGGAGGTCCGCGTTGCACTATGACCTCACCAGAACCTGTCGCAATTGGCTGTCAGCCAGCAACTGTCATGGGAATGAATGACTCCGGAATAGATGGTATTTTGGTAGCTCATCAATGGAGCTACACAGAAGGACCCATCAAGGATTAGATTCGAATGTTCGACTTGTTTACCTTCCAAGCTAGAATCGATGGAAAGATCGTCAATAGCCCTGCTAATCCAAGTGGTTAAAAAATGTCGGAAAAACTACACTCATGCCAGGCCACATTTTGACAGATCTTTGCCGCTGATGGATCGAAAGGTCCCACAAACAACAATGCGTGGAAGCTGATGCAACGAGTCCAAAATGGCTGGCCTCAGATTTTCTTCATCTGCAGACAAGACTTGCCAAGTGCAAAGGAAAAGGGCATCTACATCCCCCAATTGCACGTAAGAACAGGGCGTAACAATTGTGAATTGAAAGAGTCCGATCTTGCCTAAGAGAAAGTATTCCGGAGTTGGAAAGTACTTCAGACTCGGTTTTGTCTCACAAAGTTCTATCATGTCCACTGTTGATTGTCTACAAAAACCATTGGATCAGGTTATCACAGATTACCTCAAGCTGCAGCAAGAGTCTGGTTTGCGATCAGGGTCTCCCAATCAATGAGCGCACCAGCACAAGATGACTCCATGTCATTGGACGGTGGGATCGAAGGCTCAAAGTCTGTGTCAGAGTCGCCGTCACCGTCTTCTTCGCGCAGGCCTGAGACTCCATTTAGGTCTTCCAGGAGCTCTGCCAACTCCGGTGAATCAACAAATTGCTGACCTATGCAGAGTTCAGGCAAAAGAAACTGTAGATAAAATCAAGGCAGTCCTGTGGCTACTCAAACCAAACCGATTGATGTTCTGGGTTCTAGCATGTTTGAGGTGACACGTGTTTCTACAACCGTGTAGGCGTTGAGATTTGAGACAGCGTTTTAACCGTTACTATTTTTGGGGTTTTAACCGTTACTGGCTTTGGTTCTTAACCATGACTGTTGGGTGCCTTAACCATGACTGTTGGGGTGCCTTAACCCCGACTATGGGGTT
>Ga0126342_10017710_pt1 | contig 12294 bp, 9 predicted proteins | sample Cyp1metagenome_FD_92528 | JGI IMG/M metagenome (GOLD analysis project Ga0126342, IMG submission 92528) | Coral microbial communities from Lord Howe Island, Old Settlement Bay, Australia - Cyphastrea 1 metagenome | ecosystem: Host-associated > Invertebrates > Cnidaria > Coral ... | reverse complement strand
GGGGCACCCTAGTTATAAGTTGGTTTATAAGCCCCAATAACTATAGTTATAAGTACCATAAACCATAGTTATTGGAGTTATTTGCATCAACTTAGCTATCGAACGGGGGCCCCACTTTGTACTAGTTTGTAATACTTTGATCTATAATTAAGTCTCCAGATAGTCCCCCAGATGTATATTAATTACTATTGCAAATTCATGTCCAATTAACACCATCTAAGTAGACATTGACCGAGCCCTCGTACTACGAGGTGGCCTCTGAAGTTCCTGACGCCAGTTCCGATGCTGCGATGACCGGTGCGAACGGCTGCAAGGTGCGGCCAGCCAGCCAGCGGTGAAAGGGAGGCGATTACGCGAAAAAAAAAGCTGAGATTCACCTGGGAAACATACAATGTGAGGCCCCCGTTAGATATCTAAGTTGGTTTATAACTCCAATGTCACTATGGTTTATGGTACTTATAACTATAGTTACTGGGGCTTATAAACCAACTTATAACTGGGGGGGCTCACATTGTAGGGAAAATAGGTGATTTAAGGTGATTTCGAGGAAAAATGATGATTTCCGGGGGATTTAGTTAGGTGAAAAATAACGATTTTGGTGGATTTTACTTGTGGAAAAACAATGTAGGATCAGATTTGACGATGAAATTGGCGGGATTTACTTGCAGCAGGCACCCCCAGTGAAATGTTTGTTGCTTTATGTCACTCCATCTAATTGTTTCCTTATCTCCACCACTAATCCAATTGTTCGCTGATAAACCAACTCTGTCTACGGGGGCCTTTTCCCATTGTTGGCGGAGTCATGAAACCCGCAAAAGATTGGGCATCGGATGATTGTTTCAGCGGGTTTGTGTAGGGAAACCATCAGATTTTTCAACAAAAACTGGTTGGTGGTTTGGAACATGAATCTTATTTTTCCATTCAGTTGGGAATGTCATCATCCCAACTGACTTTCACTCCATCATTTTTCAGAGGGGTTTTGGTCAACCACCAACCAGAAGAAATATTATCCCAGTTATCCCATTATTATCCATATTAAACCATATAAAACCATATTAAAGCCATATATCTATAGCCATGTATGCAAGAGCCAAATAGCTATTACATGGGGATGAAACCTGTAAGTTGACTGTGTGCCTTGAGTTACGGGATGGATTTATGTTGGACATGGAGATCATATTCGAAGCAAAAACATCGGCTGAGGTTTTTCTGTTTGTGCGGAAGCATGTCTCAGCATTTTTTGTTGTTGCCGTCGCTATTGTTTGTATGCTTGTGATTGTATCATTATCATGACAACGACGATGATAACGATGATGACGATGATGATGACGATGACGATGACGATGATGACGATGACGATGACGATGACGACGATGATGATGATGATGAGGATGATGATGATGATGATGATGGTGATGATGATGATGGTGATGATGATGATGATGATGATTGTTATTGTTATTGTTATTACTATCATTAGAATTATGTTACCCATGACAGATTGTGATGAAACCAATGACTTTGGTGCATGGTTGGGTTTCGATGATGACGATGCGCCAGGACACGCCCGCAGCGTCCAGCAGGGAGACCTGGGTTCGGCAATTTTCATCGGCAAAGAAGTGATGATAGGACACTCATGTGGGGAAAACAAGGACTGGGGGATTTAATGGTGGTTAATGGTGGTTAAAATGGTGGTTATAAGCCATCAATAGTGTAATTTATAGTGGTTAATAGTGATTAATAGTGATTATATGTGATTATATTGATGGTTGATGGTGGTTAAATGGTGATAATCATCATTGGATAATGATAGTGGATAACAATGGGAAAACCATGGGATAGTGATGGTTAATAGTGATCAATTGTGATGAATAGTGATTATAACCCATGAATAGTGATTTATAACCAATTTTTGGGTGGTTTTCATAGATTCATGTGGGTAAAACAATGTCATTTTTACCACCCATTTTCCTGGGAATGGTAAACATACTGTGGATGGAAGAAATCCTGCACCACCTTGGATGGTTGAAACCCTATAAACAATGGGAGAAAGCATCCATTAAGTGGTGCAGGATTTCTTCCATCCACAGTACCACCTATGATTTTATGGTGATGTCTGGGGCCCCCCTGGTGCTTTCTGGCATGGTTTTATCCGCATGATCCGAACGTCGAATGCTTGTGGGGTTATCCAATGGCTTTGATAAGCTGGAACCAAGTTATTGATATCAAACCTATTATCAATGGATTGGTTTAAGGGAAAATTTACAGGAAACATAACTATGAAACTAACATAACTATGCAACTAACTATGAAACTATGAAATTTACAGGAAACCTATTGATATAAAACATACAAAAAACTATGGAAAGATTCACCATTTTCAATGGGTAAATCCACTATTTCGACTGGGCCATTTTCAATAGCTTTTTGTATGTTTACCAGAGGTTAATAGTTTTGTATCAGACTAATTTTCATTGGATTGGTTTAAGGGAAAAATTACAGGAAACCATGGTGTTTACCATTAGATATTAGGTGTTCCTGTAAATTTTCCCTTAAACCAATCCATTGATATTATGTTGACAATTGTGGATAAATACAATTGGATAACCCATTGGTTTATCAAACCCATTATGGATATAACAAAAAATGGTTTATGGCATTGTTCTACCCACATGATCCTTATGTTGACAAACCATTGGATAAGTTGCATTGAGGATACTTCCTGGCCAAAGTGTGGATGTTTTTTGTGTAGGACTGGAACAGGTTCTCTTGCAGCCAATTCCCAGAATTGCCAACTGGTGAACCCGAAGTTTCATCTAGTGATGTTCCATCACAAAACTAGACCCACACATAGTTCAGCATATTTATGTAGAGGTCCTTTTTCTATTTGATGCTCAACTGCGCCACTCTACTTGTACAAAACCATGATAGGTTTATCCTCAAACGGGGCCTCTTTTTGTCCACTGGTAAATCATTTTCAAGGTGTATACCCAGTCCATAATCTGGATTTAAATAAAGCATTCAACAACTACTGATGAAAAATCCAATTAGATATCGGAAAATCTACAGGAAACCATGGTTTTTACCCCATATCATAGGGGTTTCCGGTTTCGATTTCCCGTTTATCATGTTTCGTTGACATGAAACATGGAAACACACCCAAATGCAAGCCATGGTGCTGGAATATGTTCCTACAATTTCCTACATATCACAGAAAAATGGCCCAGTGTTGGTACCCTCTGGTAATTTAACATAGCTATTGAAAATGGCCATTTATAGTGGATTTACCCATTGAAAATGGTGATTTTCCATAGTTATGTTAGTTTACCAGAGGGTAAATCTTCCAGGATCATGGGTTGCAAATGGGATACCTCAGGCCTTGGAAACCCAGGTGAGAGCAATCGGTCGCCATCTGCGAAGTTCTTCCACTCCGGGCACTTCGCGCTATCGAGGTGCCAATTGGATCTGGTTGGTGGTTTGGAACATGTTTTATTTTCCATTTCATATATGGAATGATCCTTCCCATTGACGAACTCATATTTTTCAAGATTGTTATTGCACCACCAACCAGGATTTTTTTTTCAATGAAAAATCTGAGGGAGTCCTATACCCTCTGGCAAACCAACATAGCTAAGGGACATCAGCATTTTGAATCTGGTTGGTGGTTGGGAAGATGAATGGATTATGACTTTCCATTCAGTTGGGAATTTCATCATCCCAACTGACAAAGTCATATTTTTCAGAGGGGTAGGTATACCACCAACCAGTGAATATCCAATCGGTAGATCAACTATAAATACGCCGTTTCCACTATGTTAGTTTACCACAGGGTAAGTGATGGGTGATGGGGGTACCCCAAAAAAACATCTAAAATCCAACATCTCTTGGTTTTCCTTCGAGTTTTACTGATTGCAAGACCAAAGGGGTCTTTGAATATGCTTCCAATCACGGAATATCTCCGACAAACTAGCAATTCAACAAGACATCACTAGTTTTTGTCCGCTGACTGTGTTTTTTCCCCGTTGAAATATGCCATTGACAGGTGAGATTTCCATAGAAACAAGGATTTTGGTGATGCATCCCTGTTCTGCGGTCAACACGTCGGACATGTCCCAATAAAAGGTCATCCGGTCATCCCCCCAAAAAATTGGAGTCAATAGATTCAATCAACTGGTAAATCCCATTCATGTGCAACAAACATATAGGTGTTTTATGTTGATTAATATATGTCTGACTTCAAGATGATGTTTTATCTTCAAAGCTTGGGATTCTTGATTCATGTGGGATGATCAGCCCATTTGGCATGGTTTACATCACGGAACTTGCCATATGTCACTCTAGACCCGTTTTTTTTCTCCCACAGATTTTGAGCCAACTTCATTTCAAAAAAACATGATGATCACATTGTCACATGGTCAGCACTTAGCCATTCAGAAGTCCGGGTTCTTTTCTGATCTTGGTGTTACTCTCTGGTAAACTAACATGGCTATGGAAAATCACCATTTTTAATGGGAAAATCCACTATAAATGGCCATTTCAATAGCTATTTTGACACAACCAGAGGGTAGACCATGTGAAACGCCTTCCCAACACCCAAAAACCCACTCAACACGATGATCCCAAGAATGCGCTCAGTTGTGCTCTTGGCGACCTTCCAGGTGCGTGTTTTCGAAACCCAATTCTGTAACTATTGGTTTATAAACCATTGCAAACGCCCATGAATACCATGCTGGTTGGTGGTTTGGAACATGTTTTATTTTTCCATATATTGGGAATAATGATCCCAACTGACCAATATCTTTCAGAGGGATTGAAACCACCAACCAGCATATATACATATATATATATTATATTTATAGTAGTTATATCCAACATAAAAGCATACTTAGATGGGCCATAGGAAAAATGCGATTCCTGGTTAGTAACTGAAGTTATAACCCTTAAAAAATCCAAATTAAATAATCCATTTACTTGTTTTCATCCGTCTCAGCCATGCCGAAAAAGGTCAAGGGCAAAGCTGCTGGCGGTGGGAGCAGGAATGATGCCGGGCGACGAAAGATGGCAATGGGTCGGAAAAGCACTGGATAAAGATAGCAAACTATAGCTAATAATGATGCCCATGGAAAATAACCAATAACCATGGAAACATATAGCTAATAATATTACCACTGAAACTATTAGCTAGTGATCAGATATGTCATAATGATTTGGACTGGAGTAATATCCATGGATGTGTTTTTTTTGAATCCGAAACTTGGAGTTGAGATTGCGAGGACACCTTCTGGATGGTTTTGTTTACTAATCTTTTGCAAAAATCTAACCAGCCAAAAAAAAGAGTTGCCGCGGACTGGTCCGAAACACAATGAAATGTACCAACCATAAATGACCTTTGTCCGAAAACATGGTACCCAACGAACCACACATTGATGTCTACTCTCTGTGAATCTGAGGGTTTGCGAACTGGAAAATCACCCTTGTTACCCTCTGGTAAACATACAAAAACTATGGAAAATCACCATGTTTCATGGCTAAATCAACTATTTCTATGGCCATGTTGTCAATAGCTATGTTAATTTACCAGGGGGTAATGGGCAAATCATCGATTTTCATTGCTCCTTTTTGGGCTGGAAAATCACATCATGGTTAATGGTGTTCGCCGCCATCAGGTCCCTTTGAAATCCTTTGAAATCCTTTGAAACCCGTTTCAACAATCCCTTTGACACCCATTAAAGACAACAAAAACAGCGACCGGAGGATTCGTTTCAGCAAGTGGAGGTTTCCTAAAATAGGGCTACACCCAGTTCTCATCCATTCAATGGCCATTTCAGGATCCGATTGATTGGAGGTACCTACCATAGAAAAAAGGCCTATTTTTTAGGCCTATGTAAGGGAATATCCCCACAAAATATGGCCAAACATATGGTACTAACGTACCTCCATCAATTGGATCCTGGAGATTTCCCATTGATTTGTAGATGGAATTTCCACGAAATAAGCCATCCATTTCAGGAAACCCCCAATTTTAGGACATCCCCCATTTTAGCAAGTCATCACTCTGGACTTTGAAAGTAATAGTGGATATTCCTAGTAATGAAAAACATTTTTTGAAAAAATCCTAGTAATAGTGGATATTCCTATAATGGATAGTAATATCACTTCGGTAATCACTAGATTAAACACATCCAAAGTGATTTTTACCCATCAAAAATGGCGGATCTTTCCATAGTTGATGGAAAATCCATCCAATCACCAAAATAGATTAATAGTGGATATTCCTATAATGGATATTCCTAGTTAGTATATGATATCACTTGGGTAATCACGAGATTAAAAAAAAACATCCAAAGTGATTTGTACCCATCAACAATGCTGGATTTTTCCATAGCTGATGGAAAATCCATCCAATCACCAAAATAGATTAATAGTGGATATTCCTACATAATGGATATTCCTAGTAATCCCTCAGAGTGATTCCCCCCCACCACGAAACTTTCTGAGAGCTCCAAGGTTCATCTTGCTATGTGCAGTGCGTGCTGAGCTGGGCTCCGGAATCTCGAGGTGATCGGAGAGCGGCGGATGGAGGGATGAAGCAACAAAAACATGGGATGATGTATATTATATTTAAAGATATATGGATAATATATATATATATATATATCTAGTATGTACGTTGATATATATATATACATATAGATATAGGTGTGTATACATTATATATATACACATTTATAATATGGTAGTGGTTTTTAGTAATATGATAATTATCATGGAGTCAATGATGATCCCACATTACTTGGTGGTTCATCCCGCTTAGTAAGTAGGTTAGTTCACCCCAGGTTCTAAGTGAGTTAAGTATGTTTAATCCACTTGTAACTATGGTGAACCTACTTACTAAGTTGGATGAGCCATCAAGTACACCATTGAACAGCTAAGGTGACGCACGTAACTTTGTGAATTATCTGGTTGATAAGTGAAATGTAACCAGGTTGCTTTAGCTTTGATAATGCTTACACCAAAGTTAACCAAAGTTACACCAAAGTTAACCAATGCTTACACAAGGATACACGATTTTTTTTTATCCCAGGTTGGTTTATGATTGAATCCCACAGTGGAGATTTAGACCATGGAAATTCCATCACTAAATGCCATTGGGTGCCACAAATCATAAACACACCAGACCAGGACATTTGAAATCACCACGTTTAATTATTACTACTACTACTACTACTACTACTACTACTACGGTAGTAATATTATAGTAATAAGATAAGTACTATTTGGGATTAGCATATTAAGGTTTTAGACATCTACTACCATATTACTACCATTGGGTTTGTTTCATGTCCTGGTATCATGGGGGATTTTGAACATCTGTCGATGCATTTGTCGATGATATCCTCATAAGTTGGGTGATGTGAAAAAATAGGGCTTTTAGCAACCCTTGGTGAAGCCCTTGGTGAATGCATATTGAATATGGTTTCACTGGTTGGGATGGTTAATGGATGGTTAATGGATGGTTAATGGATGGTTAATGGATGGTTAATGGATGGTTAATGGTGGTTAATGGATGGTTAATGGATGGTATAGACGTTCTATAATATCTGGTTGGTGGTTTCAAACATGACTTTTGCTTTCCATTTCATATATGGGATGTCACCCTTCCCATTGACGAACTCCATCATTTCTCAGAGGGGTTGAAACCACCAACCAGCATGGATTGAATATGATGATTCTCTTTGATATCTTAGAGATAGCGGATAAATCACTTTGGGGATTATAAGATAGTGGTGATTCAACAAAAACAAAAATCATCCCAGAAATTTTCAGCACACAAACCCCTATTATAGACTGAGCATGAAAAAGACACGATTTCGGACCAGTGGATTTCACACGGATTGTGGGTTTGTCTGAAAATAGGCTTCCCCAAAATCCACTGGTTTTATGATCACCTTCCCCATACAAAAACAATGCCACAATTCATTGGGATACTTTGTTAACCAATCCCAGTGATGCTTTGTCAACCAATAGTTGTCAGATGTTTATAGGGCTTATATAAGTTGGGTAACCCCCCATTTTGATTGAGATATCTCAATTTCTATTAGTTACCCACTGGTTATGACATTCACAGTTCGCCATGGAAAGATCCACCATGCTAAAAAAAGAACGGTGTTTACCATCGAACTTTCGATTAGGGCCATCGAAAAACCATGGCGAACTGTTAGTCATAACCAGGCCGGGTATCTCCCATTGTCAGACCCTCTGGTCAGTAGAGATTGTTTGCCCCCAAGAAAAATGAATCTGGAGAATCCACCATTTGCTTCGATGATTTACCCTCTGGTAATTTAACATAGCTATTGAAAATTGCCATTTATAGTGAGTTTTCCCACTAAAAATGCTGATTTCCATAGTTTTTTGTACGTTTACCAGAGGGTAACACATCCACCACCACTGAAAAAAATAGAGGGATTTCCCATTGCCACGTTTGATTACCAGAGGGTCAAAGTGATGACTCCCAGTGACAGTATGTGACAGTCATATAGGGAAGTGGTTCCATCTTTGGTATCTATAAGTCACTACCATGTGGGCCCCCCCAGTGATGTTTGTTGGTTTATAAACCCCATGATACTATAGTTTTTTGCGCATCATCAACCAAGGTTAAGCCACTTATAAGGCCCATGAACTATAGATATAAGTATATATATAAGTATCACAGACCAAGGTTATTGGGGTTATTTGCACCACCTGAACGCTATTGTTTTGGGACCCCACATTGTAAAGATCCAATCTCCGGACCGCTGGACCGCGGCCAGGCTCCTGAAAAGATTGAGAAGACCTGTGAGTTAGCGTCTTTGATGGTAATCCTGTAAAGTTCGATTTTTCAGGGATGATTCTCTAGTCTGATAGTCTGCAATAGTCTGCAAATGTCTGCAACTCTTTTTCGGAGAAGCCCTCTGAACAAAAAGCTTGCGAGGACATGAGAAAGACATATTCTTGAATTTCAGAATCATCCCCCATAGTGGCTTTGTTGGCGTGCGGCCTGAAACTGCAGCAACCAAAAAAACTCAATTTCATTCTGTCATTCTCCAAGCAATGCCATGAACTACAGCTCGACAAACAATTTAGTCTCTATAAACATTTCCAAAAAAACTGGGGAGTTGTTTTTTCAAGTCAAGGCCGCTAAATACTAAAAGTGTTTTTTTTTTTCTTTCGGTGGTTATATTAAATATATGATTGGAAAACACTGTTTTTGTATGGCTCAAAACATGGTTTATATTCCCATAAAAAGAGATGATCATAAATCAATGAATAGGGATGTATATATATAATTATAATATATATATATAATATGTATAATATATATATATATATAATATGTAAATTATATATATATGGGTAAATTATAACGACCTCACTGTCCTCCCTCACTGGGAATCATGGTTTATTTTAGGGAAATCATTCCCTTTTATGGCCTTAATGCAGCTTGGTGAAATATTGTAATTTGCCCAGATATATATTATATTCACTACAAGAAAATCCATTATTGGATGGATAACCACATCAAACATGGGGAATCTATTGGGAGAAGAGACAAAAATCAGAAAAGTTGATGTCCATGCAATGTTCGGCAAACAAAAATAAGATAAGCAAAAAGAAACTCAATCGCAAACAAATCAAAGAACATGAATCGTCAATATAAAGGAAAAAGATAATTAAAATAGATCACACAATTAAAATAAGTAGAGAAATGAGATAAATTTCTACAATGTGAGGCCCCCAAGATATCTAAGTTGGTTTATAAGTCCAATAACTATGGTTTATGGTACTTATAACTATATAGTTACTGGGGTTTATAAACCATCTTATAACTGGGGGGCCCCACCTTGTATAGATTTCTACCTTAATTAAAGCCATCCTGGCGCATGGCTGCAGTGTCGGGCGCAGCCCGCGCAGCCCACGCCCCAGAGTCAACGTGCCGAAGATGCCGCCACGTCGCTGCGCCAAACGAGCGACGAAGTGAGAAGCAAAGGATCTCTGAGAATTTCACTGGTGCACATCTGTAATGGTTGGATAATGTTGGATAATATCCATCTATTTCCATTCTCCAACCATACAATATGGATGATTTGGTAATAATTTAGATGAAAACCCTACTTAGATGGGCCATGGAGTTAGCGACAACTAGTTAGGAAATGGCTTATTTAATTCGGATTTTTTTGGGGTAAACTAACTCCAGCTACTAACAGTGAATTTCAGTGGTGCACATCTTTTTGGTGAGTTTAGTACTTAGACGGGACATAGGAAAAATGCGATTCCTGGTTAGTAACTGGGGTTTGTTTACCCGCAAAAAATCCCAATGAAATAATCCATTGACTAACTAGTTCACTAATTCCATGGCCCATCTAAGTAGTAGTAGTGAAGAATGATTTAATCATCAACAATAACTGGTTTTTCGTGGAGTTTCGTAGTGAATGTGTAATTATCATACTCTATCAATGTACATTTTTCTATGTACATATGTATATATATATATATATATAACTGGTTGGTGGTGACTGGAACCATGGAATTTTATGATTTTCCATTCAGTTGGGAATTTCATCATCCCAACTGACGAACTTATATTTTTTCAAAGGGGTAGGTATACCACCAACCAGTAAAGAGTGGTGATTCTACCAGCAAGAGAAAGGTCTTCAGTTGAAAGGAATGCTGATTAGTAGCAACCAGATGTGATGGTTGAAAGTCATTCATCTGGATTAAAAAAAACACGACCTCACTGTTCTCCCAAACCCTGGAATCATGGTTTAGATAAAGGGGAATCATCCCCTTTTATGGCCTTATTTCAGGTGAGTGAAATATTTTGCAATTTGCCAAGATAATGATAGGAATAACTATATCCCACTAATATTTGAGGCTATTTCCCATGAATATCCCACTATAACTCACATTAAAATCCCATAAATACACTTAGTATCCATAATATGTCACTACAAGAACATCCATTATTGGATGGATAACCACATCAAACATGGGGAATCTATTGGGAGAAGAGACAAAAATCAGAAAAGTTGATGTCCAGTCCATGCAATGTTCGGCAAACAAAAATAAGATAAGCATCCAATATGGGGAAATCCCAACGTCACTGTTGTTCCCCACGAGTAGTTCCCGACGAGTTAGTTATGTTGGTTTAGTTTCACCCAGCTAGTGAAGAAAAACACTTTGCTGGCACCGTGATATTCCTAATATATCCATTATTCATTAGTAATATATATATACAATATATGTATATATTTTAATAATGTTAATACGAATATATGTTAAACAATATCCATGATATTCCTAATATATCCATTAGTTATATTCCTAATAATCACCATGATATTTGTATTTTTTGATGGTTAACCCCCCCGTAAATCCACCATTATGACAAATCATGAAAAATCACACACATTGTGAACCAATATACCTGGATTTGCTAACGTTCTGTCGTTGTTTTCTCGATGAAAAACTGATAAAAATGGTTGAGGCTTGAATGGGCAAATCATCTATAAATGTGGGATTCCGGTGGGTATATCTTCATTAAATCACCATTTACAGTGGCTAAATCCCCTTAAATCCCCATGTAAATCATCAAATCTCTCCAATCTTCAATTTGATGTGGGGCCATGCTATCACCACCCCGAGCAGGCCTCAGCTGGGATAGTCTCCGCCGTCGGCTCAATTTTTGGAGTCAAACAAAAACTTTGATGATATAAACAATTTCAACAAAAGACTTTGAAGAATCACTGAAGAATCTAGTAATATATCATTCAAAAAGGTGATCATAATATTCATTCAAAAAAAAGCTTCAACAACAGTTTCCCACAGTCCCAACATGTCCCATCACAACAAAGGGAAAAATCAATGACCCCATTTCCCAGGATACCCTCTGGTAAACTAACGTAGCTATAGAAAATCACCATTTTCAATGGGTAAATCCACGAACTAAATGGCCATTTTCAATAGCTATTTTGACATAACCAGAGGGTATCATAAAAACCACGGCAAGTTACACAGCCACGCGCGCGCCATTTTTCCTCTGCGGTCGAACGATGGCTGTTTTGGAAGCAGACCGTCCTGCTGCCGAAGGCTGTGATGTAGGGATGATCACCACGAGGTGGTGCGTCCCAAGTTGTGTTTGTTGGAAAAAATATCTATAGTTATGGTAGATATATCTATAGTTATGGTAGATATATCTATAGTTATGGTAGATATATCTATAGTTATGGTAGATATATCTATAGTTATGGTAGATAT
>Ga0126342_10017709_pt1 | contig 12296 bp, 18 predicted proteins | sample Cyp1metagenome_FD_92528 | JGI IMG/M metagenome (GOLD analysis project Ga0126342, IMG submission 92528) | Coral microbial communities from Lord Howe Island, Old Settlement Bay, Australia - Cyphastrea 1 metagenome | ecosystem: Host-associated > Invertebrates > Cnidaria > Coral ... | reverse complement strand
GAAACTTGTTGGTGTTTTTGGCCAAAGTGGCAAAACCTTCAAGAAAACCAAAAAACAAGTTTCGACCCGTGGACAAGGTCAGAGGAGAAGCTGGACAGGGGACATGGGGTGAAGCTTTTTAGTTTTTTTGGTTTTGTTTTTTCCATGGGTTTGGGGCATTCTTGGTTGTCAAGAAGATTTTGCAGATGAGCTGATGGAGGCATTCTGACTAGACTAGAACAGCAAAAAGACACACACGATTCTACAGTCTGCACGTCTCCACCCCCCATGGGTACCCCTTTTGAATATAAGACTAATACACAAAGTGTCTGGGACCGCTAGCTACCCGGCAAAGTTGTACAGAAAATTATCTTGAAACTGAGCTACACTTTGATCCCTGGTACTCACTCTGCCATAGCGGAATTCATCAAAATTGATAAATTGAATTTTAAAAAATAGCAGTTCAATGCGATTCAGTTCATGTCAATCCAGGTAGCCCTTGGTGCATACGTCTATCTGTTTGCTTGCCCTTTGCCAACTGGATGCATGCATGCATGGATGCATGGATGGACGGATACAGTAGATGGATGGACCTATGCAAGCACAATCATCGGTACATTGATACTTTTTGAGACACTGTCGAATGTCCTCTTCTTCTTTTCGCTGGAGGCTCTGTTCCTGGTGAAGGCAGTGGCTCAAATCTTCAGCGTCCTGTGGCCATCTCTCCTCGGTCGTTGACCGCTGGCGCGTAGGACCAGACAAACCACGAGCGGATACAAGGACCAACAGCACGAAAAGCAGCACAAGCAGAACCCGCCATACTGCCACAACTTGTCACATCCATCATCAAGCACACCACCAGCAACATCATCAAACCAAAAAACATGGAGGTACTGTACCATATAATATAAAACAACACCATATTTTGTGGGGAAATTCCCTTACATACATAGCCCTTACATAAGCCTTGTACATGGTAGGTACCTCCAATTTAGGTTCCAAAGACACTAACAACAACTACCAAGTATCAAACAACTGCACCACTGTACCCACCCGTTTTCACTCCTTTCCATCCTACATTCTGGTATTCCTAGATTCCTCCAGCTACCTCGTGTTAGCTTTACAAGACTTTACTACTAGTACCACAAAGTCCCAACATCTGCAATCTGGATTCCGGTTCCTCCTGTCTTTGCGTCTCTTTCTGCAAGCATTGCTCGCAATCTGCGGTTTCTTCCGGTTCTGCTACGGCTGCTTGTACCGTGTCCGCCTTGACCTTCAGTGACAGGAATGAGGTAGATGAATTGTGGTGAATTTCCAAGGTCACTCACGAGCAAACAGTAGTTTGTATGAAATACATCAGAGTCGTCGCGTTGTTTCTTGGTGTTGCCTTCAACCATGATTAGTCACCAAGTCCTCCACCTCGGCTGGAGCAGTATGTGCTTCACTGCACTGGTAACGCTCATCGACAGCCACATGCGCCGGAGGGTCTTGTGTTTCTTTCTCCTCCCAGGTTGTTCAAGTGCTTGGCAAACATACAAACATACCAACTTCAAGCTAGAAGTGGCAGACGCCAGGACAGTTGCAAACAGCACCTTCATTTGCAATGGATGAGACTGTAAAATCAAATGGCACCCATTCCCCCTGTTGCCGTTTCCAATGTCCAACTTGGCGTATTCCCTGAAAGTTCGTTTTGTCACAACAATGGTTTTGCCATAAAAACCATACCACTACTTTTGCCACAAAGCGATTAGGAGCCTGTTTTGATCCCGCTACACTTTCCGGCAAGCAAAGGCGCTAAAACCACTGCCAGTCAAGCAGTTTCGCACAACAAGTGTATACAAATTAACTTAACCCATACACAAAGTGTCTGGGACCGCCAGCTATCCGGCAAAGTTGTACCGAAAATTATTTTGAAACTGGGTTACACTTTGATCACTCACACTGCCATAGCAGAATTCGTCAAAATGGATAAAATTACCATAGCGAAATTCATCAAAATGAATAACAATAGCAATTCAATGCAATTCAGGCAACTCACGTCAATCCAGGTAGCCTTTGGTGCATACGCCTATATCTGTTTACTTGCCCTTTGCCAACTGGATGCATGGATGCATGGATGGACGGATACAGAACACCGGGGTAAAAGTAGATGGTTCAAAAAAAGTACCAAATAAACAAATAAACGAACAAACAAACAAATAAATAAATATATAATTATATATATATAAAAATAAATAACGAGGGTAGATGGCGCAGCCTGATCTTAAAATCGTTATTTTTGTTAGATGGCACGACCCCGAATATCATCGCTATTTTTGGTAAATAGCGGTTGCTTTCATATTTTTGTCGTTTTTTGTGATTTTCCCAACTCTCGTTCCACAAATTTTGCAACAGGGCTATTGCAGGTGGAGCTGTCACCCCCAAATTCAGTGCAGCCATATTCAAAGCCCTGTGTGGCCCAATGGCTCATTAGATCTGATCTATTTAACGCAAGGTCACGCGCACACACACACACTAGACACTAGACAAGCATGGATCATTTAAGTGATCCGTTGGGAACTGAATCCCCTCACATGCAAATGGATTAGAAACAATGACCTGAAGTAGATCTCTTCGATGAAAATTGCGAAAAAATTGAAGGTGTTCTGAAAACGACAAACCAGCCATAGACAAAGTCCCTGAAATAGAAAATAATCGCTGTAGGGTTCTCGGCTTAGCCCTTCGCCATGACTGTAAAAATATCATGCAAATAAGGTTGGAAATGACGCCAAAGAGATTTTCAGATTGCGACAACCGTGGATATAACAAAGTTTCAACTGTGCGGTTCTTGGCTTGGCCGCGCGCCATGTCCGATAAAATAAGATGGTTCGCATGTACGTGCAGTTGGTCAGACTCCGTATCCTAGTCAACTGCATGGAGCTTCGTTGGCGACAGCCATGCAGCGACCCTGTCGCTTCCTGCCTCGTTATAAACATGATAGAAAAAAAGAGAGGTCTTACATCCGTTCAGATGGTACACACACACACAGACCATGCACTGTAGATGGCGCAATTTACTTTGGGAGACATAAAATACACACAGCGAGCCGCAAATAGCACAATTTACCACGCAAAACTCACCTGAGTTGGGCAGCTCACCCTAGATCATATCCGTACGCGCATATACACACAGACCATGCACTGTGAATGTCGCCATTCACTCCTTTCTACTTTCCCTTTCTCCTTTCACTTTCCCTTTTCCTGTCCCATTCTCCTTTCCCTTTCCCCGTTCCTGGTCCCTTTCTCCTTTCCCTTTCTCCTTTTCCGATTCCCTTTCCCTTTCTCTTTCCCATTCTCCTTTCCCTTTTCCCATTCCCTTTCCCTTTCTCCTTTCCCTTTCCCCTTTCTCCTTTCTTTCCCGTTCCCCTTTCCCTTTCCCTATGGAATGCAACGGTAACCTAAAGATGGCACAATTCAAAGCTATTATTTTCCCAAAAAAAAATGGACCCCGAATTCCTTGCAATCTTAAAAATAAAATTAATGGAAAACCACCCCCAAAAGGAAACAACTAGCAAACAGGCGCACTCCATCCCAGTGGCAATGGCAGCGGCCTGTTTTGTCATCTCGAGCCAAAGTAGAAATGAGTGATATGACAACGACCCGCGAAAGGGAAGGATGTCTATACATAAGCGGAACCTTACCCTAAACTTAAGTCCCCCCCACCCTAAGCTGTACCGGGTCATGTCCAGAGCTACCTATTGGAGGGGCGCGCGTTCCTACGGTCGAATGCTCTGACAAGCGTCACATAGCTCTGATGAATTGCAGGCAAGAAATGAGAGGAACCGTTAAAAGATCCAATCATGCCCGGCCTGGCAATTGCATGCACAACTGCGCCGTGCAACTTAATTACCGGTGCTTTGAAATCCAACCGAATGCATATGGAGAAGTGCCTTAGCAGTTAACCTCCAGGGCAAGGTAGGATACGTCGAAAGGTTTTGAGGTTGATCACAAGCACAGCTGTGGGCTTAGCGACTTGCAACGAACTGAATTTCAACTTCGGTCGTTGGTGATCATCCAAGGAAAGTGCGTAAGCAAAATTCCAATGGATGAGACATAGATTGATAGAACTTATTTATATCCATGGTGATTGACTGATGGGTTTGAAAGCTTTCGGAGTGTCACCTTTTGACTAGGTAATGAACTTCATGTTGAGCAACATCAAAGCGCGAGACCATTTGTTAGTCATGAAATCACTGCGCTTATCCTCAGATGGAACATGCTGGATCAGCACGTCGTCGCTGCTGTTCACAACCTCGCATGTGGAAGCAACATTCACACGATGCGTCTTCACAAAGTGACGAAGTTTCTGGGAGAAACCTTTTGAGATGATGGCGATGACAGCCGAATTACCCTCCAAGATTCTTAGAATCATAGGTGGGCGAATGACTTCCCACAACTCCAACAATGGCAGTCCTTCTGAAAACAAAGCACCAAACAGCGAAACAAATTCTGATTCTGTTGTGCTGCGGCTTATTACGGTTTGTTTGAGGCTTCCCCATGACAGGAGAGCCAAGCTGGATTTGCCTTCCAACGCAATGACATAACCAGAAGTTGATTTCTTCATCGTCTTCGAGCGTCGCAGAAAATAGGGAGATGGAGCTCGTCCAGCGGGTTGTTAATGACCATGACGTGTGCCAAATCAACAAATCAACAGTGGTTGAAAGGCAGCCCAAAAGGCGGGCAGCTCTCCTGTCGTCATTGACACTCCAGATTGTGATATGCTTAGCAAGGGTGTTCACTGCAAAGGTCACATCGGGACGGGCAGTCCGACACAACCACATCAGTTTCATCACCAGGCGGGGAGCAACAGGGAGAAGCTGGCCTTTAACGGTATCATCATCAGGCAGCAATGATCCCTCTTCCAAGTGAGGTGTCGGTGTTGGTGCAACTGTGATGGATTTCCCACTCAACTTTTGATACAATGAAAGGCACTAGTGCGTGAAATCACTTGAACCAAGGACGAGCTCGTCGTTCAAAACCAGATGATCACGGCCCAGAACACGACCAAATTCTGCAGAAGGATCAAGATTGATATACTGCTTCAGTTTCTTCCAAAAGGATGGATGAAAATTCTTGCTGCCACCTAATGTCGAATCATCCACATAGACTGACATCAACATGCCACCTGATTCAAACCACCAACTTGAAGGCATATTCTCAAACTCTTTGCTTTTCATCTTGTTCCTTAAAACGTCAACAAGATACAGAGCCCAATGAGCACTGGACTCCGGATGTCCATGAAGTGCTTTATGCAACGGAGCACATGGCTGAACAACGTGTCTTTTGTTCGCAGGAACAAGCTCTGGTGGGAGTAAAACAGAGGTCGGATGCTTTGACTTCAACAAACACTGGACGCACGCCCAAATGTAATCAGAAGTGGCGTATATAGGCCATCACAATGTTCAAACCGGCGATTGAACTTGGAGCACTGGCCTGCAACTCTTGAAAGGTGGCAGCTAGACCGTCTTTGTCTTTGACAACAACCCTGGCTTTGATTTTCCAGTCGTTCGGATGTTTTTCGCATCCCTTTATTGAAGCTATCACCATTAAAGACCCGACAAGTACTGTGATAGTCACTATCTCCGAATCAAGCCACGTCCCACCTTCCAGTAAGCCATTCTTTCAGAGTCTATCGCAGCATGGACTTCTGGTCGTCCCTTCCACTCTTGGCGATCGAGCAAGCGATGGACCAGGGCATGGGTTGTCCCTCCTTTGCAGCCTACCTCGTCGATTGGCATGCAAGGATTGCCGAATACAACCTTAGGACGATGAGGCTGGGCGGCTTTAGGTTCACAGGGCATCGCGTAAACATGCTGATTAACAACATGGGGGTACAAAGCATCAATCATCAAATTGCACAGCGGGCGCGGGTAGAACGCAGACATTCGGGCCCATTTTCCCTGAAAGGGTGTGTGACTTTGGCTATTGCATACCAATGCTGAAAGGCCGCGTCTGCTGGCCGCAGGATGAAAGCTAGTGCCAAGAGGACGTGAGCAAAATTGGCATTTGGCAGTACAGGAGGGTAAGCAGACCCGCCGACGGTTGCCAACAAGGCGAAGCGCGTCAGAAAAAAGAGGGCAAGAGGGAAAGCACGCAACAAGAAGGACTGCTAACTGCACTCACCACCATTGTGCAACCAAACACTTGCGACCCTAATGAACTGCTTCAACAAGTTCTCACTGTCTTCTTGCTCTTTCTTGATTCGAGAAATCAAACGAGGATGTTTTGCTCTATTCAAGCGTTGCCACTGCAACAATGGTTTGGGTTTGCACTCTATTGGGCAGAAAATGGAACAACCAGGAAGTCCACGGACTTGTTCAATCAATTGCTCAATGCTTTCTGGGCATTCAAGGTCGATGTCCTCTTTGCACAAGCGAATGACACGAACTCGATGTTCAGGACCTATATATCGTTCCAAGATTTGAATCTTTGTCGCAGGCAAACTCAAACAAAACACTCCCCCCTGTCATGGTGTGTCAACCGGAACTAGGCTTGTGTGGCTTTTCACCTGCAAGACCAATGGCCAAACGCGCCCTGCAACTCAGCTTCGTCTAGAAGAGTCCGAACATCCTGAGCAATTTTGACAACAGCTGAAACTCCACATGTGGCTTCTGTGGGCCCATCATCCTGACAAGGCAGTTCAATTCACATCGTCAACTTCTGAAACACCGGATGTAACACCAAGGACAGGGTCATCCCCATTATCAAAGCCATCTGGTGGAGGACACTCGGGAACTTCATCATCATCCAACGGATATCAACGGATCATGTGACGCAAGGGATGGTTCGTATGCATAACCAAGTCCTGGCGGAAAATGCTCAGCAAGGAATTCTTCGAGACTCTCACCCTCGAGAGATCTTGGGGTTTGACCGCCAGTCTTTTTCACAAACGCTTCTTGGTGCCGAGCACAATCTTTTTCACAAATGCCTCTTGGTGCCGAGCAATGCATTCAGGAGTGTGATTTGGCGTGAATGCCGAATATGCACGGTTGCTGGCGGTGCTTTGCCTGGTACGGCTGGCGTCTTAGTGGCCGGCTGACTAGCTTTCTTGGGGCTCTTGAGAGACATCTCAATAGCACGAGCATTGGCATCCTCACGCTCTTCAACCAACAGCTGCCAGAGACGTTCCCAAAGGAATGAGAAGTCTCTTTCATGCGACGAAGGATCTGAGCGTTTGATCAAGCCAATGGCCCTCTCAAGTTTCCAGGCTTGACGCAGCTGATGAAACAACCATTCCCCCAACATCCTCTGGCTAGGCCAATCCTCTGCAGGAATTGACCTGAAGGTGCGCATCGTCAAAGTGGAAAAATCCTGCAGTTCTTTGATAGAGCATCCTTGAAGGTTGCTCTGAAAGACACTCTGGGCTGCGAGCAAGGCCCCACGGTTTCGGTCTAAGTCAAAGTGACGGGAAATCATGTTGAGAACGGCTTTTCCTCTAGGAGCCTCAACTTTGCGAGTGCAACCTTCAACATACGCCTGTACTGTGAAAGGCAACTCAGGCAATCCTTTGATGGACTTAATCAACTCACCAGCAAGCCACCTGTCAAGACGTGGAAAACTGCCTGACGACTCCAAACACTCTGAAGCCTTCACAGAATCCACATGAAAGGCAGGTGCAACCCACTGTGCCAATGCCTCTTCACTCTTCACAAGAAGCGTCAAGGCGTCCAAACAAAAGGATGAGCGCGTATTCTTCCATTGTTGGGCAAAGGTTCAACACGGGCATTTTGGAGGGATCTAGAGTCAACCAAATCCGTTTCTTTTCTGTCACTTACTGCATTAACATCGGCAACCAGTTCCTCCTCATCATCATCCCCACCTTATTCCGGCCAGTCACCACCATCTGGAGGAGGGCCAGGCGCACCAATCGGCAAACGAAGTCCTGACGAGGGCAAGGCGGCATTGTCAACATTGCCAAAAGACTGTGATGGAACTTGTGGCTGTCCACTTGGAATTGCCGTGCTATTATGGCTCATTTGTGGTGTGCTTCCAAAAGAATCCATTCGATGTGATTGATATCAACACTCTGCATCCTGGTGATTCACGGTACACAGCTGAGGGAGTGACGATCAGAGTAGCCAGTCTCTCCTCCGGGCATTCGCTGACTGGAGACTTGATACTTCTGACATCAATCTGGCAATCTTATGACCAAAAAGGTTATGGACCCGGGACTTCTCTGATTCCATCTCGGTGGCCAAACCTCTGTTCTGGCGGACCTGATCACCCAACTGAACCTTATTGTGTTCCGTATGTTGCTGTGCCAACATTCGACTTTAGTGGATTCGCTCTTGAAGCTTCATCTTAGCAGCTTGGATTTCTTGGGTAGGAAGCTGTAAACTGCAAGTTTGGTTGCAATTGGATGGGTACAAATTTTCAGCCACTTTGACCAACTCTTGAATGCGAACGCAAGCTTGTTTGTAGACTTCCTGGGCCAACTGTTCCAAACCCTGAGCCCTATATCTTCTGATTCCTGAACCATCTTACGAGCTTTAGACACCATGTCAGCGAAAACCACGGGGTCAATTCCAACATTAATTTGCTGGGACCTCATATCATGAGAATGATGTTCAATGGTGTTCTGAACCGAAGAGTACGGACCATTTGCTGGATTCTCCGTGGGCAATTCTCCGTGGGCAACTGAGAGAAGACTGCGAAGCCGGACTAGGTGCACAAGATGCGGGAACAACCGCAACACTCTTGTCATGTTCAGGTGGTTTTGGCAAGCTCTTGGTAACTTGGGAAATGGTGTGTTTCCCTGAGCTCTCAACAAGGCCCTTTTTGGTAGTATTCGATGACGATTGGCTTCCTGAACATTGTGACATCGCATCACCAACCATAGCTTCAACCGACCCCATACTCAAATCCAAACTCGATGGGTCACTACTGGAACTCATTTGATTGGACATTGATATCAGAAACACAATCCAACAGTTCAAGAATCGATACTACTCACAGTGGCGCTGGAAATGCAGCCGATCAGTAAGAAGCTCAAAACTTGAATTGGACTGTGCAAATCAAGTGGACTGATGTTGCAGTCTTCGCTGCTTGCAACCACTGCGGTGCCAGGCAACTTCGCAGGGATATGGTTTTGAATTCAACGCAAAATGCCGCAGTGAAACTCAATCTGTGAAACCTGAGGCTATATCTTGAATTCGTTGAACGCTTGCGGTGAAACTCAGCAGTGAAACACGCCCACAGCTGGAGATCGCCTGAACTTGACCAAAATTTTACTCTCGGCAAATGCAGTGAAACTTGACGACGTGTCACTGCAACTCAAGTGCTCTGACTCACACTCGAATGAAACTGGAAATCAAACAAATCAGGAATCAATGGAACGTTCAGTAATGCAATGGATGACACAGCAAAAGAGCACGGTATTACTGGGAGAAGCGCTGCAACAGCTTAGAGGCTTTTTAAAACCTACCGATCTCCCCGCAGAAAGGTCTTGATCAGGTCAACCACGTGTGGAGCCGATGTGCTCCACGCAGATCTTCCCACGGAACAAAAAGTCCCTCAGAAGGCTTTCGAATCTGAATGAATGCAGCCCCTTCCCTTGCAAATTCCTGCCCGATCTGCCTATTGTCGTCGAGCAACAAAAATCGGCCTCCAGGCCTCCTGGCGCATGAGCCTTTAGAGTGGCCAGCTTGCCCGACACACCAACCCGCTCTGTAGTGATTGCAATCAAATCAAAAAAGGTCTGAGACGTCTCCACACAGTTCAATAAGTTTTGAAGGTTGTCCTGAGAATTATGGATGTGCGAGAACAACACAACCTTGACCTTCCCTGCGAACTGTTCCACAAATTGTCTGCGATCCTGAATCGTCTGTCTATGTCAAGGCGGAAACAAAAAGTTTTCAATCCTTTCAGACTCAAACCTTGGTCTCCGGTCCACGTCGAGCACCTGGTGATAATCGAATGCTACGACTGTTGCTCCAAGCCAACTGTGAACCGATTCCGCTGCACGACGCAAAACCCGATGCTCAAGAGATCCAATCCCCTCAGCCAGCCAAATGTAGTTCTTGACCGTGGGATGAACACTTGCCTCTGGGAGATGCACCTGGTCTGCCCTGAGCAGGATGATAGCAGCGCAAACCGTCCACCAACTGCGATGTCGAGATGTTTCCAATGATTGGGAAAATCCCTTGTCAAGTCCACAACAGTTCACTTGAAGAAACCACACGACGAGAAGAAGATGACGATGACGTCATCCCACCACCTGCAAATGCTAGAACCTTCGGTCTGGCCTTAGGCTTGACCTTGGGAGCGGGCTCCAGCAACTTCGGATAGGAGCAGCTTCGTGACGAGGACCCAACGAAGTGGGCGAGACTTCCTGTGTCAAGAACCGTTCAGCTTCTGGACCGGGGCCACAATCTCAACACAGAGCTCAGATTGACTTGGAAGGTTCCACAGCGCCAATGTGTATAGTGGCCTCTGTTGGCCACCACTATGCACAACCGGCACTGTCGGATGTATGCGTCTCTTTTCCTCTTCGCAGGTCGTCGACCCTTCGTCTACCCTTGATCCCTCTGCGAGTTCCAGGACTACCCCACTGCTCCTCGTACTCACGAGCCGCGGCGTTCGGATCGTCAACTCGCGAGGACGAGGAGGCAGCAGGGTCCATGCAGTGGTTATATACGATACCACCAAACTTCGAGAGTGAAAAAGATAAAATTTGAAGGGCACAACAAAGAACAAACTACGGCTGATAACCAATTGAATCAATGAAAACCCCAAAAAGGAAACAACCCAGTGGCAATGGCAGCGGCCGGTTTTGTCATCTTGAGCCAAAGTAAAAAATTGAGTGACATGACAATGACCCGCGGAAGGGAAGGATGCCCATACATGAATGGAAGTTAAGGTCAAGGTTTATCCCTAAACTTTCAAATCTTTCAAGTTTAATCGTGAGTGAATTTCAATTTGAGGAGAACAAGCTGTTGTCAACCACATGCTTTGGGAACTTATAGATGGCGCAAAACATCCGAACCCCCAGGCGGTCTATAGATGGCTCAATTCAAAAATTCGCGCCATCCACTTTTCCCCCGGAGTAGATGGATGGACCTATGCAAGCACAATCATCGGTACATTGATACTTTTTGAGACACTGTCGAATGTCCTCTTCTTCTTTTCGCTGGAGGCTCTGTTGCTGGGAAAGGCAGTGGCTCAAATCTTCCGCGTCCTGTCGCCATCTCTCCTCGGTCGTTGACCGCATTGGTGCAGACGTACCACGGATACATATATATATGTGTGTGTGTATGTATGTATGTATGTATGTATCTATCTATCTATCTATGTATCTATCTATCTATCTATGTATGTATGTATGTATGTATGATGTATGATGTATGATGTATGATGTATGATGTATGTATGTATGTATGTATGTATGCATGCATGTATGTATGTATGTATGTATGTATCTATCTATGTATCTATCTATCTATCTATCTATGTATGTATGTATGTATGTATGTATGATGTATGTATGTATGTATGTATGTATTTATGTATGTATGTATGTATGTATGTATGTATATACAAGGACCAACAGCACGAAAAGCAGCACAAGCAGAACCAGCCATACTGCCACAACTTGTCACATCCATCATTAACCACACCACCAGCAACATGATCAAACCAAAAAACATGGAGGTACTGTATCATATATTAAAACACCATACCTTGTGGGGACATTCCCTTACATACATAGCTCTTACATAAGCCTTATACATGGTAGGTACCTCCAATTTAGGTTCCTGAAATGACCATTGAAAAAAGATCCCAACAGGAAGACCCGAATAACAACTACCAAATATCAAAAAACTGCGCGACTGCACACATCCGTTTCCACTCCGTTCCCTACATTCCTGCATTCCTCCAGCTACCTCGTGTTAGGGATACAATACAAAACTTCACCACCAGAAAGGCTCAACATCTGCAATCTGGATTCCGACTCGTCCTGTCTTTGCGTCTCTTTCTGCAAGCATTGCTCACAATCTGCGGCTTCTTCCGTTTCTGCTACACCTGCGTGTGCTGTGTCCGCCTTGTCCTTCAGTGACAGAAATGAAGTATATAAATGAACACTGAAACCCACAGTCCCAATATGTCACAATATCTTCGACTGCAGGAAACACTAGCGAACAACCTGCAGAGCAAACAGTGACAAACTTGAAATACATCAGTCCTCCACCTCGGCTGGAGCAGTATGTGCTTCACTGCTCTGGTAGGGCTCATTGACAGCCAAATGCTCCAGACAGTCTTGTGCTTCTTTCTCCTCCCAGG
>Ga0126342_10017708_pt1 | contig 12296 bp, 14 predicted proteins | sample Cyp1metagenome_FD_92528 | JGI IMG/M metagenome (GOLD analysis project Ga0126342, IMG submission 92528) | Coral microbial communities from Lord Howe Island, Old Settlement Bay, Australia - Cyphastrea 1 metagenome | ecosystem: Host-associated > Invertebrates > Cnidaria > Coral ... | reverse complement strand
CCAGATAGAATGCCAAATAGAATGTCAGAAGATATGTCAGATAGAATGCCAGAAGATTTGCCAGTAAGAAAATGTATAAATGTCATGGTGGGGATCACACGAAGTAAAGTAATTTTTTTAACAAAATTGTTTTAAATCGCTCTGAACTCTGAACCGCTCCGAGTTATTCCTAAAATAATGCTGCGGAACCGCTCCGAACCGCTCCGAACCATTCCTTAGCATACCACTTACTCATTATCATTAGGCATCTTCCCCTATCAAAAAAGTTGATCATAAATCACATTTTTTTGTTATGATGTATTTGTTGATGGTGTTTGATATTCGTTTTGTCATGACGATGATTCGTGAAACTTGACATTTCTTATGTACTTGGTCGTCGCTCAGTCAATTAATAGCTATCTCTTTTTGTATCTCAGTTAGAACCGTAAGCTAGGCGGTTTTTAAACTTCAGTTTTGACTATTGCCTTGTCTGATCTCGAATCATATCAAAACATAGTCATAGTCTCCTAGTGTAAGTACATAGTCATAGTATAGTCATCATTTAATGAGTCCAATGATCTAAGGGCCAGTCACAATTTCTTGAACGAGTTTTAATTTGTCGTATAGGTACGTTGCTAAGTTCCCTTGCATGTACTTTGAAAATATACCTACATGAAAAGTAGCGCGTTTGTAATGGAACTTTTTGCCATGTAATTAACTGTAATGCAAATAGAGTATGTTAGCAGCATATGCATGGTTGCATGATTTGATACTCTATGTTCTCATTTTTGTGACCGAGTCATGGATTAACACATACCTTATGTTGACAATGGTAGTGCTTGTGTATGGCTAGGTAATTATTCGTGGTCAACCTTCTGGTTTATTCATGCCATGATACAAGTTGACCATTCTTGGGAACATGTTTTCCGGTTCAACAATATTTTTAGGAATAACTCTTCTGATTTGGCCATAGCTGTAGGAATAACTCTACATATTTGGCCGCAGTTTTAGGAATAACCCTGGGGATTTTCACTGTCATTTTATGAATAGCTCTAGAGATTTTGATGGATAGTTCCACAGCCTCACAGGCAAAGAGGCTAAGGAACGTCCTAATGTATGTTTCATATGAATTTTACATATGTTTTGCACGCGGCTACTTAGGATATGTATAATTACGTACCCCCTCGTCAAGCTCCTATAGACGGAAACCTTGGAGGCTTTTGAGACCTAGCTAAATTATTACTATACATGATAATATGGAAGCAATGGTCGGTATCGGAAGCTGGAATCTGGAATAGTCACCGTCATTTTTTTAAAATCACGTAAAGATGACTATTAAAAGAAAAAAACGCGAAAAATGACCCGGACATAAATCTTGCAAACGGGCAACTCTGTATTGGAAGTGAAAACAAATTCATCAAATCATTGATTCATTCATTCATTCAAATTGGGTTTGCGGGATATAACACCACAATTTAAAGATAAGAACGGTTTGGTAACTGGGATGTGGTCAGCGTAGTTGGGGCTTAAACATAAGTTGGTTGGTTGGTGACCTGATGGTTTTGTCATTTCATTGATGGCTGTATAGTGATTTGATAAACGGCATCTCTTGGTAATTCTTTTTGATTTTAACTGTCTTACCGTCTTACCGCCAGTAGAGATGGAATTTGAGGCTGCCAAACTCGAACATGCCAACCTCCAGAAAGAGAAGGGTAACATTGCTGAACAAAAGGAAAAGGATGAGGAAACATTGAAGAAATTCAAGGACACCACCACAGTTGCCTACATAACTGCCCCAGCTGAACAAAATAACGGAGGTTCACTTGGGACAACTTCTTTGAGGCATCAATTCAGAAGGTAAGGCTCTTGGAGCATGCTTTTGGCAAGTGTTCTACATGAAAGTGGCCGTCAGGCTGCCTGGATTGTGATGCGTCCAAGCGCTGTACCACTTGCATTCAGAGGCTGCCAAGGCTAAGAAGTTGCCCTTTCTTAGTACAGGAGCTAAGTTGCAATGTTCCGCTGCACTTGGTATCTTATCAAGTTCAGCTGTACCTGCCTGAACCTCACCTACCTCACCAAGCGCTGAGCCAAACTGCGTGTTTTGAGCCTTGTACTGAGCAAAGTCCTACCTGGTTAAAAGAAACGATGCTTTAATGTTTTTTGACCTTTAAAAAAAAATTAAAGGAATGTGTTTGTTGCGTAAAATGTTTGAAAATGTTCACCTTAAAACAAAAGTGGACACAATAGAGGACAATCACAACAGACATGCTATTGAAGATCAAGGCTGCTCATGGACTACCCCCTTGAACAATTGTTTGGGGCTTATGTTTTTTAATTCAAACTTTGGTTTTAATGAGGAGTGTGATATTTTTGCGGAAATGTTGAAATGTTGCATTCTGATGATTCTAGATGAAAACTACGCAACTTACACTAGTTTTTCCAAAGCCAGGGGAAAGATAAGTATGAACTGGATACAATAGAGGGCTATCACAACAGACATACTATTGAAGATGAATGTTGCTCATTGGCTGCCCCTCGAACAATTATTGTGGTGCTGTTTGTTTAACAAGGGTTTTAAGGAAAAACTTGTTAGATCTTGTTATGTTGTTTTTCCTGCAAATTGACTAATTAGGATTTTTCGTTGCAAAATATATCAAAATATTTGAAAAGAAAAATGAAAAACAAAAGAATGAAAATAATGATGAAAAATATCACAATACCGACCGGCCCAAACCAACCCACAGATTCAAAGTAATTTTGGCAAAACTTGACACAACAACCGTCCCATTGCACTAATCAGGATACAATATTACATGAGGTTCTAAAAGTGTTAGTGGTTCCAAGGACATCATTATATCCAAACGTGAACCATATTTAACACAAATTGGAACAGCTAAACGCAACCCGAACCAGCCCAAGACAGTCAGAGAATATCAGGGCATGTTCTTTAAACGTTGTTTTGGTAATATGTTTCCTTGTTTTCATTTTTTTAGAGGCACCGTTAAGGCAATTTAACAACATGCAGCAACATTTGTTCCGATAAGTTGAGCTCGTATTCATCAATAATCATCCGGGACCACGAATGGCCACTAGAACATAAAACGTAGAAGAAACTGGGAATCTGTGAGGTCGCATCGAGGCGTTAAGCCACAGTATACCACGGTAAAAACAAAGATTATGTTACTTCGAGTGATTCCCACCATGGCATTTCAACATATTTCAACACATTCCGTGCGCTAGTACAAACCCTCAGCAAAACTCACCGCATTGTTTTATCTGAAACAGAGTCTTGTGTGAGACATATGCCCAGTTAACTTTCCAATTCATTTAATTCCACCTAGCACCGGTTGTTGGCTCATGTTTTCTCATTTTCATCTCATCTTGACATGCTTGCCGCATCCTGTTGATTTCATAGAAAGTATCTTCGGGTTGAAACGCTTGTGCCAAGCGACATCAGCAAGAAAGCAACCTGATATATGCGGATATATGCCATGTGTTATGACATTCTTTCTGGCATATCAATATATATAATTATACGTATAAATAAATAGAATAGATAGAGAGAGATATATATATATATACACCTGGCATTTCAATAAATATAATTATACGTATAAATATAAATATATGTATATAGCATATCTTTTGACATTATTTCTTCTTTGGTTGGGGTCCGGCGGGGAACACTCTGATCCGGAGCTCGCGTTGAGGTCCGGCGGGGAACACTCTGATCGCGGTGGAGGTCCAGCGGGGAACATTCTGATCCTGAGCTTGCGGTGGAGGTCTGGCAGGGAACACTCTGATCCGGAGTTTGTGGTGGAGGTCCGGCGGGGAACACTTTGATCCAGAGGTTGCTGTTGGGGTCCGGCGAGGAGCGGAAGAAGGAGGAAGGAAGGGGGAAGGAAGGAGGAGGCGGGAAGGCTGACATAAAATTTATTTAACAACCCTCACCTGACAGACATAAGATTTATTTAACAACCCTCACCTGACAGGTGGGGAAATATCATCCGAATAGAAAAATCTTTGAAGACAAAATCTTTAAATATAGGAACAATAAGTGTGAACCAAGCACGAAAACCAATGGGGCGTGTTCTATCATTTTTTGACCCAGGATTTGGCATACCTGATCGGGGTAGTAAATGCGAATCCATGGCAGCCAGCCTTTCAACATAACCCAGGCAGTTTGTGACTCAATTTAATTCCGTGGGTGGGCAATGCGTCGGGAATGCCGGTTCTACTTCAAGCCCTGCAATTCGTCAGATTGTTTGCCGACGACAAAGTTATAATCATATGTGCAAACAATGTTATAGGAATTTGTCGCGAATTGCACAAAGGGTTCGGCATTGTTTTTCTGATTTGGTTGTTTTCCCGCAGGTATTTGCTGTGTTTTGTTCATGTCATAATCGTTGGCATTTTCCGATTGTTGGTTGAACTGATGCAACGCGATGTTTGTGCAGTGTTGGGCCCAAAAACACTATTTGTACACCACGGCTGGCAGACTGTGCGTTTGAAAAGGTGAAAGCACAACCGCTGACAACATCAATTCAATAATAACAAACAAACTAGAACAAAAATGTCGAAATTGAAGTCACCGTCATTTCGTAGTGCAAATCTAGGTCTTCCGGTCCTGCACGCCATGAGCCGCTAGATGCGCTGTTTGGTGCCAGCAAACGAATCGCTATTTCATTGTTCGGAATGGGCATTTCTTTATATATTATGTGATTTATGCACAGACATTTTCACATGACATGGTACATATTTGTGCAAAGGTAATTAAAAATGGATGGCGCTCAAAGCTACGGTGCGAAAATTCCAAATTGTCATCATGCAGGTGCTTGTATACCATGACGCGGATCGTGGCACCAGCGCCTCCAGGCACCAGTTGATGCATCTTGGACTGTTTGTCGGCCCTTAGCCCAGTCCTTGCTTCAAAGGTCATCAACGGGACGCACGGTCCAGAGGGGCTAGCAATCTTAGAGTTCGTGACAGGCTTGACGGTCACACTTTGAATTGTGTGGTGTGGGCATGTCTAAAAATGAATATGTTTATGGAAAACATTGGGGTCATTTTTTTTGACTTGGAAATTTGCGGGCGCCAGACCAGCTTCAAAGCCGAAGCGACGACCACCACGGCGTGGAACAAGTACACAGGCCATGTGAGTTTTACTCAATTGTACTCATTCATTGCTGTATATATGAGTCACGGTCAAAATGGTTGAAGACCACTGTATTGCGGAAACGCTTTTGTCAGATGTGCACGAAACACTGCAAAGCGATAGGGGCCCCTCCAAAAGCGAAAATGGCACAAAATACTGGAAAAACGGTATTGTACTTACTCAGATGTCAAGGATTTTGACGGGAATTGGGACACACACACGCATACACACATAAATAAATAAATACATACATTCATACATACATACATACACACATACATACACACATACATAAATAAATAAATAAAGAAAAAAACAAAAAAAAGAAAGACAAAAAAAACGAAAAACAAACATAAAAAAATATATATGAACAAATGAATTTGAATACACAAATAAATAGATATAAATAGATAAAAATATATAAACAGATAAATAATACACACACACATATATATATACATATTAATGGTAATATTTATATTTTTATATTTCAGATCAACATGTTGCATGATTTGAATGCTACTTTGGTGATTGCAGTGATTATCGTTCCAACGTGGTGGCTGTTTCATGGATCTTCATGGTGCTTCACGTCGCTCAGATTCAAGGACCCTGGTTCAGATACTACATGTTCAGATGCAGAAGGGCAGGATTCTAAGACCTGAAAATGTTTGAGCTGGAGGGAACGCGTGCTTCAAACCGCAACCTGTCCGACTCTAGTTGTGCGACACGCGCTTCCAAGCTGCATGAGGTGTCAGCGATCAAGAACTCCGACAGATTTCGAGCAAAACTCTGACGGAGAGTCCGGTGGAGGGGAGCAATGAGGGAGTGATTTGATTGATTCAGCGGCTGTTCACTTGGAAATCAAATTGCTGCATGCTAGCTGTGGCAAGGCATGGCACAACGTTGTTTGAGGCACCATTGGTGCAACCTTGGGCAGGTACGAAGTTTTTGTGGCAGAAGGAGCGCCCATGCCATCTATTGCACAGCGTGACAAATATGTAAGTGGTGTGCCAAGATGAGAATGCCATGGAAGAGTTGGCATTCCTCAATCAATCAGCGTGATGAACAGTTGCCAAGGTTGTCGTCCTGTACCTGGTGGGATGCGTTTAACATTGCGGCGGGCAGAGGATCGCAAGCACTTCGTTCAGATAAATTGTGTTGCAACAGTTGTTGTTAGAATCATGACTTCATAGTTGGGCATTGGGCATTACTTCCTGTTCTCTCTTGCGGCACAACCCTGATCAGTCCTGTCGACTTGACCAACAGGAGCAAAGCCGCTTCCTTGATGTCAAGGGAACTCTGGAAGAACTTGAAGAGGAGCTATAGCTAGATTTTCTCCGTGCAACCATGTCACGATAAACTGTGATCAATAAATATCAATAATTGAATTCTCCATCTGCATTTGGACTATATATTTTGGACTTAAGCACCTTACGTCACCTTACGCATCGCTGAAATCATGGCATTGCCGTGAGTGCCGCTTGCCGCTTGGCAAGGCAGTGCCAGAAGTCGATGAGGATTGTCTCGATGATGAGCCTTCCACGAAGCCTGTGTGGCGATGGCGTGGAGGTGGTCACTGCAGTTGTTTCGTATTGTTGATGTTGTGGTATGTTGTAGTTCGATAGGTTTATTATGGTATTATGAATATTATGAATGGATTATGAATGGATTATGAATGGATTATGAATGGATTATTATGGATTGTTACATGTTATTACTGTTGATGACGGCACTGATGCTGATGAGCTAGCAGAAGCACAGGTGATCTATGGTGATTTTCCGCTAATCGCCAGTGATTTGTTCCCAGGTACCGGTCCAAAACGACGGCAATCAGTGCCACAAAGAGGTCCTAGAGGCATTTTGTCATAGACATTCCCCATCATTCTCCATTTGTATGCTGTATGAGTGGAAAATCAATGCCGGTATTTTTCATTACTGGGAACTCACGCAGTCATGCAGTCATCTGCAGTCATGCCTATTTTTGGAACAGCCGTGGTTGGTTTTGAATGGTTTTGAGGGTTCTGATCTTCAGTAGTTTGCCGTTTTTGATTGACAGGTGAGTTTAGCCAAGCAGCTTGGCCATATGGCCCCAGAAGAGTGTCATTAGAAAGACCTCATTCTGCACAATATGCGAAAGATGTTCATCGCAAATCTCCTTACACCCATGCACGACCAGCATCCGCAAAAGCAGCCCTGGTAACTCCTCCCAGACCACCTTCTGCCAGAAATACTCGGCCACCTGGAAGGCCCAAGCCCAGGCCCTTGAGGCCGGCATCAGCACCATCAGTCAGACCTCCTTCCAGGCCATCCTCAGGGCATCCGGCCGTTCGCCCATCTTCAGCCCGGCCGGCCTCGGGACCCTCGGGACCCGCTCGCCCAGATTCCGCACGGCCGGCGTCAGCTCGGCCGGCATCCGCGACAAGCTCTGCACAACCTGATTTGGAAGGCAATTGGACCCGGCCAAGTTCGGGGATTTCCGGGATCTCAGAAAGACCCCAAGAGATTCCCAGCCAGTTGCGGCCGCAATCTGCGCCAGTTTTCAAAGGGCATTCAAAGGATGTTAGCCACTTCGAGGGTGATTCTGTGTGCAGCCAGCCAGCTGGCCGGAGCATTCTGTTCCAGCAGCAGGACTTCTTGGAGAAACAATTGGCTGAGAACCACGGCAAACTCAACCAGTGTTTCACGACACTGATGCAAAACTGGGTTAGTTCCTACCAGAAGAGCCGTCTGCGTGCGCGAATGGCCTGTCGACCACTTTTTGGAGAAGGCCCATGGGAGGAAATCAGTTTGGTTGCACTATGGCATTGAATCACTTGACACTATCGATTCCTTACTTTGCGATCCTTTTCTTCAATTGCATCACAGTCAAGACCCCATATTCCTTGGCACTTGTGTGATCTTGTATGCATTTGAATAATTCACATCTGATTTGTTTGACCCGGCACCAGCAGATCTATATAGATCACCCTGATTAGCAATGCAGCTGTCATTTACGTTCTGATGTTGTTATTTGCCCATGCAAATTTGATGAGGATTGTTGCAAGGGCGGTTGCCGACCCTGGGATACTTGAATGGTAGCAAGCACCATGCCATTCTCACCATACATGGTAGGCAGTGGCAATTTTCAATTGCCAGAAATCAATGTATGTTGTATTCCTCCGGAACTGGTGATACGGCTCCGCATTGCAAGTTTGGATTTCTGTTTGACCATGTTTGACCTGTTTTTGTTTTTGCAAGTGAATCCTTATGTCGTCGCCTCATGGGACTTGCAGACCTGCTTTTTTACCGCCACCAGCATTGTTTACATTTATGTTATATATATATATAATTCATATGTGTATATATAGGGAGACCTGAAGGCGATGGAGAGAGAGAGAGAGAGAGAGATAAAGAGATAGAGAGATAAAGAGAGAGATAAAGAGAGAGATAAAGAGAGAGATAAAGAGAGAGATACTGTAAAGAGAGAGATAAAGAGAGAGAGAGAGAGAAAGAGAGATAATCGGGTTATATATATATATATATACATAGTATATAATATAATACGACGTAAACATGTTACAACTAATATGGTATACACCCATAAACGCTCCACAATATATGACCATAAATGGGCGGTAGATAAACAATCCGCAGTCAGTAGGTTTATGCTTGACTTGAAGTCGATCACTTATTTCAATCACACAGAGAGCCACTCTTCGTTGATCCGCCCTTGATCCTGTCATCCTGCATCATCCTGCCAAATTTTGCTAGGCAGCGATGCAACGTTCACGTTTCCCAAGACCTTTGCACCAGTGCCACCGCCACTGACAAAACCCAAGAAGCGGGACTTGGACGAGGAAATGCGACAGCTGGAGATAGCTCTGGAAGGTGGAAACAGAGACGAGGGGAAGATGATTGCAGATGGATCAAATGGATGGAGTTCAGATTTCTCAAGATTCGGCTTGCACATGAGGGTTTTGTCTAGCCGTCAGTGGATAATGATGCCTTTAAAAGTCATATACTTCATTTTCACGGCAGTGCCACCAATAGAAGTGAGAATAAGTGAGCACACTTCGATGAATGAATTTGTCAGCTCTGCACGGGTTGTTGGAATGGCAGCACACAAGTGGCTCACACGCATGTTGGGTGGTGCAGTTGTTTGCTTGTAGGTTCTGCTTCCGGAGAGGCTGAGGATGATGATGTGAGGTCATGGCGGGAATACGGATAGCGTTGGTCTTATCACTCCTCGATTCCGCATGTGCAGCAGCCTCCGAATGGATGGAAAAGGGATGAGAGGGGATTTATTTATGACATATAAAATGAATCAAGGCTCAAAGATGATCGTCTATTTAGTTCGGGTGGACGGTGGACGCATAATATACAGTCGTTTCTAGCCAAGACAATCCTATGTTTCCTCCTGGTCAGGCCTCTCGAGAGTGTCAAAACAATTGCAGCAGCGCATGGCTGAGCATTCGCACGGTTGCCTCCTGATTTTGGGCAAGGTACTTGGGCCAAGGTTTTGTTCCTACTTGTTCCTACTGAGGGAAGGCGCGGAGCCCTGCAAACGCCACTTGACCCAGGCTGGGAGAGGGATATTGCAAGATATTGCAATAGTATGTGCATTTATGATATTTATGTGCTGTACCGTGGCCAGAAACTGTGTCAAGGCCAACTGGATCTCACCGGCAGGCTGCTTAGGACCTCAAAGACTGACACTTTCCTGACAGATTTGGGCAGTTGGACAGAGCGGGTTGCGTTTCAGGTACGATTGGCAAGAAGATTTCTACGCACTCTCAAGCCGAGAGCAAGGCAAAAACTGGCGAATGGCTAAGCACGCAAGGGGACACCGAAACCATCTAAGCGATTTCAAAGCAACTCGGTGGTTTGATGGCTTATAAGTTAGAATAAGTCAGAACTATACTACCACATCTACCACAGATAATCACAGGGAACTATCGGAATATCGTATCCATTATGGGGATCCCAATTGAAAGACACCCTGAGGATCCCTTGGGCGATTTCTTTATTCTCAAACCGGTCCAACAAGTTGTTCTATTTGTCTTGCGTTTCAAGACTGCAGGCGAAGACCGACCCTGCAGATGAAGCATTCTGGTATATTCTGGTATTTGGATGTATTTGGTACATGTGGTCACGTGGTCAACATTTTTTGCCCACATCACGAGAGGTCATAAGGATACTATAGAAATAGTAATGAAATAGTAATGACAATAAAGTAGCAATAATTCAATAGTGAAGCAATGACTGAGACTCGTGAGACTCTGCGCCAGCTGTCCCTGCAGGTCCACGCTGTTCGAACCCTTCCTTATGAGACTCCGCGCGGTGCAATGACCCCTTGCAGTGGGCCAAGTTGACCAAGAAATGGATACATTGAAGATGGCTATGGATCAATACCTAGACCATTTCAAGGGAGATAAACAGTGATAAACAATGATAAACATCCATATATCTCAGCTATTTTGATGTGACAACCATGGTGCCAGGATTTTGATTGACCCGTAGCCATGTCAGCAAACGTCCAGTTGAAGCCGCTGCAAAACCGCAGGGATGTTCACAGTCTAAGGTGCCTCAACTGTGTTCAACAACCTGTCCATGAGAGAACCATCAGTTGGAGGAGGCCGGACCCAGACAGTTCACACATGTTCAAACGCACTCGAAGTACAGTAGAGTTTTCAAATGCAACAGCTGTTCCATCTTGTTCCTAAGCAATGTAGCATATATATCATCATATATTATCATATATTATCATCTATGATCATATATTATCATATTATATTGTGTTGTCGTATGAGTCATATCTTAATTTTCATGTCTTTGCCCGAGGCACGGAAGGCACCTCTGTCTCCGGCCTGGAATTATCAGAGGGTAGCAACTTGCTCTCACCTGTCTTTGGGATGATGCCCAAGAGAGACGCTCTGGAAAAGGCGGCCACAGACAAGCAACATCTACTGACATGAGAAGTTCTCTTCAGATGTTGTCTTCAGATGGTCTTGCAAAGCAAAATCAAAGATTTGAGGGGAAAGGATGAGAGACTCGCCACAAGTTCAGGACCTTTCGCCACGATTCGCCACGTCAGTTTTGATCATAGCTCGTGTCAATCCCAAGACTGGCTTCTGGGGAAGCCAGCACCAGGTGTTTCAGCGTGTTGCAGACGATGGCGAGGTGGGATGGTTTTTAGCCTTTTTGCAATGACAAATGGCAGATAATGGCAGCAGTGATGCCAAGTGGTAGGGTCTCAGCTGACCCAGAACTGGGAAAGCTGCAGGTGCACAAAGATGTTCTATGTCAGAGCTTGGAGCTTCTAGGCCAAGTAACATGCTTTGTCATGCAGAGCAAGCATTGTTGACAACCACGGCCTTGGGGTGATGGTCATGTTGGCGTATCCCAAATTGTGAGACCAAGCCCTTAACGAATCGCCAGGCATCCGCCACATCAAGCAGGAATGGGTCGTGAAGATCTTGTCCACCGTCACCAGGCCCATCCAGAGCCCAGCATCAAAACCTCGGTATCAAACGGTGTAGCTGGAGAAATCAGCTTTACCCTCTGGTAATCAAACGTGGCAATGGAAAATCACTAACATGTGGAAAAACATATAAAACATCAGAACATGTGCAATCTATCAGAATGTTGGAGGTTTACAACCCTCAGCTTCGAGGAATACACGGTTTTTGTCGCATCCTTGGACTTTGTCCATCTCAGTCAGCTTGTGACATCTGTGACATCCGACGTTGCACGGCGATGTTGCTTTAGGTCCATGCCTACATCGACCTGCAAAGCAGGGAGTACGAGAATGCCTTCTTTGAACTGGACAAGGATGGCTCTGGTACCATTGAGGCTGGTCGGCTGGTCCCATGGATTCCCATGGTGGCAATGGCAACCACAACAGGCTACTGTTGAACCACCACGGTTTAAAAGGTGTGTTTAAACATCCTACCGTTTCTCTGACAGTATAGGCATGCCTGATCTATCATCCGATTCTAAATTGGATATACATGTAAAAAAACATACAAATATGAATATATTATATATATATATATATATATGTGTGTGTGTGTACCATCTGAACAGATGTAAAACTTCTTATTGGTTTTCACTAATTTGCAGGGGGCCAGCGCATGGCATCACGACGCTGGCCAACGAAGCTAGTGATGTCATGGGAAGCAGT
>Ga0126342_10017707_pt1 | contig 12296 bp, 11 predicted proteins | sample Cyp1metagenome_FD_92528 | JGI IMG/M metagenome (GOLD analysis project Ga0126342, IMG submission 92528) | Coral microbial communities from Lord Howe Island, Old Settlement Bay, Australia - Cyphastrea 1 metagenome | ecosystem: Host-associated > Invertebrates > Cnidaria > Coral ... | reverse complement strand
GTGCCTGTTGGGGAAGCTGCTTAAGGGTAAAGGTTTGGAGGGTTTGGAAGAGGACAAGGTCCACACCTGCGGTGGTCCCAGGCGCCGCCCCGGCCTTGGCGAAGGCCGGGGTCGGCGGATATCCATTGATAGCATGGTGATTTTCCCTAGTTATGTACCAGTCTACCAGGCCGGGTAGCTATCTTCAACCGGGTCCAAGCGGATTTCACCCCCATGAGGCGAGAGATCAACATTCTGAGGAGCGTGCGACATGAGAACATTGACGGGAGCCCCCAGAAACGGCGCCATGGACATGTATGTTATTAATTAATGACCATTAATCACATTAATTATGGATTCATCACCATTATTAAGCCAAGAACTATAGTATACTATAGTCTATAGTTATTCACCGCTTATTAAATGGGATAACTATATGGGGATGGGTCAAAACCCTGGTACCCCTAGTGAACATCAAAATAGCTGGGATTTATGGATGTTCATCCCCCTAAAAATGGTATTAATAGGTACTCGTATTGACTCATAGCCATATAACATATCCAGTGTATATGAGTATCCGACAAAATTATCAGCCTTTGAAAGTAGTAGAGAGCTGCCTTGAACTTTGCTTGCCTTCACAACACCTTCATTCTACTTCTAGTTCTAGTACTAGTAGAAATTGCTGCTGAACGTTATCAAAGAGCGAAAATCTTCACAACCGACACGGGGAACAACTAATTTTGTCCGCTACTCATATATATATATATATATGTACATACACGTATATATATATATATACATATATATATATATGTATGTATGTATGTATGTATATATATATATATATGAGCCACGGTCAAAATGGTTCAAGACTACTTTAGTATTGCAGGAGTTTTGTTGTCAGAGATGTGCACGAAACAGTGTAAAGCAATAGGGCCCTGATAGGGCCCCTCCAAAAGCGAAAACCTGGGACCATACACGACAATCCATTAAACTTGGCGTAAACCAAGACATGAAATGATGACTTCACCTCGCAACTCACTCGACCATAGAGCCAAAAAAATAGAAGACAATTCTTCTGCTGGATGAGCGGTTTTCAGGGTCGCGTTGTTAGTTGGGTGGCCCCATGTTGCCACATATTTCGTTGGTTACTCCATCATCATAGGCTAGCTTGCTTCGATTTATCGTGGAGGTATCTGGATGTATCGAACTAAATAGATGGGGTAAGATAAACCAACCGATTTGTAACTGGGGTGGTACCTTTACAAAAAGGGTTAATTCATCACTGTAATCATCTATAATCACTCCCCCAAATATCAAATACCCTCGTATGGGCGACTCAAAATGAACCGTTTCCCTGCTACACAATGTTTGGATTTTAGTGTACTTGATAGTAGAGGGACGAAATGATTCATATGTGCTTAGAAACAATGAAATATCCCCATCGATCTCCCATAAACCATCCCCATTTGAAGAATTTGAATGGTTTGCCCTCTGATAATTGAACGTCACCATGGAAAATCAACATTTTTAAAAAAAAAAAATAAAGTTCCGGTAAATCAGTTCTATCTTTCGATGTGGAGAAACTCCCTCCCCATTCTCCCCATGATGTCTCCAACGTCGTGGGTTCGCCCAGGTGCAATTGCACGAGATCGCACAGACACCGCAGGGGGATCCCTTGATCGTCATGGAGTTCTGCCGCTCGCTTAGCAGGGCATGGATGGGTTGCTGGATGGGTTGCTGGGATGACATTACGAATGTGATGACTGGGATCATTCCCGAAAATTCCCTGCGTAAAACGCACCAGTAAGAAAAGGTGAACATAACATAACATAACTAGGTAATTTCTATGGTTTATGATAGATATATCATGATCTATCTGGGTAACTTGTAACGACCTCACACCGAACCCTGGAATCATGGTAAATAAGGGAAATCATCCCCTTTTATGGCCGAAATAGGCTGGGGATGACAACGTTAAGGTTTGTACATGTTTGTACCATCCGTGGGGACATTTGCGAAATGATGGGAATTCAAGAAAACACTGGGAATACCCTCTGGTAAACAAACATAGCTATTGAACATGGCCTATCTATCGTGGATTTACCTATGAATGATGATTTTCCATAGCTATGTTAGTTTACCAGAGGGTATGATCCATCACCCTGAATTTAAAACATCTTCCATTTTCACGGGATATCCTCTTCAATCCTCTTCACATGTTTTTTTGGAAATGCCAGCCATGTTCTACTCCATGTTTTGTTTTCCTCTCATCATCCTATCCATTTAAGGTCCAAACAACACCAACACAAAGTCCAGCTGCACATAACCACCACCTTGCGACGTTGCACGTGACGTTTAGCCGTTACGCCTCGCCTCAAGGCCAAGCCTCGTTGCTGGAGCTGATTCACAGCCCAAAGCACGACTTGAGCTTTTCGGAGATCAAGTACATCATCCGCCAGGTGGGAATCCCCCGTGGCGTGTGGGATTGTGTCAATGGGGATATTAAGGATATCTTCAGATCTAACAGGGATGAAAACTGGGATTACTTGTAGGATATATTTCAGTAAGTTCATGATATAATCCTACTCTTACCCCCTGGTAAACTAACATAACTATGGAAAATCACTATTTTTCATGGGAAAATCCACTATAAATGGCCATTTTCAATAGCTATGTTAAATTACCAGAGGGTAATCCTACTCTTACTATCTACATACCAATTGCAAAAACATGTTCATTTTTGTTGTCGGGTTGTCGGTACCCCGTGTAACGTATTTCTTAAGGGAAAGTTTTTTTTTACACATGATCGACTCAGCAAATCGACTCAGGTTTTCCTGGATGTCACGTTACGGCAAGTGAAACAGAAAGTTAGGAAAATCACCATAAATCAATGGGGAAAACCATTGGAAAATGAGGATGTCATGGGGATTAACCCTACTGTATCTGCTTGGTGCTTTGGAACATGAATGGATTATGACTTTCCATTCAGTTGGGAATGTCATAATCATCATAATCCCAATTTACGAATATTTTTCAGAGGGCTAGGTATACCACCAACCAGTATACATTTCACATCACTCACCAGTCATCAGTTTCCAGTTAAGAAATTTCGAAACTCTGCGGGCAGTGCTTGGCCACTGTTTATCCCCTGTTTATATACCCTCTGGTTATTTGTTACATAGCCATGTTAGATGGTTTACCTATTAAACTGGTGATTTTCCATGGCTATGTTAGATTACCAGAGGGTAGTTTGTTTAGGTTTCACTAGTTTTTAGATAAGTTATTCTTATGAAAAATCATTCCATGTAGTACCCAAGAAAAGGCAACATCTAGATGTGTACAGCGATCTAAGCAAAATCAGTCGTCTGTCAAAATTAGGTTGCGGATGTGGCATTCAAGCTTTCCAACATGGTCTCGAATATGTGTTTTCATCCTCTACATCCACCATGGTTTCTGAGGGGTGTTTAATATTTTTACCGGGAATAGGATTATTTGCTGTTTTCAGATTTGTTGAGTTAGTTTGGTATTAATCCATCCATCCACGTGTATCCCCGTGGAATCCCATCCGATCTCCACATGAAAAATCCCAGGTTTTTTCAGACCGTTGACATACGTAGTGGATAGAATGGGATGGTGGCGAAATCCGATAAACCACCTTAAACGGCTGGTTGAAAGCCTATAAATCATGGGGATGTTAACCACATCCCTCAACTGCAGGTTTTCGCAACGGCCCAGCCACATGGGATAGAAACGTCATAAGATGGTGCGCAGGCATCCAAAATCATCCAAACACAAATGAAAAGGGGATCAGTGTGAGATGACGAAAGACATTATCTCAAAATCATTTTTTTTTTAAATTGACCTCAAGATTTTTTATTGGCTGCTCAGGAGGTTGATATTTTCTTGGGTTTTCACAATCGTTAAATCATCAACTTTTCAAGGGTGCCCAGTGCCTTGCTGTGTTCTAGGCAAATGATTTTCCACAGGTGAAACATGGTAGAAATGCGAAGCAGAGGTCTCCGTTCGATGCCTAGAACATGGTTTTCTGGTTGGTGGTTTCAAACATGTTTTTTTTCCATAATATATGGAATAATCCTTCCCAACTGACTAATATTTTTCAGAGGGGTTGAAACCACCAACCAGTTTTGAGTGAACATGGCTTACACCAAAACATCCAAAACCCGCTGAGAAAATCATGTTCCATCTTCAGAAAACCTGATACCCTCTGGTAATGACCAGCAGTTCGCTATCGAAGCCATGGCCATAGAAACTTCGTTGTTTTCCCCAGTAGCATGGTGATTTTCCAGTTCGCTATGTAAACGTTTACCCACTCAAAATCACCATGCTATTAATGGGTAAATCCACTATTTCTATGGCCATGTTCCATCATTTTTTGTATGTTTACCAGAGGGTAAAACATGCCATGCAGGCTGCAGACTGATCCCACAACATGGGAGAAACCTTGATGGTCCCAGGTCTGTTAGGGAGCCATGATCAACCATAGCTCCATCTCAAATCGATCAATGGATTGGCTTAAACATCTATATAGATTTTCCTATGAAGATCATAGGGGTGTTTCCTGTGTTTTTTCCCTATTTACCAATCCATTGAACATATCAACTCCCCATTAAATCACCATTTTCCTATGGTTTTCCTATTTTTCCTATGGTTTTCCTATGACGAAATGACCATTTTCCTATACTTCACCAACATTTCTCCAGGTGTTGGATGCCACTGGTTGCCTTCATCAGAGAGGCGTCCTGCTGCTGCTGCTGCTACTGCTACTACTACTACTACTACTACTGTAGTATCACTACTATAAAATAGTGATAAGAATAGTGATTAAAAAAATGTTATCACTATTTTATCTGGTTGGTGGGGTCAAACATTTTTTTTGACTTTCCATTCAGTTGGGAATGTCATCATCCCAACTGACGAACTCATATTTTTCAGAGGGGTAGGTATACCACCAACCAGTTATAGTAGTAGGATTTTGCTGTTCAATCTTTCTGGAGTTTCAACAACCCCAAGAAATCTTTTGTATATCAATGGGTACCGGTTGACATCCGTTTTGGAAAATTTGGGTAGGTCGGTTTACCCACAATGTACCAGGTGCCCCCCAGTTACAAGCTGGTTTATAAGCCTATCAACAATCTATTTACCGTAAACCATCGCAAAGCCTAAGTAACGTACTGATAAAGCAACTTAGCAAACATTAAAACAAAATCTAGACCTCCGCATTTTTCAGTCTTAAATCAACTAAATCTCCATTTTTCAGTGTGAAATCTCCATTTTTCAGGGCCTTTTAAAAGCCACTCCAGCCCCAGGTATCCTGCACAGGGACTTGGCCACCAAGAATGTGCTGCCTGGGGCTCCGGTCACCGATGGTTTCCGAGTTTCCAGCGAGGTTTTCGCATGTTTTTTTAATAGTTGGTTATCCCAATCGAAAAAAACAAATATATACATATATATCATATATATCATATATATATATATATACACCTCATATAAGCAAACATCGCATGTAACAACATGTGTTATTCTTAATAGTTGGTTATCCCAATTGAAAAAAAAACCACCAGGGATTTGTTGGACGTTCGCCACTGCGTCGTTGGACGAGGTTCAACCTCAGTGGCGAGATCAAGGTCTGTGACTTCGGCATCTCACGAATGGCCTTTGGGCAGGACGGGGGTCCCGGGGTAGCCCGCTGGATGGGCGTCTCAAGGTGACGAAGATCAGCGCAATAACTTTTAATAAACCATAGGAAAACCATAGGAAAACCATAGGAAAATGGTGATTTAATGGTGATTAATCTATAATTACCCTCTGGTTATGACTAGCATAGCTATGGAAAATCCATTATAAATGGAGGTTTCTAGCTGGGAAAATCATATATAAATGGGCCATTTTCCATAGCTATGTTAAATAACCAGAGGGTAATGCCTGTTTGCTTTCCTACTTGGTGTGGTAGGTGGTTTTCCTACTTGGCTCTTACGAAGTAGGTTAAAGAACTGTTGTTTTTTAGTGGGACGTTTTTATTCGGGTCACAGTCCACAAAAATAGCTAGGCTTATAACCTACTTGGTACGTGGGATGAGCCACCAAGTACCTTTGGTGAATCATCACTTTCCCGAAAAAAAACCATTTCCAGCTAAACCCATACTTATTTAGTTGGCTATATAAGGCTATATATATATATTTATATTCCTTTCTATTTCCATGAACCCTAAATGAATTGAAAGTGTGTATTTCTATTTCCATTAACCCTATAAATTTCCATTGATGTTTCTATTTCTTGCTTTAAAAATCCATACAAAAACCCTAAATTTTGAGTCTACCAAGCGTCGCCGAAGAAATACGACCGCTGCCATGGCCAGGATGATGACCTAGGCTTTATCTCCGCCAAGGCCGCGTTACGCCGTTGGTTTTTGTTGCCAAGGTTTTTTATGGGTTCTGATTAATAGAGGGGCTCATAACCATATAGTTATCCCATTTAATAAGCGGTTAATAACTATAGACTATAGGTTCTGATTACCCTCTGGTAATTTAACATAGCTATTGGTTAAATGGCCATTTATAGATATTTATAGTGGATTTACCCATTGATAGCATGGTGATTTTCCATAGTTATGTTTGTTTACCAGAGGGTAATAATAGAGGGACTCATAACCATATGGCTATGGACCAATACCTATAGATACAATTTGTTAGGGGAATGAACATCCATTTACCAGCAATTTTGATGTTCACCAGGGGTACAAGGTTTTGACACACTGCCATATAGTTATCCCATTTAATAAGCGGTGAATAACTATAGACTATAGTATACTATAGTTATTGGCATAAAATAATGGTGATGAATCCATATAGATGTGATTAATGGTGATTAATTAATAACATACTAATAATGGTTAGTGGTTAACAGTTGATAATGGCAAGTTGGGTTTGTAAAGCCCAGTAACTATAGTAACTTAGATGTAACTTAGTACCATAAACCATAGTGAAATTGGAATACAATTCTAGATCAATCGACTGGATGGCTAGAAACTAATCCTGAATCGTCGTTTGGCATGGGATTATCTAGGTTCACCAGCTAAGAACTTGTCATTTTTTGCAGGGTATCTAAGATTGGCAATGTAACTATAGCATACTATAGCCATATATCATATAACATCATATATCCCCTACAACTATAGCCATATAACCCCTAACCCCTATATTAATTAGATTGGCCATGGGTTTGTAACTGATACCCTCTGGTGATTTCACATGTTTGATCATCCATATGACGGTCTGACGGAATTCCCAATGGATGCCAGCGAAAAAAAAAGGCATGTCTTACGCCCAATTCTTTATGCATCTAACTAGATTAACCAACTGGATCTGTACAAGCACTAGCAGTTAGAATATAGGTGATACCCTGGATATCTAGGTGATACCCTGGACCAACTGGGATGGATTATCTTGCACTGGATTTGGTATCACCAACTGGTATAATCCTGAATAGTCTCTTGGTATGGGATTATCTGCGTTCACCAGCTAAGAATGTGTCATTTTTTCTAGGGTATCTAAGATTGGCAATGCTAATGAGCAACATGTAAGCCAATTTTGGATTTGCAAGGGCTTTGCTAGGAAATGTTTTAGCGATGGATTTTGCACACGTTTATCTGCATAATTTTCGTTAATTTTCAGTACAAAAAACAGATTCTCGAAAGTCTGTACTGTCATATTCAAAAATGATCAAAAATGCAATACAATTATGTTTCTACCTTATCATTTTGTTGTGAAGGTTTATTGCATGCACGTGCTACACAGTTTGCCTGACCAAATTTGACTTGATCCAGCATATGTTTGTTTGGTCTATTCCATCCTTTTTTAATGCGTCACATTATGTCACTTATTTTATTAATGGCGCCTTGCAAATCCTACTTCGTTAAGCGTTTTGTGTACATGAATTTGGTGGTATGGCTAGTGTAGTAACCCGTGTTACAGATCATGTTTGTGTTTCTTGAAGGGCATCCACGGCATGTAGCGAACGACTTAAAACGCAGAAAAAAACGTATTTCATGCATGTGTGGTATTTGTTAACCCCCATTTTACATACAGGAAGTAATTTGAATATAATATTTAATATTGTCATCAAGTAGCATTAGATATTGGAACTGTCTTGGCCTTAATACTTAATTAATGACCTTTCTAGTAGATTTCCAGCTTTTAGTTTTACTGTGTGCCAACAAAACGAAAGCAAGTCAACGTATTTGATACACTTGAATTAAAAAATGCCACTTCTTTGGATGAGAGGTGATGTTACATTCCCCAATGAGTTTATGATTTTGTATGTTCTTTTGAAGGTAAAAACAGTTTTTGATAAGTTGTACATTCTGTTTATTTTTTGCATGTATTTTATTTATCCTCCCTACATTCAGAAAGTAATCATCATGTATTTGTAGTGCTACATAACATGATAGATCATGTTCAGGTTTTCTGCAAAAGGGCATTTTAAGTTTCCCAGTGGGAAATTATTTTTCTGGCCTCACATTGAACAAATTCCAGTACATGGAATACGAAACATTATTTTTGATATTGTTGTTTTATGACTATCAATGTAATGTCAAAATCATGTTATACATATATAATCATATATATATATATATATGTTGCATATACATACGTGTATTTAGATTTTATTTCACATGCACATGCCGGTATCACGAGGAAAATCTAAACCAGCTTGAGAATGATTGGTTGATGGGATATTTTCTAACATTCTGATGGGAATACGCAAGATACTGCCAAACGAAATCAGGTATTCAAGATTATAGACCGCAATATTGGCCGATTCAGTCTAAGATTTGGAATGCTTACAGGAACCAACAAAAACAGTTTGGAGATAAACATCCATTGGTTTCCACTGGAAGTTCCCTAGTTCACGCATTTTGACCCTCATGAGCCAGAGAGGGTTGTGAGTTCTGGGAAGGTGACAAGTTCTTGATGGCTTGGGAATTAGGCTCAAATAGCCAGGACATTCTCCATACATAGGAAACCGTAGGAAACCGTTTCTCAACATGGTGGGCACGCCCGCGTCGCGTGTTCGATACAATGCAGAGGCACCCGAGGTGGCACAGTTGAAGCAAGTGCATAGTGCAAAAGATGAAATCATCATGCTCTTGACGTTGCTACCACATTTGTGTGTGTGCTTTGCCATCATCTTCATGGGCAACAGCCGAGTCAGGGGAGGCAGCGTCACATTCTTCCAAGGCGAGGAGAGCTACCTCGCTGCACAGAAAAGAGGAGGGTCAGGTCGTCCCTCGCAGAAAGTCAGCCTCGACCCGTCCGGGCGGAAATGCCATTTCGCCGAACCGCCGCAAGTCGCAAACTTTGAAATCACAAGCTGCACCGGCGCAGAAGCATTCTCTGAAGAAGCAGCTTGGTCAGCGAATCCGCTCAAGATTGAAACTGAAGATATGAACATGTTGTGAAAGAGGGTTGTGAGTTCTCCGGATGAAATTTTACCATATTCGAGAGCTTTTTGAATTTTAAACCTTGGATGGGTACTTTAATGCTTTAGTCTTTTTGGTATCAATGGGATTATCTACTAACCAAGTCCTGCTTTAAAAGCATTCATAGATGATGCTCCTTTCATAGATGATGTTCCTTGATCCCCATACTAAATCACCAATTTACAATGATTTTCCCTACAAACCTCCGTTATATGATGTTTCCAGCAAACCATGTTTGACCACGAGGATGAATATCAACTTTGAACAGGGAGTCAAGCAACCACCAGATAGTCGTTCCCTCGTTTCGCAGGGCTTGGAACCTCCCAACATGATCGTGTCGCTGCCCTACCGTTCCAACCCCAGGGGAAAGGTTATGGCGGTGATTCTCGGGGTTGCAAAGGAAAACATCTTGGTTCAAGCTTTGTGAATGGTAGGTAAAATTGGTGGTTCCTAAATTGGGGGTACCCCTAAGTCATCGAAGTCATTAGACCGAACTATAGCATTGAAACCTATACTGACTTGGGGATCCCCCATTTTAGGAAAAGGCAAATGGATTAAACATTGTGAATGGTCCTAACAAACCAAACATGCTTGCAGCTGGGTGAACTCTGCAGGAATCTCGCAATATTTTTAAAGAACAGGGAATACTTAAGATAAAACATGTATTCCCCATGTGTTGTTTGAGACATTCAAACTAAAAAAGCAAAATACTCAAAAATAATAGGAACTGAAATAGTTTCTAGAATATCACGTGCTTAAAATGAATAGCAACTAAAAAAATCAAGCTATTCACGCTTTGGTCACATGGACCAAGGCTGCTTGTGACCCTTGATGTCTAAGATTTCTGGTTTCGGATCCCAACGAAACTTGCTTCGTGTGATGGTTCAAAGTTCAAATGCTAAAGTCCCGGTGTTGTTGTCATCCGTGAGCCCGGAAAATCTCCTGAATTTGGTGTATCTCCAAGATATACTTAGATGGGAAACGATGATGACAAGATATGATGATAATATATGCATATCTACCGTTACTGTACGCTTATCTACATGAGCCCTGTCAATGTCAAATATTTTGTATGGGAAAAATGATGGACATTTGAAATCCATTGGAGTTGAGTGTACCAGATTTTCAGACACATCCATATGCCCCATCACGCGAAGAAAAGGTGCCATTGAGCTCTTGCTGGGCGTGCCTTGGCCGTGCTGGAGCTTGGTTAAAGTCCAGGAGAAACTTATGGCCAGAAAATTTAGGTTCAGCAGCAAAAGGTTGGAGCCAAAACATCAACATAATTCAACGCAGATGTCAAGCTTGGCGACTGCAAAGTGAGTGGCTAATGATTGGGCAATCTTGACTGGAAAACAAACATTCATATTTTTTTGCACGGTATCTAAGGTGATTGCAAGATTAGCGATGGTTTTGGGGTTCCTGGATACTTAAGGCCTTCTTCGGGTGGCTGTTGATGTGTTTTCTTCTCTTTAGGACACTCACGATTTTTGAGGAGTTTATGCAATATGACCCATAATATGGGTATGGCGCGTATGGATCAAAATCAGTACCCAGACAAATTGGATGATTAACACAAAAAATTAGCCAAAACATATCAAAACATGCCACAGTGACACTAGTCATTTCTCGCGTGCTGATTTGTCTGAACTACCAGCATTTGCATGTACTTGCAAGCTCACATCTTGGCACTGCTTTGACCGGGAATCAAACTGATGGATTTTTCCTTTATTCAGTACAGGGTTTGCTTGCAGCATGCCTCGCCAATGAAGATCTGCAGTCTACCCAAATACGTGACATACCAAACGTGCCAGCAATTGTTCTGACACAGACATCCACTCCAAATCCTGTTGTACCTGTGTACCAGCATTTCATTTGCAGACTATCTTCCAGTTCATGCATGAAGAGTAAGGTTTTCTTCAATATTTTTGTCAATTTCCATCCACGCTGTTAAGAGTCCTGCAGCGAAGCCCTTTTCGTGATTTAGAAGTAATCCCATCTCTGCAATATTCACTTTGCTGAAGGTGGTTTTGCCGATGGATTCGCCTACCATTTTGGGAATCTACCGGGACTATTTTCTATTTGGCTGGAGCAAATCCAAGTTAAATACCCCCGACAAGAGATATATCATCTGTTTGGGGAACCTTTTGTTATCGGGATATCTCCGGCGATGACATATGATAAAATATATGATGACATTTCACCTCCCAATTAAAAGCAATCCCTACGAGCTCGCGCCCGCAGCAGCCCCTTCTTTGTGGTTGGCCCCGGGGTAGTAAATGGATGTAAGTGGGCTATAACCTGCTATGATCCAAGTTATTAGGGTTAGTCCAGTTATAATTTGTGTCATCAAACAAGGCTTGCTGGAAAACTCTCCCATTTATGAGATAATTGTTCGATTTACATGACCAATTTAGTTCGGGCATTTTCCAGTTGATATCCCTTGAAATCACCATTTCTTCAGCATTTCATGCCTTTTTCATCCCTTTTGGATCCCATCTCCCGAGGAATCGAAGTACGGCCCCAAGTTGGACATTTGGTCCGTGGGCTGCATCCTGGCAGAGCACCTTGGCCTTGACAGCTGGTGGCCATAGAGGCCCTTTCACGGATGAATTTGGATGGGAAAACAAGGCAACCGGTTGACTCCGCGCCCTTGTAAGGGTGACGAATTTGAAATTCTGATTTTCGAAGGTAAGAGACAAAATGCTGGTATTTGCAGGAGTCGTCAAAAAATGTTTGCAACATGGACATTCATTTCGATTGGCAGGCGTGTGACTCAAGAGTGAAAATTTGCGTTTCGCCTGCGCAGTGACTC
>Ga0126342_10017706_pt1 | contig 12296 bp, 15 predicted proteins | sample Cyp1metagenome_FD_92528 | JGI IMG/M metagenome (GOLD analysis project Ga0126342, IMG submission 92528) | Coral microbial communities from Lord Howe Island, Old Settlement Bay, Australia - Cyphastrea 1 metagenome | ecosystem: Host-associated > Invertebrates > Cnidaria > Coral ... | reverse complement strand
TGAACCAATCAATCAAGGTCTGGGAAGGTCACCCCTTACCAAGACCAAGAAAGAAAACAGCAATGAATGCTATTTTGGTTCAAGTTTACTTGAGCCAAAATGATAGCATTCATTGAAGCACTTAAAGATGATACATGCACACCCAAGCCTGCCAAACTCAATGCATGGGTATATATATAGGGATGGATTAGTGGATTATCTCACCAATTTCAAGTTCTCAGTTGTCAAGATGATTTCCAGTTGTAAACTCTACAGGTCCACTCTTGCAGTAGCAGGTTCTGATCACAAATGATCACAAAGGCCCACACGTCAGCGCCTTCTCGTGCAACTAGGATTTCTGCTTGGTAAGTTTTCTCGCCTGGACCAAGCGATGGACTACAGTAGACTGATTGCAGAGCTGAGCTGCCACCTTCTGATGGCGCTATCTATAGCTTTTCCAGTTGCATTTTCATGCATTCTCATGGCTTCACAACTTTCAATTCAAAACATGTCGAAACATTCAAACGTAAGACATGTGACATGAATGCAGGCACAGTTGCCGGTGTTCAGCAAAGCCCCATCGACAATCCGCGCTTTGCCAATCTCAGGCGCGTCCTGAAATCGCTGGCCGATGCTGGCTGTGGTACCATTCGATTTTCAGGCGGTGCATCCAGGTCACTGCAGGTGCCGGCTTGGGATTGCCGCGCTTGGCAGGTGATCTGGACACTACCCGCCTGGCAATGACCAAAGTTAAAGACCAGAAACTATAGACCGTGTGACTTACCGTGATCATTGCCATCTACTAGTCAAACTGAGTCAATCTGAGTCAAACTGAGTCAAACTGCTAACACTTGAAGTCTTGCATCAAGCATATCTTATCTTATCCTTTCCTGGCCTACTCTCAACCGATGTGACTGTACAAACATCTTGGTGATGGTGGTTGGCATCACTGTCCCAGCAACTCCAGCGACGGACTCTCGCCTGGGAGGAGAAGCTCTTCTCCTGGACAGCCAAAGACTCTCACAACTATCACCCGTCACCGCCATCACCTAATGGTGCAGATAGAACAATAAAATCCCACTGGAATAGTGGCCCTCCCCCGACACTACCTTTCTAATCCTTTCTATCCTTTTTGGGCTTGTATACTATGACTCTATGAGGGTTTCTGTCACTTGGCGATCCCCAAAACCATTGGTTTCAGTACTATGTCAATCTACGATAATCTACGAGCGCCGTACTTAAGTCAGATCAGGCGGAAAAAGTCACAACATCTCAACATCCCCATGGCACAGCATCATTACAGAAGAGTCACATCAGGTGGTAGAAAGTCACATCAGGGAAGGACAAACACCATGGTACAGCCTATTTCACCTGTAATTGGACATTTAGGCAGAAGTCGCCGAAGCATTGCGCACAGTGATGATTTTGAAGAGTACAAGTGAATACAAACAAATTCTTGGCAGCAAAGCTTATTGGCATGGATATCCTATATTGGTGCCCTGCTTCGTCCTATCGATACGACTTTCACAAGCTGATACACTTAACCCTAAGGTAGTGCTTGATATTCATGATCCGAGAGCACCGTTGACCCATGATTGTGCCTCGGGGAATATCTCCGTCGTTCTCTGGACGGAGACTGATAGCGATCACGCGAGTCTGACCGCCGCCTGCATACCGTCTGAGACTGGGAGATTCTCGCCCCAGTTATCGCTATCTTAATGAGGAAAATTATGATAATTATATACAATAATATACCATGATACGCCATCAAATTATCAAATTTCAGGGTGCATGTATACTATTTTTTTCAGGCCAACCATCATGGATCCATACAGTATTCATCTTCCTGTACACGAGACCTCCCTTTTTCAGAGTCGAGACTGGGAGTTTTGATCTGAACATTGACAAACCAATGCCACCTGCTGAGACCCGGTGGCAAAATGCAAAGCCGTCCACAGGGTGCAACATTGGCCCCACTGGGAGGACGGAAAGCCGCAGTGTAGGGGGTGAATCCATTGGTCACTTAGTGGATCTTTGTTCTCACTAAGGGTCATTGAAATATATTGAAATTCATTCCATCATCTCCCTGCCCTTTGTTCCAGAATAATCTTTGCGAGATTCTTCTCAGTCGCCTCTGCAATCTCCCCATTGGGCTTCATGAGATGAAACGACACCCCAAGAGTGTGAGTGAAGATCTCAGAGATCTCATTCAATGTGGGCGTGTCGCTTCCTGTTGCCTGAAAGAAAGGCAAGGATGTGGCTGCAAGTCGTGTTTGAGCCTTAACACCGTCGGGTCCGCAGCAAAGGCAAATATATCGGCAGCTGCCAGAGTCGCGACGCATCCGAAGGGCTTTGTGCAGCCCGGCTGGAACAGTCCTGGCGCCATCTCTATGCAGCACCACTCTCACAATGGAACGCACACCTTTCGGAGGCAAAGTTGCATCTGTCTTTTTTGTGGAGCAAAGGACCTGTAGTTGACCTTCAGAGAGTTCCGTTTCAAGTCGGCTGCGTTCTCTTTTGCTGGCTTTGATGTTGGCACTCGGCCAGTAGCCAGCTGAGATATGGAGTCTTTGAAGCGCAGCGACGCAAGCCTCTGCACACCTAGCCTGGTTGAAGAAGACCGTCATGGGAGCCCAATCAGCAATTTTCAGACGAAGAAATTCAGCAACATCCCTTGCCAATTTTTCAGTGCATAGTGGGCGTCTAAAAAGCAAAGGCACCACCAGAGCTTGAAGAGCAGCCACTTTGCCATCACGATAGGCTTGCTCCATAGGGTAGCGATAGTCGATTTCTATTTTTTGGGGAAGAAAGTCCGGAACAACTTGCACCTGACGTCGTCCAGCAATTCTTTCCACAGATTTCTTACGGCTGTAGGTTGGATTAACACCCATTATCTTTGTATCAAAATATTGCCCATGCAGAGCGGCGCTGGCTCCATACAGCGTGCAAACAGCTATGCTTCTTGTCGGATCGGCTGGGGCTTTTGCAGAACAAAATTGGGCATCCAAGTTGTATTCCTGCAGTTTCGCAAGAGTTGTCATGGCCACCTCCTTGTTCGAGACTATGATTGCGCATCTTCCAAGCGGATTTTTTTGCAGCGACATTGCTGCAATGATGGCATGGAAATTGGTATTGTAAAAATCATCCAAGAGCTGAATCCGAATCGGTCGGCCTTCTTCGATGTATTTCTGTTGGCCGAAAATCAGTTTCAACGGCTTGTGGTAATGCTTTGGCAGGTCCTTCATATCTGGCAGCAACAAGTTCTGGATGTTCTGGGTAACCCGCAAGTGCTCTTGAGAGCACCAACAGGAGCAGCATGCCAGAATCACCAGGACACGTGCAGTGCGACGGCAATACATCGTGAAATGTTCATTGGTTTCTTGAGATGAAACGTGATTCATATATTTGATGAAACGGATGCAAGGTGGAGGGTTGCAAAAAAAACACCTGGCTGCAGTTTTCAAATCTTTAAATACGATTTTTTGGGTGCCTTCCCCATGGTATTTAAATATGAGGCCAGCGCACCCCTTTTCTGCAGGAAAACGGATCTTCTTGGACATGTCAGTTTGGGGAAAGTGACTGCAACTTGAATCTGGAAAAGAAACAATGATCGCGCCTGGATGCGTATTTTTTGATTTTCACGGACAAAGCCCCTTGGCGAGTTTCCCTTCAGTGATACTATCCATATCTACCCTATGGTCATCAAACATGGCTAGCTGGCAAATTGCCCATTTAATTTTCACTTATCGAGGGAAGTTTAGAAATCAAATTTCCGACAATATGGACAGATGGAAAAGCAGAGGTGGGAAGAGCCAGAGAAGAGAAGTGACGAAGAAAGAAAATCAGAGAAGAGAAAAAGAGTCAGAAGAAAGAAGATGCAGGTGCGCGAAGAAGGAAAGTCGCGAAACACTCCGTTTTTCCAATGGCTTGTGGCTCCGGAGGGTTGACAAGTAGGCTCGCTAAAGCGGCGGGTGCGGAACCATCTAGCCAGGTGAGAGATGAAAAATTGCACGCCGTTGCAGCGCGAAGCACATTTCCAAGTCAAAATGTACAAAAAAAACAGCTGCTTCGGCGCACTCTTAGGAATTGAGCTGTCGAAAAAGTGCACGCCTTTGTCAATTGTGGCGCGAGCAGGGGGAGAGAGAGATAGAGAGACTCAGAGCCTCAGCCACCGTTCGGTCCATCAATTGGCTCGCTCTGCCATCCATGCGTCGCAACAACTCACCTCTCCTATGTATATTTTTTTTTCAAACGAGCAAAAATGAGCTCCCGAAGCGCAGAAACGAAGCGGATGTTGCAAGCCAGATTCGCTTGCAGCTGCGTAGTGAAAGTTTTACACAAGAAAAAACTGAAGCACCGTCTTGTGTCCTATCTTTGAAACTTCCGCCACCGCCTTGTGCGGTACTAATTACTGGAATGCACATTGGGTTGGGGGGCGTGCCATGATTTCCCAGCCGTGCCTTGAACGCGACCGCCTACGAGATCTTGATCTGGAGCTGCGGGGCATTTTTCCTCGCCGCCGTTCACTGCTGGTAGCTGATCGGTGAATCACTAAAATAGATAAACATTTTCTGGTAGGGATTATGGAGTTTTTTTGTGGAATCGACGATCAAATACTGGGATTCTCATGTTGGTTCCAGCTGATTATGCTGACTTTTGACGCCCTTCCAAGCTCTAGAAACACGATTATATGCGATCGTTATGCATCGTTCAGCTCGAACAATGGAACTGACTATTCTTGGCCATGACAGTCACAACATTGCATTGATCTGCATGTGTGCATTGGAAGACTACAAGGGAAGCCATCAGGACATACAACGTTTCACAGCACGCCGTGAAGGAAGCAAGACAATGCTGGGCTGATTGTGCCAAGGCGCTTTCAGTGAACCGCAACCCTGGCTGTCTTTTGAGCCGAAAATTCAGGAAGTATAGAGCATTATGGAGCTGAGATTATTCATGATATGTTGGGCCAACCCTTCTGCATTTCAGCATTCTAAACAGCTGAGGACCGGTCAAACACTCAACTTCAAAACTGAGCCCCCAACATATCAACTCTGTCGTCATAGGGCTGCGTGCCTTGGCTCGCATTAAATTGTCAAAGAGTCAAGGCCAAAGGCATCCAAACAATTGCAATATCAGCAGTACAGCTGATGATACAGCGACAAGCAGCCCTCTTTGCGTTTCTTTTGCCCCTCGGCGTTCCAGGTTGGTTTCATGACATTGCCTCAAATGTACAAGGCAGAAAACCGCAACTACAGTAGATTAGATGCGTGTGTGTGCGTGTACGCGTTGGTGTCAGTGCCTAGAAAAAAGTAGCGCGATGATGCCAGGCTCATTTAATCACGTTCACAGGGTGGGGCTCGCTATTGAGAACTGCAAAGACTTCGGTGAGCCACTTATCGACGAAACTCTCGCACAAGTAAGAACCTAAGTTGCAGATTACCTCTCCACTATCTCCTGGATACCGCAAGTTTGTATGCATGTGTCTATTCTGTGTGGCAAATTTTGGCATGTCTAGTATCGTCATCCCTTGAAGTCTTGTGTACAGTACATGATCATGACTCCCAATTTGCTCCACTTCGGGCTGAAATTACTCTTTTGGAGACTGACGGAGGATGTCTGAACGCGGTGTTGTCAAAGGATTTTTGAACAACCCTTCACAATCAAAAACCAAAATACGCAATTGAACGAAAAATACGTCCGTTACGGGCAAACCCCATAATGCACAAAAAAGAATGTCCATACGGTTTTCCAGGTATATATGTATATATATGGGCCACATTGGGCCACGGTCAATATTTGGTATATAGCTCCAAGTCATCAATTCTTGAAGAGTGTATTATCGTTTTTCAGGTTTTGGTAATTATATAAGTAAATGTTACCGTTTTTTGAAAAGTGTGTTATCGTTTTCCAAGCCCCAGCTCAATTTCCAAAAAATAGAGACCGCTCGAATACGACTCTCCATTAACCTAAATTTTGGCTGTAGCTCATATGTGTGATATATGTTGGGAATAAAGGAACTAAAACGTTCATTTGGCACTGAGAATCTGTTGGTGGGAAGCGTCGTTCCAGCGATGTTGATGCTGTGCAAACATCCTTTGATCGTCAGCTGCTGCGCTCCTGGCAGATGGGCCCAATCCACTGGAACCAAGCCGTCACCTGTAAGATTTCCATAGCCCCCCAGTGCTTGGTAGCTGTTCCAGGCCGTAGATTCTGGTGAGGCTGACCTCGATACAAGATACACACAGGACATACAGGCTTGGGAGGGATTACAACCAGTAAAATTACGTATTATGTAAAATTGAGAGTCCTGTGAAGATTAATCAAAACAAACTGCAAAAATACACACTGCGTAGGTCGTTTCGGAACACTACTGGTACTTGATGTTACTTGATGGTACTTGATGGTATTGGATTGGCATTCAGTTGCCGTCATGGCCCAAGAAACTGGATCAGCTCCACAATGGGAATGTTGCCCTCAATCTTTTGTCCAACCACTGCATCACCAGCGACTGACACCTGACATGAGCAGAAGCCAAGTTCAAAGGTCCACTTCAACCGAGAAAATCGAAGACAGCTTCAATTGACTCTGGCCGAGCTGCATAAAACATATCATCGGAAAAGTATGCTCCAGGATGAGCTTTGTTCAGGTTGCGCAGGCATCCAAACCTATGGCATAGAGAGTCCAAAACAAACCCTTTCGAAGGTGAACTCATCAACTGACATTAACCACAAGCCTTTGTCAGCTCACGCCAATCTCGCGCCATACATATTGGTCCATATATCACGTTAGCTTCACTAGAAACGTGTTTCCAGTATGCTGCAGGGTCTTCAAGCATCTTGAATATTTGAATCTTGAATATTTGAATCTAATGCCCAATGTTGCACCCAAATTATCCAAGCAGGGCAAAGCGTGCATGCTACGCCAGCAACTTAATTTCCTGCAGGCGACGTCATATCCATTTGTCCTTCTGGCGGAGGTCGGTGTGGAGTGCCCAGGGTCACTAGGCCTTGCACGTGTTTCTGGGCCCATTCCTCAGGCGATGGCAAAAGCAAAAAATACCTGTGCAAAACCTCAACATTTTACAGTATTTTATGCAATCTTGACGAAGCCTTGCAGGAATCATGCCTTTGAAATCTGAACTGGAACACGGCCCAACAATGCACAGCAAAGTCGTCAGCTAAGTGTCCAAACCTTCTCTCTCAAGAACTGCGCGTCCTAGCCACCCACCTGCGCTATGACCGATAAGGATTGCTGGTTGGCCTGTGGAAGCCAAACTTTCTTCGATCGCTGTCTTGGTGAGGTCCAGGTACCATCCATAAGCTCCCCGAGCTGTTCCATTTCCAGCGCGAGCATCGTCATCCAGCAAAATGCCAAGGAAAACTCGCAACCAGTCACTCCTTTTCACTGGCACTACTGAAGTCAAAAGGCCACGCCTTTCCAAACAGGATCGCAGACCCACATTCTGATCTTGACCCAGTGGCTCCTCACATGGCAGCGGTGCAGTGCAATGAAAAGAGGTGGACGGGGGAAATACAGTATGCGTATTGAATCAAATGACATATATAATAGTGACTCATACTGACAGGTAACATCATGTAACGTGTAGTTCCATGTATTTTATAGTAGTTGAGAATTTTAATGATTTTCATCATGTGCCTGGAGCCAAGAAGCTACGTAGTCTTTTGCATCATTGCCAAAGCCAGGGAGCAAGACCACTGGCAGCTTCTGAAATACAACTTCAGGCTTTGGTGGAGGGGCACCCTCCAATTGCATGGGCCAATGGTCTACTGCCTCCTTCTTCGGCTGAATGAGCTGAGCTAAAGCCTCTCCAGCATCAATGTCCCACTGCTCTGAGTATGATTGGATGCGCCCATCGCTGCCTGGTGTATATTTGGTTCGCCCACCGATGTCAATCCGTGGTGACCAAGGGAGCTGGACATCCCCAACCATTCGCCACTTTGCAATGACTTCTCCTGTCTCTTCAAGCTTGATATCCTGCAGGACACATCTCCGCCGTTCCTTTTGAACTAGTGCATCAACAATTGGATTCAAGCTTCGCATGTTCGATTGGAATTTGGAAAGGCCCTGGAAAGAAATCGTGGGGTCGGTGAAGGTGCAATCCTCATCGTATAACTCCAGGTCAATATCACCTGACCACAAATATTGCTTCTCTTCGAAATCAGCCCGGATTCCCTCCAACAGTTGCTGCGATTCGATCCTCTCGAATTTTCGTGGTGGAATGGCTGCAGCTTCTCCACCCACGAGACCATTGATGAGGCTAGTCAAGCCTGGAAAATAGGACAAGTCCCACAACTGGGCAGAAAACATCTTCCAAGCAGCAGATCATGTCATGGCAAATCTATGCCCAAGGGCTCTCAGTCATGATGACGTGATAGTACTTGGCTACTTGGATCTACTTGGATCTACTTGGGCTTCTGGGTCAACATGGCAAACTACCCTCTGAACAGTTCTGGATGAATTCCCGCGTGCTTGCTGGATTTAGAAATTGAGTTACTTCAACTGTACATCGCGGTGATCAAACAACTAACAATATTATATCATATATTATATCAAACGTTATCCAACTCATCAAACATTCACCAAGACCATCCAAGCATCCGTTCACTACAGACTTGGTCCATCCAGGCGACGATTCGTAGCTGGACCGCTCCGGCTCAGCCAGTCTCCTCAAGCCGGGTCTTCCAGTGCTTCGCCCAGGGGATGTGCCCAGCCAAGTGATGCCTCGACAAGCGATAGCCAAGACCAGCAGCAAGCGGAACAGAGAAGAATAGCGGGCCCGTGCCATTGCCATAGCGGCCATAGCGACCACAGGCCGAAAAGGAAAACTATGGAAAAGTTTGCGGTCACAGTCAGGGAAGTTCTGCCAGGGCAAAGTCTTGATTTGCTGTATTGTGACTTCAACAGTAGAAGCTCAGCAGAAGCTGGGCAGTTGGGGCAGTTGGATGCAGTTGGGATCCCTTTTTCAATGTGTTGTTTTCCCCCCCAGGTAGCCCTGAATGCGGTTGGCCCGTCCAGGTGTCAGCTTGGCCTCGATCTCTTCATTCTGGGGCCGGGAAAAGCTGTGCTTGTGCCAATTGTGCCAACAGTTCAGATATCATCTGGTTATTTAACATAGCCATGGAAAATCACCATTTTTAATAGGTAAACCCTCTATAAATGGGCCATTTTCCATGGCTATGTTAAATAACCAGAGGGTACCACGCGAAACACAAAGTCTCCTCCATCGATGAGGTAAGCGAGTGGGCATTCAGCTTCGCCTAGATATCCCAGTCCCGTCCCAGGTTGAGGGCAGCACTGACAATGTCCGGAGAGCTGCTGTGCGTGCTTCTCACTTCCGGAGCCATATAAAAAGCCTAATCAATGGCACATACGCTTCAGAACAAGACTTGGATGTCGGTTATCCAAACTACGAATACCTTGAAATGGGTGAATTTGATCAGCTTCCGACCCTTCCATCAAACCAAGTAAAAACAACGTAAAACATTTGAGCAACTTTAAGATTAAAGGCAAGACTTGTCGACCTGTAAAGCTGCTTTGAGGATCTCTGAGGTCTTGACTGTGCCAACCTTGGGAGGTGCGTCAAAAGGAACAGCTCACACGATATCACAAGCATTGAAGATCAGTCCAACTAAGCAAAATGTTTCAGTAGACAAACACCTTCACCTGCGCACTAGAAATGTCCGAAATCAAGGTCAGCCGGCTTCTGTGCAAGTTCAGGAACAAGGAAATTGCTGGGCGAAGCTGGGCATCAAGTAGCTTCTTAATATGATGACTAAGTTGGAAGGCCCATCCTATCCGAAATTATCTAACACATTATAAGTTGTAGATTAATATAGATTGTGTATATCTATAAAGTATATATATATATATACATAATTAAATATAACTTTTATCACATGACATGCATAATTCAAATCCGAGATCATTCTTGTATCTTGAAGTCTGAGCTGCCAGCTCCAGTCGATTGATGCTGTCGGTTCATGCCCCGGGAGCTGGGCTCCACCTCTGGATATCCTTCGGAAAAGTTGGCCTGCGAGCTCCAAGCTCCACATTGCTCCACGTGTCATATTGATATCGTCAGCATTTGTCATTTGTTGTCAACTGCGATTGCGATGTGGAAACACCAGGTACTATTCAATAGTACCAACCATCAAACAGTCTCCAGTCAACGATGCATTGCAATTCTCATCCGGCCAGCTCTGTGGACAGGCCAAAATCGCCGAGCTTAGCATGGCCGCCCTCTGCTTTGGAGAGAAAAATGTTTGGCCTAAGTCATAAAGGGGCATCAAGATATATCAAGATCAAGGCCGGCTGGGTGGCCATATAAGTTCAAGATAGTTTAAGGCTATGTCACTTATGTCACTATGTGTATAGGCTGTTGGAGGCTATGTGGGATTGACATGCAAAAAAAAAACATGAGGATCCATGAGGTCACCGGAAATCTCTTATGAAGGGATGTAAAGCCTCCACTCTGTGCGAGTGAGGGCGTGGGTGCGTGGCGTGGGTGCGCACAAGCGAGTGCAGGCTGTGCTGGGGTGGCCCAAGATGTCTCTACCTCTCATGGCGCCTGCAGCAACCTTTGTCTTGAACCGCGTTGTGGGTCAAACTTGCTGGTGCCCTGGCTTAGGAAACTCAACGACCTGAAGTGCATTCAGGTCACCTTCCACACTTCATAAAATATAGGTATTTGTCACGGGTGCGATGCAGATCCTTGCAGCTTGTGAGCTGTGCAGATTGAGCAACTGGGCCCCCCGGGGCCTCACAAGGTACATAAGGTTCTTAGCTGCTGTGGTTGCATCATGGACACATGGGTTTGTCTGAAAATGGGGTACCCCGATCTGTGGCTAATCAACATACTTATTGAGAAAATACCTTGTGAAGTTGTCGATTTGGGGGGTGCCATATTTTCGGTCAAACCCACGCGGCTGCAAAACCTTACAACTTCACGCTACAAGCTGCAAGTTCCGCGGTTCTTGAACCCTCGATGCTACATGGCCAGCCATACAAACAACAAAATCCCCTTTGCATTTCAGTGGGTGGGCTGGTTGTCCACTTTCGGGGACTAAAACTGTGGTATGTATATGCAGTTTCTTGCCATCTGACAGCGCAAAATCCTGTAAATTACAACACTTTGTGCGCTCTTTACGTTCAATTTTTTAACCTGAGATGCTTTCACATATTCTTGGCATTCTTCAACAAGAAACAACGTTGCAGAATGATTCTGGACGACAGTGTGACCCGAAAGAGAGCTGGAGGGAGGAGACGCACAGAAACTCTTACACACACAGGGGTTTTTACACAGAGAAGTCTTTACACAGAGCGGCTCTTAGACACAGAAATGTTACACGGAGAAGTCTTTATACGGAGTGGTTTTTACACAGAGAGAAGTCTTTACACAGAGGCGTTTTTACACGGAGAAGTCTTTACACTTTACACTAAGGAGTTTTGGCAAACAAACGCGTTTACACAAAAGAACTTTTACACACAGAAGTTTTTACACAAAGAAGTCTTTACGCAGCGGGGTTTTTACACACAGACCCCTTTGCACGCAGAAGTTTTTACGCAGAGAAGCATTTACACAGAGGAGTTTTTACAATTTTTTACACACAAAAGCGTTTACACACAGTAGCTGTTACACACAAAAGCCGTTACATAAAGAAGTCGTTACACAGAGAATTTTAACACACAGACGTGTTTACTAACAGAAACTTTTACACAGAGAAACCTTAACACAGAATTTTTACACACGGAAACTTTTACACACAGAGGAATCCTTACGCAAGCACAGAGAAGCTTTCACACACAGAAGCTTGTAGACAAAGAAGTCTTTACACAGTGTTTTTACACACAGAAGTTTTTACACACAAAAGCTTTTACACAGAGAAGTCTTTGCACGGAGGCGCCTTTACACGAAGTGAAAAGCTGAAATTGGCAGCAGTTCTTTACAAAAAACTCTTGGCAGGAGCTTTCGGGAACAAACCTTCCCCACTTGCTCCCAAAAAAAAAACACGGATTTCCAACAAAGTTCCAATTCCATGAATATGTTCCAAAACACATGGGGGAACATGTTTCTGAAGCAGGTCCTCATTCAATAGCTTTCAAGCCCACACTGCGATGAAATCGAGGGTCGAGTAAGCTCTAAAATCCAGCGATGCCTCGCCGTGTGTGTGGTAGCTTGCAGCCTACAAGTGGAAGGGTTAAGTCATAGCATTTCGTTTTAAGTCATTGCAGGGGGCTTGTTTTCGCATGGAAACGCTGCGAACGTTTTAAGTCATAGCAGCTCCGTTTAAGTC
>Ga0126342_10017705_pt1 | contig 12297 bp, 8 predicted proteins | sample Cyp1metagenome_FD_92528 | JGI IMG/M metagenome (GOLD analysis project Ga0126342, IMG submission 92528) | Coral microbial communities from Lord Howe Island, Old Settlement Bay, Australia - Cyphastrea 1 metagenome | ecosystem: Host-associated > Invertebrates > Cnidaria > Coral ... | reverse complement strand
AACCATGTATTGTACATATCATCGTACTACTCTGTAGCGTTGGTTCAAAAGAGCTGAGTGCTTAGCGGTTTTGTGGTTCACCCCCATTGTAAGTAACATTGGTGGCTGACCTTGTAAAATACACATAGATGGATAGTTATCCCATAATTACCCCATAGTAATCCCATAATTAGCCCATAATTAAGCCCTAAAACCATAATTATCCCATAGCTATCCATAGTTATACATATTTTTTTTAGCCCCAAAACTAAGCCCTAAACCCTGCAGCCCTTGTGGCTAAGTGCTCCTTGGAGGCCGAGCAGCGCACCGCCAGTGCGGACTGACCAGGACATCCCATTTTTTCGGGGGTGCACCAGCAAGGCTCTTTTAAAGGAGTAGAACGTACAATCCAAATGAAATATGGTATGAAATATAATATATATATATGTACATTATATTATATATACATTACATAGAAGATTATATGAAATATACTGAACTATGATATGAAAGATGATATAAGATTGTTTTTTAGTCACGTGTCTATCTTTTTAGAAGGCGCACAAAAAAAGGGAGACAAAAGAAACACTCCACGTGGAAACAGCCGGGGTTTCCCATGGGGTGGATCGTGATCTCAGCCAGACTGAAGCCATTGATAAGTGGGAAAATCCACTGAATGGGAACTTACATCACCAGGGTTATGAACCACTTAGACAGACATACAGACAGACAGATAGATAGATATGTTTTACTTGGTGCATGGGCCTCTTTATATTGGGTTTCTGTTAAACAGATTTTGGGTATCAGAACTATATATAAAATCCCCCGAACTATATATAATTTAAAATTATATCAAATGCTTCAGAACTATATATATGTATATATATATATATAATCAGAACCATATGTAAAATGATCAAAACATGTTTTACATGTGTATATATATAATAGTTACATTAAATTGAAACCTGATGTACATATGTACACACACATGTGTATGTATAGATTTCCATATTATGTACATGTCACAGGCTTATGTACAAATTATATAATACATGGTCATCATTGGTCATCATGGTCCCATGATGCTTGGTGCATGTGTGTGGGTGCGCTGCATGACAACATTGCGAATTGCCAATAAAATGTCACAATTTCACACCTTTAATATTGTTGATCGTGTTTGCCATTCTGGCTTCAGTAGCCTTCTGGTCCATGGCATGTGGCATATGTTGGTGTTGCTTTCTTTTGCCACGCAGCGTTTGGGTAGTGGGGTTTTATATATAGTGCTGGGAAAGTTGTATAAAAATACTGGCTTCTAGTACTGGGAAAGTTCTGTAAAATACTGGGGATTTGATCTGGGAATCGATCTAAAGGTCCTTGTCGACCGGCGAGGCCGCGATGCGGCCGGAGCCCACGGGGCCGACGGAGCCCACCGGGCCGCCGTGTGCGACGCGGCCGTGGGGAGTCCCGGTTCGCGAAGTTGGTGAGCAGAAAATCACTAGGGTTTATGCTGGAATCATATGTTAATAAGGGGAATCATCCCCAAATGGCCTTAATTCAGGTTAGTGAAATATTATAATTTACCCAGATGGATGTTTCATGATGTTTCTGGATGTTTATAACATCTAAGAACTACACTATAACCACACTTCATGAGGTGGCTAAAGCAACAAACATCACTGGGAAGCCACATTGTGAATGTCCATATTTGGGAGGGATGACTATCAATTTGCATCCCAGCTATTTGGATGTGACCTGCAGGGTTTATGTGGGGTTTTGACCCATCCCCACATGTCGAAATGCGGTTTTTCAATGCTTTTTCCGCGATAGGAAAGACCTGGTTGGTGGTTTGGAACCATGGAATTTTATGAATTTCCAATACTTTCCATATATTGGGAATGTCATCATCAAATTTGACTTTCATATTTCTCAGAGGGATTGAAACTAACAACCAGAAAAACATGATGCAAATCCAGTATTTGTCGATGGGCCTTGCTTCCCAGGCCAAGGCCTAGACCAAGTAGTGCAGGCTGGTACCCCGAAGCACCGAAGCATTGGGATGGGTGAAGAGTTGGTGAGTGAGTACATGGATGTTTATCCATTTTATGGTTGGCTTGGAAATCCCCCAAAAATTGAGGTTTAGAGCTGGGAAAATCATCTATAAGTGGGGATAATATGATTATGATTAATAGATATTATAATGTACTGTATAATAGTAGTATTAGATTTGGTAAAATTGAATTAACTTTAGAAATATAATAGAACTTGGTTGTACAGTAATATTGGAAGAAATAGTGATGATTTTCAACGTTGGATTCTGGCGATGGCTGGCTGTTGAACGTTATCAAAGGGTGTTGCCACCAGAGTGAAGAGATTGAGTCTTTCATCGAACGACATTTTGAAAACTTGGACATCCCGCCGCTTCCACTATTCCGGGGTCAATATTTTGTGTTTTGAGTAGGGGAAACAAAGCCCTTGCAATCACTTGCCCTGTGAGGATTCCCAGAAAGAATCCGTTGCCCGTCCATTTTTTGTTGGAAGTTAAAGGAAAAAAAGGAATACCCTCCCCCAAACTAGTGCAGAACCGCAAAGCGGAAAGCACATCAATTTGAAGATTTGGTACTCTTGGACATAGTTATATAATGTTATATGTGATAAGCAATTCCTTAAGTTTATCAAACTCTAGAAAAGTTTTTTTTGATTTTTTTGGTGGGGTGTTCATTTTCCAAAGGAAACCAGCCATGCCATGACGCACTGCAGGGGCCAAGGGAAGCAGCAGTGGTCGAGGCCTGGCCGAATTCTGTGGCCATCAGGGGCCATCCTCGGAGGCTTCATGAGCAAAGGTGCATGAACCAATGCACTACCAATCAATATTTACATATTTGAGGTAATCACGATCCGAAAAAAAAAACAAAACATGTTTTAGAATGTTCTTAGATAAACTGATAAACTATACCATAGTCTATTACAAACATGTTGCAGGATTGGTTATTTTCTCAGTGAGAAATCCATTGTTTTGAGGAATCTAGTGGGAACATGTGCAGTGTTCAAGACCCTGTTGACGATGATAGGGGATCACCAAAATCTCACCCACATGGGGTTTCCTAAGTCATGGGGGTAGCCCCATTTATGGATGCTTGATTTCATCAAAAAATACCATCTATAAATGGATGATGGGCCTGGGGGTAGCACTATTTCAGGAAACCTCCACATATATTTGGGTATGGATCAATACCTATTAATACCATTTTTAGTGGGATGAACATCCATTTACCAGCTATTTTGATGTTCACCAGGGGTACAAGGTTTTGACACACTGCCATTTGAGGATTATCATCCATCATGGAATCCTGTACCTTTTTTTTGACCACAATGGAATGACGAATCAAGCGGGGCGAACGAACGCTGCTCAGAAATCCCAGTGATTTTGGGGTGAACATCCGAGGATTCATCCCCAAGTCTTCCTGCAAGGTGGCTCCCCCGACAAAGATATCAACTATAACATTATAAATCAACGTAGCTATCATAAATCATCCAGATATCCGCGTGTTTGCTCCTTAAATCAGATTAAATCATGTTTGAAATCATATTTTCCACATGTGTTGTTGCTTAGATCATCATTTTCCTATGGTTTCCTATAGTTTCCTTTGGTTTCAACCCCCATTTTGTGCCCCGGCGCACCCCAGGGCCGGCAACAGCTGCGACAGCGGCAGAACCTGGGACGCCGCCAACGGCCGAAGCAAAGGAGATGCGGGGACATATATGTATGATATCTATAATTATGATGTTATTTATGCACATGACATATATATATATATATAGATAGATATATAGATGTATGGATGTATGTATGCTGATATATGCATATATGATATATACACGTTCATATTAGTGTGTATATATATACATACATACATACATACAGTATATGAATATGTATATGCTAGCTGCGTCGAACTGACTCTACATGCTGGTGGAAAAAAGAAACACGTCATCCTGGAATAGACAGAATATGAACATTTCAAGGATATTCCCATTTTAGCCAGGATTCTTTTGAATTTCGATATTCTATCTACTCCAGGATGACTATATAAACATTACATAGCCATATCAATATTATGAGTACATATCACGAAAGCTAGCGTCAGCTAGCTGGAGTCTTCTTGCGTTAGCAAGTATTCAGGGGGCTGCCCAAGGACATCACGTGATTTTTCACCTGAAAGGGCCCCCCCCCCCACCCCACCCCACCCCACACCCCACCACCATCACCATCACCATCATCATCAGCATCATCACCATCATCATCATCATCACCATCAGCATCATCATCATCATCATCATCATCTCCACATCCTTAGCACCCTCGTCCTCATCATCATCCCGATCAGCTGCCGGAGCCTCATCATCATCAGCATCATCATCATCATCATCATCTTCATCATCATCATCATCAGTATCATCATCATTATCATCATCATCACCACCATCATCATCATCATCATGAGCATCATCATCATCATCATCATCATCACCATCAGCATCAGCATCAGCATGTTCTTTTCCTCATCCTGATCATCCTCCTCCTCCTCATCATCATCCCGCTGGCATTGAAGATACGTCTTCCCTTCCTTCTTTCTCCTACCCCGCTAGCTTTCGTCATCCACCCCCGGCCTCAAGTATATATATATATATACATACATGGACATAGTCACTGTAAATGATGGTTGGTATAGGGAACCACCCCAAATGACTGAACTTTTTTCAGGTTTCTGTGTTATTATTACGACTGTTATTTATCCAGATATAGATGATTAATAATCGTCACACATATAAAGTCTATATATATATATATACATACATAAATATTACTATATTATGCATACCGTATATGTATAATTATGTTTGTATTTATTATTATTAGTAGTAGTAGTAGTAGTATTTTATTATACATATACAAATGGTATTACATACATATACAAATGTTATATATATATATACATATTATACTAACCTGCTGAAGATCTATGTTGTAATCCATGTTCACGTTCCAGGCTCCGTTCACATGACCTGTTGGCCTTGATCCCAGTGGTCAACTTCAGTGTCAGTTCCACATGATGGAAGTGTTCTTCACCATGTCCGGTTAGTGGTGGTACGTCGACCCGCCAAGATCTCCAATGGCAATCAGTTTTGGTCAAAATTCATTACAGTTGATCCAGATAGACGGATAGATATATAACCAGATTGCTTTTCTTTGGGATTGAGATGAAATGCGAAGTCCCCTTAAAACCTGAGGTCACACGAGATGCTGAATGATTCATAGAATCAAATCACAATTACACCCGAGTGACCACCCGTTTGGCTCAGCAACACCCGTTGAACGCCAGGAGAAAGTTGCAGAGAAGCGCCACCACTGGGAGGAGCTGCGTCCCGGGTTCGAAGATGTTGGATGCGTTCCGTACCCGGGCGATCATCCCTATTTATGGCGATGACTGGGGGATGGTTTATGGCATTGTTTTACCCACATTTTTTGTGGAATTTCTACTGGATACTACCCAGTAACCAATCACCAACTTCCAGCAGATGTCCCAAATTCATAGAGTCATAGACGGGTTGACACATGTTGACACCCATGAAACAACCAATAGGTAAATGAGAGTATCTTGATATACCAGAGCGCCCTGTTTGTTTTCCCTACATGATTATCATTGGTCAGATACGTCGCATCTGTCTGAAGAAGGCACAAGTACTGGAGTTAAAATTGGCATAGGTGTGCGGTGCACATTGAGCACATCTTGAGTACATCTTATGTACATCTTGTGTATTTAATTACCACACATATCTTTGATCATGATCCAGTTTTTGTTCTGACCTTTGAATTCGTTTCTGCCGCAAAGAACAGCATCTTGGGCATGGGAATATAATGAAATTGAGAGTGGAAGAAACTGGAACTCCATAACCTCATCGTCATCATCATCATCATCATCACCACCAGCACTATCACTTCTTGATGCTTTCATTCATCTAAATTCGTCAATTTTGTCAAGCCAGGGGTTGCTGAACATGGCTGAAGCACCTAAGTGTCCAACCTATTTCGACGTGGATCATGTTAGTTCAATCACCATTATATGGGTAGGGGTACACTATTTTCAGACAAACCCATATAGTCCTTTCCAACATATTCCCAGCTAGAATTGGATGATCCAGCTATATCCAGCACCGCCATAAGTGGTGCAGAGGATCCGAGTGCAGAGCCCGATGCCGAACCAGATACCGAAGCCTGGGATCGCCAGTTGTGGACAATTTTGACACGGGGGTTGGAAGATGTTTTTCCCATTAAATATCCTTTTGAATATGGGGAATATGGTCATTTCCGGTATTTCCGGGCTTCCATCTTAAATTAGAAAGATGTATATAATGATGATTTGCCAAGAATCCACCTGATGTTCGGGATGTCAACGGACATGGCTCAGACAGAAATTGGATTTTCTGACGCCTACTTGGGTGAGGCTCCCAAGTTATGTTTGTTGATTTATAAACCCATGAATTTATGGTTCATGTTATGTATATATAGATATATATGTTAAATCATATTAATTATGATATTGATATTCCCCATAAAGCCATAGAATTCACCAAGTGAAGTGTAATTATATAACTTGGCCATTTCATCAGCCCAGGGGCCCAGGGCCTCTGGGGGCCTCACCAACGAGGCTGAGTCCCAGGGAGATTCATCGGCGAAAGGGCACGAGGCGAAGAAGGCCAAGACGCAGAGGCAGGGATGGAAGATCACCTGCTATATATCTATATCTTATGATATAAATTATTACCAGGGATAGTAGGTAATTAATATATTAGGTGAGTACCAGTGATATTACCAGGGATGATTATAAGATAGTAGATGGTGAGTATCCATAATATATCACCAGGGATTATATACGTAAATTATATTATATATATTATTTTTTGTTGATTCCATAATATAATCACGCCGGGATAAACTCAAAAAAGTTATGTTGATTCTTCACCGGGGATTTGCCAAGAAGTTGAAATCACGTTAAAAGAAAACACACCAGAATGGGGCTTACGCCTCAAATTACGGCACTTCCATGGCCAAAAAATGGTGATGCTCCTTTGGAAAGGCAGATGCCCTTTTACAGACAAACTCATAGTTTTGGATTTGAGATAGACATATAGTGCATATATATATAATTATATATATCAGCAAAATCAGGAGTTAATAGTTACGAATAATCTAATAGTTGCTGTTTAATAGTTGATGCTAATAACCTGATCCAAGTGGTTCGGGGCTTCCCAGAAGTGGGTTGCAACCCAATCTAGCAAGTAACTTTGTCGCCTTTTTGGGGGGGGGGAGTAGCCTTTGGTAATTTAACATAGCTATTGAACATGATGAACGCGGGCTATTTCTAGATTTGATATGATTTGATACCTTTTCAACATGTTGATTTTATTTTTCGCTATATCAAATTACCAGAGGCTACTGTTTGTTTGTTTGTTTGTTTTCCTGGGGATAGTAGAAGCTACCTCGCGCGTCGCAGAAATGGTAGGTCAGAAGCTCCGGTCTGGTCGAAGAGGAGCACATGTTTCTCCGTAGGCCTGGTTTCGGATGGGATGGGAGGGATCAAAGCTTTGAGTTGAGGGAAGTTTTACTAAGGAAGTTCAGGACACCATGTTTTCTTAATGGTTTTTAATTTATAATGGTTTTTATTTTTATTTTTATATGTGTTTATATGTGTTTGTTTCAAATTTTCCCATATGTAGGAGGCTCCTATCAATGGCACTTCAGCATTGTTGACCCCTTCGCGCGAGGCAATCCGCACGGTTGTGCATCGAAAGTGGCAGCCTCTTGGTGCAACTGGGAACGACTGGTGGTAGATTTATCCGTTCCAGTAGGGTATGGATATGTCAAACAACTATTAACTATTACGGTACAACATAATACAGAAAATGGATGAAAATGGGAGTATGATGGAAACAATATGTTCGATCTACGTGAGGACAACTATAGTATGTCGGTATTTGATTGATGGTGTTTGTTCCTCGCGTGATGGAGACATGTTATCATATCCTGCAAGACATCATACATAGCAATCCCCCAAAAGATAGTCAAGTTTCTCTAGAGTGTCATAGATGATATATAATTACCTCACAATTTATTCCAGTTCAATTCCTAGGTGTCCATTTGGATCTATTTGGGGTTTGCTAGACAAGATATAAGAGAGTTTTGCAAAGGTATCTAATTGTATCTAAGGCTAGCCACGTTAAACGTTCCTGCCTTGAATTCGATGCTTATTGGCGATGCAAGTCCACCTTCTTAGACGAATATGTCTTGTTGGTTGAATCGCAAGTGTTGGTGAAGTATGAGCAGTTGTACCTTTTTGAGCAGCCCAAGCCATTTGTTCCTGTGTTTTGTTCCCATGTTTGAAAGCCAAAACCGCTTTGTTTGATGCTGAAATGATTGTTTTCTGTATGTCCTGTGGCTTAAATGCTGAACGTTGCAATGCTGCTTCTAAAATTTGGGTTTTTGTTGTTTTCATCCAACATTTCAATAAATTCCATACATATGTGTGTAATCACTTTGAACAAGTTTTGTAAAGTCACTTATAATAGCCACCAAAAAGATAGAACTGTCTTTTACTACTATGGTGGCGTACAGTACCATTTGACTTTTCTATAAATCACCATAAATCCCTATAAAGTCACAAAAGAAATCCCTAAAGCCCTTAAAAAAAAACCTAGAATTTCCCAAAAACTCCCTCAGAACCCATATCAATCTCCCCAAAGAACCCTTTCAAATTTCCCCCAAAATCTATGAAAATCCCTAGAAATCCCTTTGGTTTCCCAGGCTGCCGCTGTGGCGGCGGCTGCCGCCAAGGCGGCCGGGACGCCCTGGTGGGTGCGGCTGCACCAGAAGATGCCCAAGGAAAGTGAGGACCAGGGACGGGACGGGATGTTAAATCAGGAGGTAAATTAATGTAAATTAGATATAAGATCATGATAATATATTTAGCTAATTTAGTTGATGTAAAATCACATGTGAACCATGTGAATGTTCATTTAGTTGATATAAAATCACATAGTTGGTTAGTTGATATAAGATCATGAGGTAAATGTTGTTATTTGATAGTACCTTAAAATAATTAGTGTTAAAATCGCATATTAGTGTAACACTAGTGTAACCATCTATATAAGTCACATGGTGGTAAATCACAGATTGTTAGTATAGATCGTAATGGGATGTATCCCATCACATAGTGTTAATAATAGTGGGATTTAGCAATCCACTGTTTACATGTGTTTACCAATATTGTTGTGATTAGTAATTGTGGATTGAGTGAAATATTTGAAATTTACCCTGATATATATATATATAATATAAATATCTACCTAACTATATATATACATATATATATATATATACATATTATAATACACTAATATTTGATGTACATTTATGCTTATAAGTACAATCTACTTCTATGGTGTTGGTGAATTTTAGGAGACCCGCGATCGCAGCGACGGGCCTCCATCCGAGGCTTCGGTGCTTCGGCTCTCCAGGGGATGTTGGTTGAGAACCCCCTGAATGAAGTGCAAGAAAACTAGGGTTTATTAATGGGATATATTATATACTATGGTGGGGTTATATAATAGTTACAACCTTTCACTCGGGTTTATATACATATATACATATATAAATATATGTATATTTATATATATATGATGGGAGAATCCAATCCTCTGTTCATATTAAACATCCCCATGGTTAATGGTCCCAATGGAATATGGAAATTCCCTACTAAACCATGGTTTCTAAGGGAGTGTCTACCATCAACCCAGGTGGACCAACTTGGCTAACTCAATCCCATTGAATCCCCATGAAATCACCATTGAATCACCAACCTTGGATGGCTAGTCTACTCCTTTAGTTACCTTTAGTTTGTTTGCTATGGAAAACAACCATCACCAGCCAAAGATGACATTTTATAATCCATATTATATTATCATGATTACCCTCTGGTAATTTAACGTAGCTATTGAAAATGGCCATTAATAGTTGATTTTCCCATTGAAAATGGTGATTTTCCATAGCTATGTTAGTTTACCAGAGGGTAATCCCATTTTTGATGGGAATATCCATATTTTCCCCCCCAAAGATGACATGTTGTGGACCCGTCCAAGGCTGAGACGACGGAGACGACGGACCCGGGTTGCCCGCCCCCGGTGTCCCAAGACGCCGACCCACCGCGGACGGCCAGCCCGGTGCCGCGGACGGCACCGGTCAAGAGGTGCGGGGAACGTTCCCAGGGAAGATAAGGTGAGAACACCCCGTTGGCAATAGCTATATATATATATACAATTTATATAGAAATATATATATATATCATAATATAATTTATATAATATAATATATATATATATAGAAGTTACTGATTATTACAAGCAACAAATGGTGATTTCATGAAATTGTTGCCGGGATTTACTAAGATAACTTGGTGAATTCTATGGTTTATGCGGAACGAACATCAGCCTGCGGCCTCGGGTCATTGGTCCTCCCACTGAGTAACTGTTGAATGATCCTGGTTAGTAAGCCCCCCTATTGGAGTTATCCAGGAATCCAGTTGAGGGACGATCCTCCAAGTAGTTTTCCGTGGTTTTTTTTCCACCCTTATAACTGGGATGTATTGGGAAGATACCAAAAAAAAACACAGTAACAACCCAGTTTCTATCCAAGAATCGCATCGAATCGCTAATTCTGGCAAGATCTACTATACATACCTCCACTTCGGACAGGATCATAGACAGGCTCGTCTTGAAATTATGGGACCAAAAAACTACAGTAAATCCACCGATTGAGCATCAATTATCACCCATTACCAGCACATAGCAGCACCACTTTTGGGTGTTGATCTCTCGCTTTAAGACACCCATTATATTGTTGGTCAGTTATATTCCTGGTATGATATACATATATATATATAATTATTATGTCCCCATATATAATACAGTATCCCGCTACATCCCAATTTTGACAGGTTGAATTATGTTCAATCACCATAGTTTTTATATATCTCACAAAAAGGGCCCCCCCAAGTCATAAGTTGTTTTTATAAACCCACATGACTTTAAGTAGTTCGATATATCAACATATATCAACCATAAATCCAATCGTTTGCCTAGTCTTGTAACAACTTTCTCATATCGTTTGGGGGACCTTCCTGTAATTTCATATGAAATTCTCATGGAATTAGCATTTTGGAATGGTTATTTTCCGATCATCAAAACGTTTTTCAATGGACAATCCACCATGTTTAGATCATGTTCCCAACTCGAAAACTCCATCAGTTTCGGGGGATTTCCCAACTTTGATGAGAGGGAAACTGCATCCCAACTCGTGGAGCTTGTTACAGTTAGGTGGTTGTATGATGATAACCATCAATAAGGCAACCGTTAGAATGATAGTACCATTAGTACCCATTAGTTAGAACCTGAACCATATAGTTTGAACCATTAGAACCTGAACCATGTAGTTCGAACCACAGCATCCTAACTTAAGATTATTACCATGGATTATTAATTATACCATGATGAATTATAACTATTATTACCTGATTATGACTATTGTTTATGATTACCATGATTACCATGATTACTCAATGATAACCATGAACTCCCAAGGTTCAACGATATCAACGTTGAACTCCTCAGGCAGCGGCCTCCGCCTCCCGCGCCGAGCCCCCGCCAGACGCTGCCGCGGCGGCCGCCCGTGCCGCGCGCCCCGCGCGCCGAGCGGGTCCAACGGCCGAGCTCGGCGCCACCCAAGAGGCGGAGTTCGGGAGTTCCAAGGGATTTCTGTGGGACTTCTGTGGGATTTTTCTGGGAATTTTATTGGGATTTTTCACCATTGAACATGGGGATTTTTGGGATTCAATGGCGATATGACAAAGCGCGTCATGGGATATGACTGGAATATACTGGAATCAATGGGATGACTAGTTGATTATGGTTTGCGAACATGGTCCAGATGTTTTTACCATGGTTTACCGATGAAAAATTAGGGTTTTGAACAGCAGCAGTTTGAATTTGCCAGATGGTGAGTTGTTTTTGATGGTGTTTAACTGGTTTAGCAATCAACAATTGGCTGATTGGTGGATGGTTTCATAGTTTTTTTCTTTTTTAGGTGTCAAGCCTGTTCTTGAGAATGATCCCAAGTGACGAGCATACAGGTTGAAGCCACCAGCCGGGGAATGAAAGAGGGATCATGGGGAGTTAGCGATGAAAGCAGAGGGTTTAACATGGTTT
>Ga0126342_10017704_pt1 | contig 12297 bp, 18 predicted proteins | sample Cyp1metagenome_FD_92528 | JGI IMG/M metagenome (GOLD analysis project Ga0126342, IMG submission 92528) | Coral microbial communities from Lord Howe Island, Old Settlement Bay, Australia - Cyphastrea 1 metagenome | ecosystem: Host-associated > Invertebrates > Cnidaria > Coral ... | reverse complement strand
TATATTACATACATTACATACATCACATACATCACATACACTACATACATTACATACATTACATACATTACATATATTACATACATTACATACATTACATTCATTACATACATTACATACATTACATACAACACATACATTACATACATTACATACATTACATACATTACATACATTACATACATTGCATACATTACATATATTACATACACTACATACATTACATACATTATATACATTACATTACATTACCTTACATTACATTACATTACATTACATAATATTACATCACATACATGCATACATGCATACATGCATATTTATTTATATGTATATGCATATGTACATACATATGTACATACATATGTACATACATATGTACATAATACATATGTACACACATATGTACATTACATTACATTACATACACACACATATATACATACATATACATATACATATGCATGTGCATGTGCATATACATATACATATGCATATGCATGTGCATATACATATGCATATGCATGTGCATACACATATGCATATGCATATATACATACAGACATACATACATAATACATATGTATGCATTCATATGTATCATATGTTTACCAATGTGTACATATATGTATAGATATAAGTATAAAAATACTTGGAATATTTTGCATTGTGTAGCCCTCCTGCAATAGCTCATGAATGTTCTTGATAGGATACCATGTGCAAGGGAAGAATGGCCATATCCAATTCATCACGGGGCTTCCCACTGCCCCAAGAAACTGCACCATCATCAAGAGTAAAGCTGCCACCAATGAGCTAGGGATGATTGTTGTTTGTATCATCAGGTGCCATCTTTGCATATATATATACATAGTATTATATAGATATGGGATTAATTCAATCTGTCAATGAACTATATTCCACCCATAGGCATTAGGGTCACAGTTTCTTCAGTCTTGTTTAGAATGGAGGCTGATATGATTTACAATAATGTGTTCTTTAGATATGAGTTCACACACACATATATATATACATGTATATGTAGATATACAGATACACATATGTATACAGTGTATATATACATACACACACATATATATATATATAAACAAAAAAAAACACATGCGTGTGCCTGATTTCATTTTCCAACATATTGCCATGGGCCATGCCCCTTTCCACCAGCCCAGGTGGCGTGATCACCTACTCCCGCAGCTCCACCCCGGCCACCATGGCGGCGTCCCGCCCGGAACGGGACTTCGTGCGGAAGAAGGCGCGCAGGAACGTCCAGCAGGAGCCGGAGGGGACGGGATGCGAAACTGGGGCGCTGTATTTTAGGAAAGCCATGGTAAGATGGAGAAAATATCTATTTTATAATGATCAATGATCAAACTATGATCACATATAATCATCTATAATCTATGCATGGTTGCGTTCAAGCCGTGAGTGGTTTTTTCTTTATTCGTTTCAGCAGCTGGGAGCCGCAGGATCACTTGAGGCCCGTGAATCAGCTCATGGGGCTGGTGAACACCCATGTCCGCACTGCTTGGGAGACTTGGACGAACCGCTGCACAGAAGTGTCCGATGAGCAAGAAATAGTTGGCATCATCAACTATTCATCAATTGTCCCATGAATGTGATAGATTTGTTCAGGTGATGGCAGGCCCAGTCACCCACTGAGCTTTAGCACCAAGGAGATCAAACAGCAGCCCTACAAGACGGATCTGCGGGCGCGAAGCACCACCCTTCGGGTGGCCGCTGGAATTGAGCCCGCGCACATGCGCTTTGCGCTGCAGAGGGCCAATGAGACAGGAGCCAAGTGGAAACAGATGTTCAGGCCAGAAAGGGATGGACTAGCTTGAGTCAGCTTGGTGTGTAGGCATGTTGGAAGAAAGACGTGTGACAATGCAGTGGGTTCTTGATTTTTTTCGTTGCATATTTGAAACCATTTTGCCACAATTTTGGAGGGCCGATTTTTTTGGGAGATAAAATCCAAGAAAATTGCTCTTTGAAGGCTCATTTGTCTTCAATTTCATGTCGATGAACGGCCAGGCCGGGCTTCAACGATACGGTGAACGAAGCCTTTCTAGTTGGTTGCAATTCATGCATCCTGAGCCATCTTTATCTGAAGGATCCTTGGCCAACGAGTGAGTGCATGTGGGATCATGTGGCGTGTGCTCAATTTGGATTTGTGCCTCCAAAATGGTTGTCTCTTGATGGGAAGTTGATGATAAACCAATTGGTTTTTGGGGTTGCAGACAATCCAAGTTCTTTTGGGATATGGGGACGATTCGGCCCTCCAAGACGGAGACAATTTGGACAGCAGCAAGCATCACCAAGGATAAAGAGGCCAAGGAGCAGTTTCAGAAGCTGCACGTCAAGGACGGGGGGACATCCAGACAGACCGTCATTGGATGTGTTTTCCGTTGTTTTCCAAAGCTCGGAGCTTCCTGTATGTTTTCCTTTCATCCAGTTTGGGGCAGTAAGGTAGTCAGTGGTATTAATACTTATAGTAAGATACAGTAAGATATAGTAAGATAAGATGATGCAGCATCAATTTTGGTTGAAATGACCCATGGAGCATCATGACATACATCGATGATGCGAAGTGGGATATCGAGCCGAGGGGTTGCCGAGGATGTGAATGGCGTTGTGTGGTTTGAGCTGCAGCGCAAAAAGGCCCATCTCTTTTACATGCGCATGGACTATACAGACTCTTGGCGGTGAGCGATAAAGATGAAGTTTGGTTTTGGGTTCGAGCATTTTTTTTGTTAATAGTCACCTTGACGCCAGTACTGCTAGGACATGTTTTTGTACATGTGCATTATTATTGTCCAAAGAGCATGTGAACAATATAATTAACAATTCATTCGCCAGTCGCCAATTGCATTTTTATGTGCAGGGGCGCAGCAGAATCTGCGAACAGGTTGCTACAACAACTTCCGAATTCAAACCTGACTTTCATGGACGTCAGATATGACCCACTCTGATCCCTCTAAGAGTCTCCTCATTGGCATTGGTTGATGGTGGCTCCTTTCTTCACCGTGAGACATGGACAGAACTCCATTCCGCCCAAATTGAATACCGTAAAACAACAACCCCCCTGGTTTGATGTTGAATTCCATGTTGAGGTCCCACAAGGACATGAATGTTTTACTACCCTTTGGCAATCAAATGTGGCAATGGAAAACCCACCATTCTTTTCGACTCTCCCATTTAAATGTGCCAGTGATGGAGGGTTTCCCAGCCACAATGACACCGGATAGCCATGGCGTTTTACTGAGGACGTGATGATGGCACACCCAGATGCCTGGGGCTTCCCAGATACCAGTCGCGTCGTGGCCGCCAACCCTGGAGAACCTGTGAATCCCTTTCACGGTGCCCAGTCCGATCGGAATGGCGTATCGGAATGGCGTATCGGAATGATGGTCCATGGAGTTTGATGATAAATCCCTCTTAAGAATGGTGATTTTCTTTTTTTTTTGTTTTGTAGCTATGTTATATAATAATTATATATATGTTATTAACCAGGCAAACTTGGTAAACTGTTCAATCTTTGTTCATCTTTGTTCCACTGCAAGTCTGCTCTCATCGAAGCGCAACATGAACGCTTGGTCACCACCCTGAATCTGAATGTGACATGGAACATCACGGAACCTAAAACAGGACCAAATCTTCGATAATTCTATAGGAACATCATGTCCTAGACCCCAAAAAAAATTGGGGTGTGTGAGATTTTCTGGACCAACGGGACTGCACCGCCTTATTTTTGTATCAATGGTGCATCGCTGTGCATGGCTCAGGTTGGTATGCTCAGCATTCCATCGATCCGGAGGCGGAGCTGGAAGATGTGGAGCTGCTTGGCGCCACGGATCTCCCGCGCAAGCGCGGACAGGCTGAAGATATTGGAACAACACCTATGAAACAGCCGCTGAAAATTAAACAACAAACACAATTTGTAGGATATTTTTTTAACATTTTATAACACTTTATAACATGTATAATTAACCATAGGGTAATTATGTTTTTTTTTTTTATATGGCAGTTTCATGGGGGGCGGTACAGATGGTTATAACCTCATATTATATTTGGTGAAGATGAACATCTATTAAAAACCCGTCCACTTTGACATGTCCCATGTGGAGTTAACCACTACAGTGGTAAACTCCATTATAGTTGCTTAAACCCGGGCATATACTAATGTAATTGGTTTAAACTCAAACTAATGCGGTTCCGAAAAACTCTCAGTGTTTTATACATCAATCCAGAATTTTGTTTGTTCATTAAACATGTTTTTTCACTCAACATGTTTATTTCTATCATTTTTTACACCCCTTCAACAAAAAGTACCCTCTGGTAATTTAACATAACTATGGAAAATCACAATTTTTCATGGGTAAATCCACTATTTCTATGGCCATTTTCAATTGCTTTTTGTATGTTTACCAGAGGGTAGACTGATGATTGTTGAATGTTCCCTCCGTTCTATCCCCATCAGATCAGCCATAAAAAATCCGCATCATATCAGATATATATGCGCTGCATTGGGTTGGACGCGACGCAGCGTTTCAAACACGGTCGAGGTTTCGCTATACCTTGCGGCTTCGCAGCTTTCCCGAGACCACCTTTCAAGCCTTAGCGCTGGGGAAGATCCCAGAGTGGTGCCTTGGCCATGGATTTCAGCAGCCAAAACCTGGATTTGTATGCTGCAATTGACTGTAAATGTGGATTCCAAGCGGCACAACATTGGAAACAGCAAAAACCTGGATTTCAGGATCAACATGGATTTAAGTGACACCAAATTTAACGAACAAAAACGGGGATGTAAGTGGCAATAAATGGAAACCAAGTTGCAAGAATGCAACTTACGCTAATAGGGTGTGCCTGAAAGTGATGGTTTTGAACAGCATCCACCTTCCCAGTTACTTGAATGGCCATAAACTGGTTGACCAGATTCTGCTTTGTTGATCATTCCAGGTACCACCTCAATACATTCGGGATAGAATTGACGCCCATCAGTCAATTTACCATCCCTTAACACTGCACAGATGCAAGATCTTAAAAGTATGAACAATCATTTGTGAATCTATCATATTTTTATCGCATATAAATCGATATAAATCGGGTATCATATCAAAATTTCACATCTCTATCTAATCCGAATCTTGATAATCTTGCCTCATTTTATCCCAACCGCTCCACAGCCAAGGATCAAGCCCTACCTTTCCTTGCACGCGGAGGCTGAGGCCCCGGACGACCTGACAGTGGAAGAGGACGAGGAGGCCATGCCGACAGAGACGGGGAAGGCCATTGAGCTGGAGAACAACCTGATGATGGAGGCCCATCTGACAATTTCACCAAGCATCTGTTGGGAATTCAAAGAAGGGAGAGAGAGAGAGATATATATATATATATACGTAATATATCGTAATATATATATATATACATATCTATATATATATATATACATATCTATATATATATATACATATATATATATATACATATCTATATATATATACATATATTTAATATGATTATTTATTATTATTACTAATTATTGTTACTTTTTCTTCTTATTCTTATTATTGTTGTTTTATTATATATATATATATAATATCCCCCAAAACAGAACAGTAATTGCGGTCGCTCTTTGATATAAGAATTTTAAAGCAACATCATAGTAAAAAAAGGCACACACACACAGATACATTTGTTTGGAATTAATTGATACATATATGGGTATATACATATGTGTGTATATATGGATGGAGGCGGCAATGGAGAACAACCTTTTCCCACTGGTTGGCGGGTCAATCAACGAACATGATGCTATACTGGGGATATATATATATATATACAAATATATGGCTGGTTGATTTGCTGTACTAAACTCAATGCCATAAAGCTCCACAGTGGGATCAAGAATGCCATAAACAATCCCCAAGTATGAAGCATAGAAGGCTCATGAAAGGCTCATGAAATTGTGAAATTGATGTGATAAATCACTACTCTATCGGAATTGATGATGATTTTGGATCCTCCATGCCTATGCCATTTTGGAGCGACGTCACTGAAGTCAGAAGAGAGACTTCAGATCAAGAGAGTGAGAAAGTAGCACATACTGCACCCTCCGGTCATTTAACATAGCTATGGAAAACCACCATTTTTATAAGGAAATCATATGTATACATATATACATATATATATACATACATATATATATATATATATAACACATTACCGAAGGGTAAATCGGGGGTTTGGGGCTGAACATGGACGGAAAAGTGGCACAGGTTCTGCCCTTGATATTTGAGAAATGGGACGTGGTGATGGGGGTGATGGGGGTGATGGTGCTGATGATGATGGTATATGATGGGGGGTTATTGTCGTTATTGTGTTAATTAGTTATTATATTGTTATTCCTTGTTTATTCTTATAACTATTTATCTTATAACAATAATTATATATATATATATATTATATATGATATGCGTGTTATTACTGCTATTTAATCTGATTGTCATTATTATGTTGTTTATCACTATCACCACCATCATCAACACCATCACCAAACTCTCACCGCTCTCGGTTCACAGGCGGGGCTCGAAGATGGCGATAATCTCTACGTCAAGTTGGACGAGTTGAAATTGGCGCGTGAACGAACCACCGGCCCCGACGTCTTAGACGCGGACCTGAGGGCTTACAGACGTTTGATTGCAGTGGTCGGAGACCGGGATTGCGGTGTAAATGACATAATGACATAATGTCAACCCAGGATATTAAACCAAAGAATTAATTTATCCTGGTAGATGGGGGGAGGGGTGTCATCTGCAAAACTGTGATAAACACTTTCCAAAATGACCCCCCACCAGTGAAACAGCTCAGGGGGTCATTTATCAGGCGTATACATGATCACTAAACTAGATCAACCATGGTCTTTAGATGTCTATACTTTGTAGTCTACAGTGTCTACAGTTTTCATATGTTTCAATGAATCACATGGGACAATTTCTGGACGTGGATTTGACCCAGATGGTCAGTTGGACAACACATAACTAAAGTGGAAACACAATAATCAACCATTTCAAATACGGCTACGGGATACCCAAATAAACCTCGGAGATGGTTCATTTATGGCACTGGACATGACATTGCTTTACCTCATGACACGGCACCGAGGACTTCAAGGACTCTCCGCCATGCGCATTTTTTTGCGAAGTCGCGGAAACCCGGACAGCCGAAAGGAGGTGATCATCAGCCCAAAGATGGTGAAGGATCGGCGTCTGAAAAATCACCGGGAAACACGATTGATGTGTCGAAGTGCCGAAGTGTGACCCTGTGGGTTAACATAGAAACATCACCATTTATAGATGATTTAGCTTTAAAAACTGGTGATTTTCCACAGGTATGTTTGCTTATCAGAGGGTATGTTGTGTTTAAGTGGTTGGTTGCAGTAAGAATTGCTCATGAGGTCCTCTTTAGGGACGGATCCCTTTCACTGTGGAACCCCACTTTCTCATAAACCATCATAAACCCTCCAAATGATCAACATTGACACGTTGAATATCATTGAATGCTGACACTTTTCAACCACTTCGCCAGAAATATAGCATTTGTTCATGTGTTTTCTGAGTTTCCCTGGCCCATCAGGATATGGCTGCCCAGTTGGGCATTCAAAAGCGACCAGCACACTACTGGTACTGCATGTTCGCTCTGCGCTATCCCTTAGCACCGGAGTGGGAGGCGGTGGTTCGAGAGGATACCCGATGGTATCTCAACCTCCAGCAGGACACGGCGCAACCGGTCCACCCGATGGTGAAAAAGTTCCGAGAACATCTGAGTGATGTCATTGCCAACGAGTTTCTGGGCGAGTCGACGAGGTATTCCACAAAGGTCAACGTTTACAGTTTGCTATTAAACATGGGCCATAGACATAGTGGATTTTCCCAGCTACAAAATGGTGGATCTTTCCATATATAGTCATGCAAACGTTTACCAGAGGGTATTCCTTTTAGTTGGATGAAATCATGGAAGGGATTCTTTCAGCGGTTTTTTTTTAATGTTTTTTTCGCACACCAGATGCCCCACTGAACTTGGTAGCACTTGGTAGTTGTTTGACATGTTTTTTCCTCGGTCTCGAAACCAAATGAGGTTTCTGTGGGATTTCCGCGGCTTTGTCAAGATGAAGTGTAGTGAGTGCGGATTACCTGACTCGGTGGTCTGGTGCCAGCAATGCACCGATTACTTCTGTGCTCCTTGCTTCCTACAGAGCCATAAATCCCGACGTGGCAGAAACTCAGCTACAGGGGAGGTTCTAGATTCTATAGATAACTGTTTTTTGTGGGGTTGGTGATGGTGGTTTCAAAATGTGTCAAATACATTCTATCTTCAACCATATTTGGGATGATGATTCCAGATGACCTAGCACTAACCACTTATGATCGAGAGAGAGAGAGCTAGTGAGACTGGCAGGAGTACTTCTGATACCTTTCGAATCTTCAATAAGGAGGAAGATCACCCTGGTATTCTAACTGGCCAAGCCTCAGCAATCATTTGTCACTGGAAGAAATCCTGATAGGTTCCTTCAAAACATTTAATCTACCATGATCAAATCAGCCATTTGCCAATCTTCAGCTGATATGTAGAATTTCTTGGTAGGAAGTTCTCCATTTGCCATCACCAAGAACCAGGAGAATCAGGAGCCATGTGCTGCGCCCTGAGGAAAACACTGGCCTTTGCCAGTTCCAGGATGCCGCTACCTCACTGTGCCCGAAACCCGCAGGTGCAGTTTCGGATGTTTTCGGAAGATTTCGGGGACCCAAGGTGTTGTATATAGTATCTGTTCCTGTTGATTCATGGTGGGGCTTGGCATTGGTGATCAACTCATGAAACGCGACGTCATGACCTCAACTCCACCACATATCTACCCTCGCGTAATTCAACGTGGCTTGCTGGAAATCCTGTATAGACGCAGGTTTATAGCTGAGAAAATCAGCTACTTTCATCTACAAATGGGGGATTTTCAAGCACGCTATATTTGATTAGCGGATGGTATCCATATAAGCAGCAAGGGGTGCTCCGAAACCGCAAGGTTTGGAGATCAGCTTCCCTTCTTGAACGTTGGTTTCTCCAACAGAAGGCTGGGATTCTGAAGAGGAAATTGGGAAATCCCTCAGTAAATGAGTCAGCAATGGATCTAAACGGAGGTTTTAGGGGGAACACCCCGCAATAAATCACAGATTTTCCATTGCCAACTTTGCTTATCAGAGGGTACTTGGCAGGGTTCGCATTCATGGCAGTCACCCATAGGCGATTCCTGGCACGAGACAACCAGTCTGACAAGAACGGCGATCGCAGTGGTGACACCTGGTGACCAGTTTGCAGGGATTGGATGCCAACGGTTGGCAAACTTGACAAAACCTTGCATTTCTGACTAGTGCTTTGAAGTAATATGAAGTAATAACTTAATAACTGTATTGGCTTCCTCGTCGTTTGGTTGATGTATGTTCTTATTTCACTCCTCATGCCATGAGAATGTATTTCAGTTGGCTTTGTCTTGAATTGCTACATGGCACTTCCTCAACTCAGGTGGTTTGCGTTCCTTTCCATGGCTAAAAAATGCTAAAATATGATCCAAGCCAGTGCAAGGTCAAATCTTCATCCCGGCTTATCCCAACGCAACTGCATTTATTTTATAAATAGTTACCTCGCAAAGAGATAGACAAGTAAATACTTTTCTATCCTTTTTGGGGGTCGCGAAAAACCATGGGATGATATTGATCCGGGCGCTGAGGCTTTGGTTTCACACCGACACCTTCCAGGCAGCCCTGATGCAAACCCCTGAGAATCACTGGTGCTTGAAACGCCGGGAACCTCCGCGACTGCCGCCTGGAGTGGATGGCTATTACTACAACTTCGCCACTGACACCGTGGCGGACGATGTGTCCTATATCCTGCTCCTTGGTGAATTAAATTGTATGAAATTGTATGAAAGCTGGTTGGTGGTTTGGAACATTGTTTATTTTCCCCAATAGTTGGGATGATGATCCAATCTTACTAATATTTTTCAGGAGGGTGGCTCAACCACCAATCAGAAAGAGCCTCAAATGCTTTCCGCCTGTTTTTGTCCAGACTTTTCCACCAACAGGCCGAGACGGCCGAGACAATAGTTGAAGACATATCTCAATGCAGTGTCCAAGTTTTAAACCAGCGATGTTATGTAATATGTCCAATTATAATTGCCCCAATAGTTCTCCCATTATCTTGGGCTACTATCAGGTCATCAGGTTAAATCATGTTTACTGGTTTGATCCAAGTAAGACTCTACGGATAAGTATGGTTTTGACCGCCAAATATATGTGTTCCCATGGGCTTTCCCTTCGTCCTATTCCTGGATCATAGCAATAGGTGCAAGATAATATCGCCTTTAGCCCAGCTGAACTCAACGAGATGGCGATGGAGAGAGTGGGAAATATATGGGTGTGTCTGAAAATAGTGTACCCCTAAACCCAATGGTTAATGATCATTATCCCTATTAAATGGCTATAATTGGGGGTATACCCCATTTTCAGACAAACCCATATAGCCATTGGATGTTATTGGATATGTTCAATGTTAAATTCGCAAGACGCAAGGTGGAGACCATCGACCTATCACAAAACCAGCTGGTTCATCTGGCTAGAACCAGCTTCCCACTGGATTGGAAGGGAAAACCTGGAGGAAACCATGGTTTTCCATGGTTTTCCATGGTTTTCCCCATCAAATGGGCTGGGGGTTCCTGTAAATTTTCCCTGAAAAAAGCGATCCAACGAACTTTGTTTGCTATGGACAATCACCACTTTTCATAGGTCATAGGTAAATCAACTATAAACCATCATTTTTTTGGGGTAAATCGCCATTTCTAAATAGGTAAATCATAAATCATCTATCTATAAATCATCCATAAATAGGCCATGTTCATCCATTGGATCCATTTTCAATAGCTATTTCAATAGCTATTTGGCTAAGGACCTCCCAGCAAGAAGCCAATGCGGTGGCGCTGATGCAGCGACACATCCGCGGCGCGCTGACGCGGCGCGCCATTAAGAAACAGACCACGGCGGTGCCTCGGACGATCTCGGATGTGGGGCTGGGAAATTGAGAAGTTGAATGCGGATAATATACATATATCATATATATATATATATACATATACATGTATTTATATATACATATGTATATCACATGTATATATATATATGTACATAATCATATTATATTTTTATAGTATGACAATAGTATAATATAGTATAATGATAATCCTAATAGTATTTACTAGTAATAATCATTTACAATATCATATATATATAATCATATGCGACCCCTATGGATCTAGACACCTCCTGAGAAGGTACTTAACCAACCAATCATACTATAAAAACACATCCTTTTTGAAGGTACTTGAATCCATAAGGAATTTCATATACATAAATAAATATATGTATATATATATAGAGAGAGAGATAGATAGATACGATGACACGTACATGTGTTCATCATTATCTATATATGTAATGTAAATGTAAATGTAAATGTAAATGTAAATGTAATGTAATGTAATGTAATGTATCTATGTATGTATTTACATAAAAAAACAACTACATATGCATCTATAATCTATTAGTCTATCTCGTTATGATTCAAATGTTTAGATATGTATGTGTATGTAGATATATATATATACATATGTGTGTGTTTGTGTATATATATATATATATATGTATAGATTGTGTATGTGTATCAACCTAATGTATGATGGTATTTTCACACAGTCACAATAAAGTGTACGGATGACCAGTTGTGTATTCCTTGGTCCCCGGAAGATTTTGGGTTACCATCTCCACTCGGTTCTGCCGAAGGCGTTGATCTTCCAAAAGACCAAGATGATGTGGGACGTGCAGCGCATCCACGGCAGCAGTGGCAAGAACGCCTCCATCATCAAAGCCTGGTTCCGCAAGCATGTCGCCAGAGAGGCAGGGAGTCATTGCTTCATGTCCAATCTATACATGGACTGATATATCTATTTTTTGCTTTGACATAGGTGTGCTGATACAGTTACATACAAGTGTGGAACTCTGGTTTCCATGGGCCCATCCTTGACCTCTTCAGCTTATCTTGATGCCACATTCCTCAAGGTTATTCCCCACCTGCCAGGTGAGGGTTGTTAGATTTTATGTCAGTTGCCTCCTCGTCCTCCTCCTCCTGCTCCTCCTGCTCCTCCTCCTCCTCCTCCGCCTCCTCCTGCCTCGTCCTCCTCCTCCT
>Ga0126342_10017703_pt1 | contig 12297 bp, 14 predicted proteins | sample Cyp1metagenome_FD_92528 | JGI IMG/M metagenome (GOLD analysis project Ga0126342, IMG submission 92528) | Coral microbial communities from Lord Howe Island, Old Settlement Bay, Australia - Cyphastrea 1 metagenome | ecosystem: Host-associated > Invertebrates > Cnidaria > Coral ... | reverse complement strand
ATAACCATCATATAACCATCATATAACCATCATGTAACCATCAAATAACCATCATATAACCATCATTTAACCATCACATAACCATCATATAACCATCATTAACAGCCATCAACCAGCTATTTCCTGGGATTTTCCATCCCAGGTCCAAGGCATCCAAGGCATCCAAGGCATCCAAGGCGCATGGAATCGTTGAGCCATTTGGCGGCGTAGGTGATGAAGAGCTCACGATCCAAGTCATCAGTGATGCGACCACCGTACTGGACTTCGGCCACCATGTATTGGATGGTGTTCCAACTCAAGGGCAAACCCACCTGAGCTTGATGGCAAGTTGATTGTGAATCCCGTATATTAATCATATTATTATATATGATTATTATTATTATTGTTATTATTATATATTATATATTATTATATAACATATGATTGTATAACATATGGTAATGTTTTTTAAATTATTGATTGTTAATGCCATATATTTCACATTGGCAAGTCACTGTGTTTGATCATGAACCGCCTGGATCGCGGTGGGAGTTGGGAAAAAAAACCACTGGCATATTTTTTTGCGGCTGTTTTCGGCGCAAGTTGTGGCAAAAAAAATAATATGTGTTTGTCTGAAAATAGTGTACCCCTACACCCAATGGTTAATGATCATTATCCCTACTAAATGACTATAATTGGGGGTATACCCCATTTTCATCCATTTTCAGACATACCCATATAAAGAAAATAAGAGCCAAAAGAGACTGGGTTGAACAAGGAATGATAAACAACACGGTTTTACCTGCTCGAAACATTGATGGACTTAAATAGTTGAGGAGATAGGTGCAGACTATGTGGAAGTTGACGGGCTTGAAAATCCGGACTTCCAATGGATTGGAGAACAAAAGAAGCATGTGGACCCCGTCCTTCAACATTCCCACAGAAAGATGAAGCAAAAAGTCTGAGAAATGGCTTTGGGGGAACATTTTCCTATGAAAAAACACAGCAAAATCCCATGAATTACCATGAGAATTGGTGGATTTCGACGGATTTCGGATATTTCATGATATTTCGGCCTAGGCACCATGATGGTGGAGGATAAATGCTTCTCCAAGAATAACAAGGAGGCGTCCAAATCTGAGTTGTTAAACTCATAGGGCACACACCATCCGATGGCACCAAACTTACGACGTTCCTGCACGATGCTGTGGAGGAAACTGATGGCATAAAGAAGACCGCGCCATTTCTCGTGGTCCACCTGTGACAGCAACTGGGAATTTGATGGAATTTGGACATAACGAACATGAACATCATTTTCGCCCAAGTTTTTTTTTTAAAAAAATGTCATTTTGACATATTTTGACCTACTTTTTTACGTGTTTTTTTATCCATAAAACATCGATCATCTTAGCACGCTTTTGAACACGTAGAAAACCCTCCTGCCATTTCTGTGAGCTTGTGAGCAACATCGCCAAGACAACTTTCAACTTGGCAAACACCCCGCGTGTTCAACATCTTTCATCACTGGTGACCCCAAATCAACTTCCCTATTTTCGGTTGTAGAACAAGTCCACGAACCTGTCCAAGTGCCGATTTTTTTGCTGTTTTCATCTGTGAAATCCTTGGATTCCATTCTGAATTCACTCAATTCCCAGATTTTTCTCCCAGAAAAAAAACAGGTCATTTCAATGGATTGGTTTAAGGGAAAACCTACAGGCTCCATAGATTTTCCCATTAAATATGTGGTTTTCATGGGTTTTCCTGTAAATTTTCCCTGAAACCAATCCATTGATCATTGAAATCCGACGTTTCTTAGCGCTGAAGTCCATCAATCTTTTGATGGGCACGGGGCTTGAATACCCGTATTGATTACATCTTTGAAAAGCTGGAGCCAGCCATGATGCATCGTATTGGTACAGCCCCTTGCTCTTCAGCTCAAAATGACCCCAACTCGCATCCACGTTTTTATCCAACTTTTGTCTACTTTTTTCCAAGAAAAAATCATGCACATCTTGAAAACCCAAAGATTCCGGTTTGCTGATCACTCATCACAATCACGCCTTATCCAAGGTCTCTTGCGAAATCATGGTGGTATAGGTGCGATGAAGCGATGCCTTCAGACCTGCTGGGGGCTCTTGAGTCACCTTGATGCAAAGGTGGAGCCTCAAGTCGGGCAGGGAATAGGCCCTGAATAGGCTGGCCTCATCAACAATGTAACAAAAAAAACCCTGATGAACCAACAAAAAATTGTGAAGAAAGAAACCTGAATCTTGGTATATCTTGGTCCATTGGTGGTCACCATCCCCAAATATCATAAATCATACCACCAGTTGTGAAGATAATGAGATAATGATAAATCCTTGATCACATCCCTCGGTCGACACCATCCTCAATCATACATATGAACAGCACCGGTTAAAGGCCCCAAATCAGGATTTCGTTTGGAGAGTATTTCATATTAGAGGAAAGGAATCATGAAAGATCATGAGAAACTAATTGAACAAATGATCAAATTTAGATAAAATGGAGGTGGTGTACCTATTCTATTGTTTACCAAATACTGTTGATGTGGAATATTCAAGTGAACCAATCCCCCTTACTTACCATCATTTACCATTTACGGTGAGATCGTCCAAGATTGGAATTCTTCCCAATCTTGGCCGTGGCCCAATGCATGGCAAAGCTTGGAGATACCATGGTTAAAAAAATGGTTGGGTAGTGGTTACATCACAATTTATTATCCTAACCCATATGCTCCATGTATTGTATATTTACCTACAAAACTGGATGATTTTTAGGGCAAATGTTGGTAAATATACCATACATGGAGCATATGGGTAATGTGTCTGTTCAAAAGGAATTAGTTTCAACGAACCCGGCGATGTTTTCTCTAGGCCACAATCATATCAACCATTTTGACCCAAAGAGATGCTGTTCGAACCGTGGGTAAACATTGGGAGTTGATAGGAAAATAGCTGACTTAACTGGCTTTCGAAAACGGGTCAAGATTCCAATCATTCTTCTTTCGGCATCTTTTATGGTTACGGTCGAGGTTTTCGACGAATCCAGATTTCCAGGAGTCCCTGAAGGGGTAGCTCCACAACTCCATACCATCAACCCAACCACCAGGCAACTACCTCTGGTAAACTAACAGTTTGCTATTAAAAATGGCCATTTATAGTGGATTTACCCATTAAAAATGGTGATTTTCCATAGTTATGTTAGTTTACCAGAGGGTATTGGCTGATCAAAAAAGTGTATCTGCCAAGAGGCAGTCCAATTGGGAAGCGACTGGTGATTTCACATGTGATCCAAAGCCGGTAGTCCTTGGTCAATCTTGGTCACCGGGGGGGATGTCGCTTAAAGCAGCGGTTTGATCATACAATGTGAGGCCCCCCATACTGATGTTTGTTGGTTAACAAAAGCCCCAGTAACTATAGTTATTTGCGTATCATAAACCATAGTTTTTGGAGTTATAAACCAACTTAGCTATCGAACGGCGGCCTCACATTGTAGCCAATCTTGGATCTTGTTCCTCCTAAAACGCTGGTTTTAGAAAAAAAGCACAAAAATAGCAACAACTCAAGTATTGTTGCCACCCAACAGTTTCCCCTAATTTTCATAGCGTTAGGTTTTCCCCGTTTTCACCATGCCTTAATGCATCAGCGCCCAAGGGTCTTGATGAATCTCAGGGGTCTTCATCAGTGTTTCCTGCGGAGAAGGTTCGGCAGCTTTGATGTGTCAAACTTATCAATTTACCAATTTCAATGGAAAAGTGAGATTCACTGGCAAAAAATGGGATTCTGTTTGATGTAGAAACCAACTCTGGTTGGATGGTCAACTATGATGGACTTCAGCGTCTACATGGGATAGTTATTGATAGCCGCAATCACGCAATTGAAACCACCTTGGTACCAAGCTTCAAACAAAGCTGGCAGTAAGACATCCCAGTTTTCAGGAAGGACATCGACTAAGGGGGCTCCACTTCTGGCTTAGACTACCGAAGGATAACTCCTTCCTACAAGGTGGTGCCCCATAGTTAGCTAAGTTGGTTTATAAGTCCAATAACTAGGGTTTATGGGGGTTATATCTATAGTTAATGGGGTTTATAAACCAACAAACATCACTGGGGGGTCACCACCTTGAAAGGTAAAATATTCCATACATTTCCATAATACAAACTGATCAATGAAGAGCCTCCAAGGGCGACTTTGTTGACTCGGTGAGGTCTGGTCTTTTTTGGTGTTTTTACCATCCTTCGGCCGCCCGGCGCCACCAAGTTCCCACCATTCTATCCACTGCCGAAACATGGTTTTCAACCTGAAAGTGGATGGTGCTATCCATATTTTCTCGCACCCCCCATATTAGAAAAAAAATATATATCCAAATTAGAAAAAAAAATGAGCAGCCATATCCCCATAGATTTTCATGAGTTGTCCTGTTTTCCCAATGATGAAGGTCGAGTCGGCACATTGCAGACACACCCATATGGAGGTTTCCAATCCATCGGGGTACCAAAATCATCCAAATCAGAGCATTTTTAGTCTTGAAACTGGTTTTGGGGATGCCCCAAAACCTAAGAAACACCAAAATAATCCAACACACTTCCTATATCTTACTATATAGCAGTAGCTATAGTTGATGGTGTTTATAAACCAAATAAATCCAAACATTTTGTTTTCCAGAACTTGACGAAGTCGTCCTCTACTTCGTTCATGTAGTCGATGCCCAGGTGACAGTTCTGCAAGACGAGCCAGCCCCCCGTGATGAAGGCGGCGTTGTTCTTATCCCTGGCCACCTTCTCTTGCCCTTCGCCCATGGATACCTGCACAAGGGAGACAAGGAGGATGGTGATATATCCACCAATGTTATGACCACCACAAATATATGTATATATATATACATATATATATACATACATATATATATATATATATACATATATATATACATATATATATACATATATATATACATATGTATATATATATGATTTTTTAGTACTGTCATTATTGTTACCCTTCCAAACCACCAACCAGAATAAGATGTTGCAACGAACATGCCTTGTCCGTTGGGAACTTCTTCTTTCGTTTGGCCTTGGCTTCTTGGCGACTTGGCGATCAACCGATGTGAATAACTCGATGGGTTGTTGTTTTCACCAACAAATCATACCCATAGGATCCATGGTGCTGGTATATAAATATATGCTAACATTGGGGGTATATTAATGGTAAATGTTACCATATATGGCATACATGGATCCTATGGGATAGAACATCTGCAGGAAACTATTGATTTATCTGTATTTACCAGCCAACTCAGGCAAAATCTATGAGGTTCTTTTTTTTCACATTTTCCCTGAAACCAATTCCGGGATAAACATCAATAAGGAGGATTTTCAACTAATGATGCCCACCAAAATCATATTGAATTGTCTAATACGATCACAAATCTGTGGTTTGGTGGATGAAAAAAATGAAAATCCCTGGGCAAATCTACGAATCAAAGATCACAGAAACACGATTGGGTGGTTAGATACTGATCACAACTCCCATGTTTCAAGTTGCTGCCACTTTTTATTGACTTCTCCGAAATGATCACGTTGTTTTCCTTGAAAAGTCCCACCATATCTACCGTTGGATCCCGGTGGATTACCACCCAGAAGTGATCAATTAGTCTTGAAATTGGTACCCACCCTATTGATTGATAAATTCAGGCTTAGCCTCCAGCAATGAAACACGGCAGTGGAAGATCCAGCGTTTCTACGAGATTTCTCCATTAAAACAAAAAAAACTGCATTTCTAGAGGTTTCCCAGCACTTTTGATGAAACCGGGATGCGCACTCATCAATTCATGACATTTCATGACCCCATTTTTCCTGGAAGCTCCTGACATCGGATCTTCAAGGCCAGTGGCAAGTTCATCGATCATGTTGGTGGGATCAGTTCCAGCCTTTCAAGGTGCAGAGATGGCGAAATTATCAGAAGGAAGAATTTCAAGGATGGAAAAAACATAGCAAAGTTGGTGCACATAACTCCAATGTCACTATGGTTTATGATTAATTTATGATACGCAAATAACTATAGTTACTGGGGCGAATCTAAACCAACTTATAACTGGGGGCCTCACATTGTAGGACACTATTTTTTGAAGGTATTCGATTTTCATTGTTTTTCTTGTTCCAGGTTGGGGCATTTCATCATGTATTAGGCCCAAACATATGTGTCCCCGTCCAAGGCAAATAGCAACTTTTTGCAACTCATGTCGAGTCTCTATGGCCCACTGATAAACTGGCGTCCTTTCTGAACTATAGCATTGTAGAGACATGGTTTCTTCACCTATGTTTCAAATAAAATGTGCTGATATGCCTATCATACCCCGAGTATAGTAGGTTATATTGTCAACAATCAGGATGCCAGGATAGTTGATATTAACGATCAATAACCATTAACCATTATTCAGCCATGAAATGCCATACACATCTTACATCATCTTATTACCCCTGGGTTTACCTCACAACGTAGTGAATGCTATGCCCCTCTTATTACCGCCATATTCCACTGGGCTGAACCCGGCCGAAAGCAGGTAGAGGACCGGTTTTCGGGCAGCCGACTCCTGTCCAGGGTTGGCGGGTTGGTGGATCTGGCCCAGAAACCAAGAGATACCAACCCAGTGATATCCAGTGATATGTGGTACCCGGCCTGGTAAACATTCACAGTTCGCGACATAGAAAATGGTGATTTTCCATAGTTTTTTGTATGTTTACCAGAGGGTAAAATTATGATTTCCAGGTCCTCCAAAGAATCCAAGATTTTTGGTGGAATCAAGCATGGTTTCCCCCGGTTCCATCAATCTTTCCCAGCACATTCAGGTGACATTTCAGCACGAAACTACATAACTTGGCAGATCTTGGCGCTTAACACAGCAGAGATCATTCTGCCCAGCAACGTGCTGGTAATCACCAAACATATCCCCACTGTTTACAGTTGATAGTTGATAGTATTCGGAAGTTCTTTTGCACATATTGGCCTTCTTAAAGTCTTAGAGGCTACTTCTGTCAGTATGTTCAGGTGGAGTACTGGCGTTCTTCCGCTTGAAGCTGACGAAGCCATCACTCAACCAAAGCAAGATCCAATCAACTTGCTCTTAGATCTCTTAGGCATCGGAACAATGAAATCTCTGAAGCTCAATGGCACTTGAAATAAATCCACTGGCCAAAGGAAGCCAGAAAAGTTTCTCACAAACTTGATCTAAATTTTGAGTGGTGAATCTCCCCACAAAATATGGTCAAAGTGTTGAGAACAAATTGCCTTGAATAACCCACGAGCTGACATTTCCATTATTTCCATGACATTGCAGGGTCATACTGTGCGGCTTAATGGATTGGTTTGCCATTTGCAGATCCGGAAACCATTTTTGTCCAACAGGGGTAAGCCCTCCAAACATTTTCCAAAGTCTGATTTTGGGACAAAAAACATGATTTTTGTTTCAGGGGTATAGCAAGCCTCAATACAATTGGAACGGTTGAAAACCTGGAAATGACACTAGACATTCTGAAAAATTCAAATAACCTGGAAACATCGGCATTTTAACATCTTTTTGGGGGAAGCCCTATTTCTCAAAAGTTTATTTCGCCCATGCTGTGCCCATTCCGTGCCTGGTAAACCTCAAAAATGGTATCCGTGATGGGAGCCGTGAACTTCGGACCCAGCTGTTGATCTATGAATTGAGCCTTGGTGCAACAGGTGGGGCAAATGGGGCGTGGAGTTGCCACTGAAAATTCGAAGGATTCATTGGCAAATATGCTGACCCGCAACCATGGGAATGGATATACCCTCTGGTTATGTCAAAATAGCTATTGAAAATGTTGATTTATAGTGGATTTACCCATTGAACATGGTGATTTTCCATAGTTATGTTAGTTTACCAGAGGGTAAAATCCATTGGCAACTATAAGTGAGGACTTATCTTCATGGGAACACATGGGGAGTGTGTCAATATTCCTTAATATTGTTAATATTACTGTTACTCTTCTAATCATTCCAATTATTGTTAGATATTCATATGGTACTTCGATTCGCCATGCCGTTCCTGTCCTAGTTTCCCAATGGCTTCATGTTACTTATATGTAGCGCCCATAATTTTCGATGGGTTTTTGATCATGTTTGGTGGTTACACTGAGAAACAACAATCATAAAACATCCTCATGTTTGTCGCTTAAAGCTGCATCTCATGGAGCTTAATTCTCCAAGTGGTTCCGAGGAACGCAAGCGATGCCAACGCGGTCCTGGAAAAGCAGATTTGCGATGATTCCTGGGATCATTGGGTACAGTATTATATATGGGTATTATGTATATTATTATCCTGCTCAATTATTGCCATATTAAATTTTCCTGTTACTATCATAACTGGTTGGTGGTTGACCTACCCCTCTGAATAATATGAATTCGTCAATGGGAAGGATTATCCCATAATATCCTATAATATCCTATATATTATGGAAAATAAAAGTCATGTTTGAAACCACCAACCAGATAATTAGATGCTAGACTCCTATGTTGGAGATGATTTCACCTAATCATGGAAGTTGTGGCGGAGTTCCATGGAAGTTGGGGATCATCCTAGCCGGAAATAAACGACATCTGCGGCAATGGCAATTTACTGGATTTGAACGGAGCTTCAATGAGATTTTCATGAACTTCAACGGGATTTGATGGGATTTCACCAATACTTTGGGGTTCCATGTGTTTCTACGCCATCTTTCGGATGTGCCGAATTAGCATATGGTGTCCAAAATGTTATAGAAACAAAGAAATCGTCACCAGCAAAGGGTTGCTATCCAAAAAGTCAACACGGCATTCGGACACCATGATTTTCACTGGGCAAATCATCTTCGAAGGGATACTTTTCGTGGACTCCACCGCTAGTCCATGCAGTTAAATCATCAGGCAAAACGGGATAATCCATCATCAATAGGAGAAGTTCAATGATTTTCCTGGAGATTACCATATATGTCATGGCTTTTCATGGGGATGCCCACATATTTATTTCATGGATTTCCATGGATTTTCTCATGGATTTCCATGGATTTTCTCATGCTGGTTGGTGGTTGACCTAACCATCTTGAAACATATTAGAAATATTAGTCGATGGGAAGGATGACATCCGAAGGATTATTATCCCATATATTATTATGGAAAAAAATGTTTGAAACCACCACAATTTGTCACAATTTGCTCAGCGCGCAGCGTCACAAGCGAACGCTGCCCTTCAAACCACCAACCAGCATATGATTTTCCAAGTTTTTTGCCATTTTTTACCGCCCCCATATGCCCATCTCAAGGGTCTCTAGCCCAGTTGCCTCCCTCAAGGATCGAACCAGTGCCAGTCGAATGAAGGGACCTGGAAGGACATGCAAAGGTTAATGACATCCATGGTAATCTGGTTTGGTGGTTTTACCCTCTGGTAATTTAACATAGCTATGGAAAATCACAATTTTTAATGGGAAAATCCACTATAAATGGCCATTTTCAATAGCTATGTTAGTTTACCAGAGGGTAACCACCTTGAAACATATGAAAGTCAATGGGAAGGATGACATCCCATTTTTATGAAATGGAAAATAAACATGTTTGAAACCACCAACCAGAAATTGTAGGATTTTTTCTGAGAAAACATGGGGTAATGATGGGACCATTATTGGAATATGGCTTAATATGTTGGAACCTATGGGATCGTAGGAAAACTATAGGATAACTCGTGGGATTCTAGTTGATAGATGTAGATTTTCTATGCGATATTTGCAACGGTAATGAAATATGAGGACCCAGGGGATTTACTATCAACATTGCCAATCTCAGGTACCCTGCCAAAAAAACATGAAATTCCTTGCTGGTGAGAATCGATATTCCCATTGATACCAAAAGAGATTAAAGTACCCATCTAAGATTCAAGGATTGGGAATGTGACCACTATTACATCACCAGCCTTCGATACCCCACATTTTAAACCTCCTTTTTCGTGGACATCATCCTGCCAGGTGGTCATTACATGTCACGACCACCTGGCAGGACCATCTTGGGGATCTCCAAGTTGGTACGTTGACTCATAACTGGTTGGAAAACCATGGGAAAACCATAGGAAAATGGGAAAATCATAGGAAAACGATAGGAAAATGGAGGTTTACCCTCTGGTAAACATACAAAAAACTATGGAAAATCACAATTTTATAAATGGGTAAATCACCTATTTCGACTGGGCCATTTTCTATGTCGCAAACTGTTACTTTACCAGAGGGTACCAACCATTGGATGATCTTGGTGAGGATCTTGTGATTCCAGCGGGGCTCCGGCCGATGCTCCGTTGCACCACGATTCCTTAGGATCTCTAAAAAAGCCTCCCAACATCCGTCCGAAGATGGTGGGTTTTTTTTCTCATTCCACTTGTGAAGTCACCACTAAATCACCTTGCAATGAAATTTATCTGTATCTACCCTCTGGTGATCAAACATACCAACCAGGGTCATGGATAAGTCTAAACATTTAAATGGGAAAATCATCCATAAATGGGTGAATTTCGATTGTGCAGCGATGTTTGATCCCAAGAGGGTATTTCAGTCTCCTGAGGTTCTGTCTGGTGTTGATTGGTGCTGCCAAATATCATCACAATCTCCAGAGTTGCAAGGTGGCAGCTATAGGGTTTCGGTAGTTTCTATTAAATTCATCATGTCCTCACAATGTGGGGCCCCCCAGTTATAAGTTGGTTTATAAACCCCATTAACTAAAGTTATAAGTACCATAAACCATAGTTATTGGAGTTATAAACCAACTTAGCTATCTTGGGGACCCCACATTGCAGGCCCCTCCCCTCTGTCATCAAAGTTTCGATCTTCAAATTCTGGCACGGGACAATTCTCCTACGATGGGCCGATGGATTTTTGGTGCTTGGGTGACCACTGGCAATTTGGCAAATGATCCACGTTCTCCTAATATTAAGTATCAACCCATATGGGAAGATCAATATATAATAATTGATAATATACATATATAATATATATATATATACAGATCCAACATGTATTTAGCGCGGGTTTCTTGGGCTATCGAATATTTGCCGGACATGTTCATAATGTTTGGGTAGAGGAATGGACGTGACTAATTTCCATAGCCATCATGGGGCATCCGGGGTTCACCAAAGTTGGTCCTCTTAATTACTAACATGTTATTCACCGACATCAAGAGAAGATAGTCTCATCCACCTAATATCAAACACTTCCTAAATACTAAATGGTCCTAGATATGTGTAAACCACCCATTAAACCAAAGTTTGTGGGGTATGTTATGTTTGATATTGGGGGGAAGGGATCCATATGGGTGGGGACCCTTGTGGTGGTACTTCCCCAGTCCGGCTCGCTCTCATCAAACCACTTGCGCCAGCCGATGTCGTTCCTGTTGAGAGGTGTTCGCCAGGATCCGAGGGGGCAAACATCAACAGAAGCGTCTACAATGTGGGGCCCCCAAACGATAGCTAAGTTGGTGCACATAACTCCAATAACTATGGTTTATGATACTTATAACTATAGTTAATGGGGTTTATAAACCAACAAACATCACTGGGGGGCCTCACATTGTACCATTCAAACATCTTGATGTAAATGCACGCATGTATTACACGTATACCAACAGAAATTCAAACCTGTTGAAGGTTTATGTTATGACCAAAAAAAATTGAGGATGACCCACCAAAGAAATAATGTGGAGATGTTGGACCGAGCTTGCGGCTGTATGTTGGCAACCTACAGGTCTTATGGGGCCTGTTGGACCGTGTTGGCAACCTATAGGTTATGGGGCCTGGTGCGATTGGGGCTGTATGTGCTGTATGTTGGCAACAGGCCTTGTGGGGCCTGTTGGTCTCCGATTGGGGCCGTATGCGGCCTGTTTGACCGAGCTTGGAGCCGTATGTTGGCTGCCTACAGCTGTATGTTCGCAACCTACAGCCTGTTGGACCGAGCTTGGGGCTGTATGTTGGCAACCTACAGGTCTTATGGAGCCTGTTGGGCCGAGCTTGGGGCTGTATGTTGGCAACCTACAGGTTTTATAGGGCCTGTTGGGCCGAGCTTGGGGCTGTATGTTGGCAACCTAATTACAGATGTTGTGAGGCCTGTTTTACCGAGCTTGGTGCTGTATGTTGGCTGCCTACAGCTGTATGTTGGCAACCTACAGCCTGTTGGACCGAGCTTGGGGCTGTATGTTGGCAACCTACAGGTCTTATGGAGCCTGTTGGGCCGAGCTTGGGGCTGTATGTTGGCAACCTACAGGT
>Ga0126342_10017702_pt1 | contig 12298 bp, 14 predicted proteins | sample Cyp1metagenome_FD_92528 | JGI IMG/M metagenome (GOLD analysis project Ga0126342, IMG submission 92528) | Coral microbial communities from Lord Howe Island, Old Settlement Bay, Australia - Cyphastrea 1 metagenome | ecosystem: Host-associated > Invertebrates > Cnidaria > Coral ... | reverse complement strand
GCAATTTTTCATCTCTCATCTGGCCAGCTGGCTCTGCACCCGCCGCTTTAGCGAGCCTACTTTTCGACCCACCGGAGCCACAAATCATTGGAAAAACACAGTGCTTCGCGACTTTCCTACCTTTTCGCGCATCTGCATCTTCCTTCTTCTGATCTTGTCTCTTCTGACTCTTCTCACCTCTGCTTTTCAACTGTCCATACTGTCGGAAGTTTCACTTCTAAACTTCCTTCGATTAGTATATATAAGTATTATATTAGTGACATGTACAGTGTCAGTAAGTTCAAGAAACAACATGAAACATCATGACATATCATGACATATCATGGTGGGCATTCTGGAGATTCTCTTCTCACAAGAATGTGACGAGCAATTCGGCCAGCATGCCTTGGCCTTCTGAGGTCCACACCAACAGCAGGAAGACAAAGCCTGTGTCGTGGGGTCCCATGGGGTTCCATGGGGATGTGCCGTGACTCTTTGGGTGAAGCTGTTGCTGACCAAACTGCTGGCTATCATTGGAATCAATTCATGGTTACTTTGGTGATATGCCACATCGATCCACATGCTATTTACCATGGTATTTACCATGCTATTTACCATGGTAAACACCATGGTACACCGTAGTGCCTATATGCCATTCCATGTCCATTGTCGCCTGATCTGGTGAGACCCAAGAGGGGTGCAGTTGGGCCGGCGCAGGCAGCACTTCGAGCGAACAAAGGAAGACCCGAATGCAGAAGATCCTGCGATGATTTCCACGTGTACTGTACGTGTACCACTTTTCAGATCATGTGAATGTGACTGTGACATACTGTGACCATGTCAAGCTATGTCAAACTATGTCAAGTCATGTCAATTTATGTCAAATTGTCACACCGTTTCACTGATTTCTATTGAGATATGGATATCTGTGGGAAATTTGGATGAGAAATGCGCATCATCTCAAGCTGTGTTTCCAGAATCAGTCTCTCTCTCTCTCTCTCAGGATTTCTAGGCATTTGTCTCAAGCTCATTTCATTCTGAACCTGTTGATATCTGTTGAAATCTGCTGATATCTGTTGATCCTTAAGTGTGCAAAAAGAGGTGTTGATTTTAGCGCAGGGTCCAGCAGCAGCGTTGCAACGCCCAACTTGGCAAGACTTCTCAGAAGCATCCTGGCCGTTAATATTGACCATCAATCAGCTGGGTATTCATCATCGCTTTATCTTCACAAATGAATAGCAATGACTCATGGTGAGTCATCATAGTTTTTCCATATTCCATTAACTCTAGTCAGTCGTTTTGAACTCTACGGCGTTGCAGCTTATCAAAGAGCAACCTCGTTGCAAACCGTTTTAGTCTCACCGTTTCTGAAATGACCACTGAACATTGAGATCACTGAATGGTCACTAAATGGTCACTGAATGGTCACTGAATGGTCACTAAATGGTCACTGAATGGTCACTGAATGGTCACTGAATGGTCACTGATTCATAGATATTCATAGCTCATTACACCCTCCATGCACTCAACATGCACTCATCATCTCAATCTTCGCTGGTGCCACGGCAAACCCAGGTGAAGGAAGTCAGGTGCTGATGTTGTCAGGTCCAGGCGGCTCACCTCCACAGCTGTGTCATTTTGCAATCTGCCAGATCATCCTTTTCTGAGTTCGCATGCCATTTCGATGGTTATCTATAAGTTATCTATAATTTCACAATTTTCACATTCCCATCATTCCCTGCTTTTCAACATTTTCAACGTCTTCGGAGGGTCCCTTAGTCGAAAAACTGACCATCAGTTTTAAGTTTCATCGAACCTGCAAGGTTGAGGGAGCCAAGCCGAGCCGGACAGGTTCATGCACAAATAGGGGCGGTCCAAGATGCAGGGGGTCCAGTACCTTAGAGTGGCACTATGGTAACGGATGGTGGGCAGCTGAGAATTTTTCAAAAGTTCACTTCAAAATGGTTGCCACGACCTTGGCCCTCACAAACGAGACACTAGTGCATTGTAAACCCGTATGTTCACACACGAGAAAGAGTCAAGTGAAATCAAGTGAAATCAAGTGACATCAAGTGAAATCAAATATGTGGGTGAGTTATGGTTAATTTCATGTTATTTCCACCAGATGCCAGCGAGTTACAAAGAGTGCGAGTCCCATTCTGACAAGACTTTGTGCGAACAAAGTGAAGCCCAAGAGTGCAAGGTCCAACGCAAACGTGGGCGAGTCGAGCCTTGCCAATCTGCAGGCTGACAGCGTGGAGTCCAGATGAGCCAAGGCACGTAAAAACGAAGAGAAGTCAAGGCTAGCAAACATCAAGGCAGAAGCGCTTGACTCCAAACGTGCAAGCGAACGGACAAACAAAGACAACTCCGGAACACTGAGATCAGGCAAAAGCAAAACAAAGTCAGAGCAGCCAAGTCCACAGAGCAAAACAGAAAATTCCGTTTGGGTAAAGGAGTGCAAGAACGACACCAAGCCAAGATGTAGAAGGTCCAGCGCCGGCATCACTGGTTCCAATCTGCCCGAGCTTTGGGTGGGCAATGGAAAATCAGAATGCATTGCATCAGTGGCTGGTGGTGAGAAGACAAGGTCTGCACGAGTCAAACCAAACATTGATGTGGCAGAATCTGACTTCACGTAACTTCTTGAAAATAGTAGCAGTTCCAGATGCAAGGGATCAAGGACCAGCAATGGTAAGTTCAGTTGAGCAGCACTTCTCAGAAGCATCGAGAAACCAAGGTGTAAGAGATCCAACACGAACAGAGACAAGGCCAGTCAAGCGCAGCCATGCACAAACGGTGGAAAATCGAAATGCGCGCTGTCTATCAGTGACAGAAAGGATAGCAATCCTGAGCATGAAATGCCAATAACTGGCGCGGTGCTACCTGAACATGCGAAACTTTGGGCCAAAGGAAGGAACTCCAAGCGCAGAAAATCTATGGTAAACATCACCGATTCGCAACAGCTCAGGCCTTGTGAAAATAAGATGAAGCCTGAGTGAACTGCATCTATCATAAACAATGGGAAAACGAAGCCCGAGCAACTTAGACCCAACATTGACATGGAGGAATCTATGCATGTATAGCTACGTATGAATACTAAGAATCCCAAGTGCAAAAAGTCCAGTACAAACAGTCCGAAGCCAGAGTAGCTGATAGATTGCAACAGCAACGAAGCACCCAGATGTGCAAACTCCAAGGCAAGAAATGACAAGTCCAAACGCACCTGAGAGAAGAATGACAATACGAAGCCTGGATACACCATGGACCTTGAGGACATGGAAAAACCAAAGTGCGAATGGTCAGGAAGCAGCATTGCGAGATCTGGACGACTGGAGCTTTGTAAAGGCACTGACAATTCAAGAAAGCTGGAGCTGATGAGTGAGAGGGAGAATACAAAACCAATTCGATTAAGACCGAAAGTTGAGGGTGTGGAGTCTGATCATGTGAGGCTATGTGACAACACGCTGAAGCCCAAGTGAAGGAAGTCGAGGGTTGGTAGGGCCAGGCCACAATGAGCAAAGCTTTGGGTGGAAGGCAAAAGTCCTAAGAGCACATAGTCCAGCACCAACAGCAGTGAACCAGAGTTGCCAATTCCAGACGAGGGCACGATCAGTTCGAAACAGGTGTGGCTTTGGGTAAACAATGAGAAGCCAATGTGTTGATGTTTCAAAATGGATAGCAGCAACTCCAGTCTGGCCATACTGCGTGCAGACGGCAGGGATCCAAGGGTCGTGACATCCACAAGAGATGGGGAGAAGACGGAACCCGCTCGAGACAGGCCCAATAAAAGCATGGCAAATTCGACACCACTGAAGCTGTGCACGGGCAAGACGAGGCCAAGGTGCAAAAGGTCAGGGACCAGCGTTGGAAAGCCAAAGCATGCGATGCTCTTTGCAAACAACAATGGCTCTGAAAGTGCAGAGCTAACGACAAATAGTGAGAAAACAGAGCCCACCCTTGTGAAGCCAAGAATCAGTATTGCCAAGCCCAGATCAATGCAGCTGCGCATGGGGGGCGGCAAGTCCAAATGAAGAGGATCCAGTACCAACAACAGCAGGGCAAGGTGGCTGGAAGCTTGCAGGAGCAGACTGGAGCCTGGTTCGGTATGGTCCAGCAGTGACAGACTCACATCAACTCGACTCATTCCCAGGACGGACACTGCACTGCCGAGTCTTGTGTACCCTCTCACAAGTAAAAAGAGCCCAAGACGAAGGAAGTCCAAGGCAGAAAGAGACAAGTTAAGCTGACCAAGACTTCGCATCAGCGACATGGAATCAAGATGAGTGTTGTCAAGCAATGGCAGTGAGGAGACTAAACCGACTCGTGACAAGCCCCAAATCAGCACAGAGAAGCCTTGCCACGCAGAGCCTTGAACTGACATGGAAAATGCCAAGTGCAGGAGGTCCAGCGGCAAAACCGCGGATTCAGGTTGCGCAAATTTTCGCACCAAGAGCGAGAGGCCAAAATGAACTGTGTCGATGACTGACAAAACAAAGACAGAACTAGGGCGTGAAAGGCCAACTGTGAAGAAGGCGGATGCCAGTTGACCAAATCCTTGTGGGGAGAATGGGAGGCCCAAATGTAAGGAGTCAAGTACGGACAAGACAAGTTCGAGGCAGGCAAGGCTGTGTACAGACAAGAACAAGCCTAAATATGCACCTTCCAGCGTCAGCAAAAATAAACCTGACCGTCCCAAACTTCGAGGTGATAGAAAGAAACCAAAATATGTGCTGTCTGTCACCAATGGTGAGAAAACGGAACCTTGTCGTATCAATCCTGGGACAAATAGAAAGAAGTCAGCTCAAAGGTGGCTATGCAACGGCAAAGGCAACTCATGATGGATGAAGTCCAATGTAAGCAATGTTAAGTCGAGGCAAACAAATGATTGCATCGGCAGAAAGGATCCCAGAGTACTTCTATCCAGAAGTGATGAGAAAGGTTCGAATCTAGCCAATTGCAGAGCTGAGAATGCTGATTCAATTCTACCGGAGCCACGAAGGGGTGGGGAGAAGTCAAGACGCAAGTAGTCTAAGGTCAACATTGCCAAACCCATGCATCCAGTGGCTTGCAGTGAGAGAGAGAAGCCCAAATGCATTTCTGCGACCACCGACAAAATGAATACAGGGCCGATCCTCTGCAAGCCAGGTATAGGCGTAACAGACTCTGGCTAAGCATGGCTGTGAGGTGAAGGCGGTAATTCTTGGTGCGAAAGGTCTGAGGTTGACAGCGCAGAGCCAAGGCGTGCAAAGGATTGCAAGAACGGAGAAAGGTTTGGGTGTGCTGAATCCAAGAGCAAAATCACCAATTCGACATGAGCAAAGCTGTGGGGCGACAACAAGAAACCTGTATGCCCAAAGTCCAACACAAGTGGGCAAAAACCAAGCCTTGTTGAACTTCTAGTCAACAGTAAAGGCCCCAAATGATTATAGTCTATTAGAAGCAGAGCAAAGACTGACCCTGTGCGACTTGAGCCCAACAGAAACACCAGAGAATCAATGTGGCAGGGGCTTTGGACCAGCATCAAAAAGCCTATCCGCAGGAGGTCCAGAGCCGACAGCACAGGTCCCAATCTGCAAAGGTTTTGTGACAGCAGGAGCAGTTCCGTTCTCATGGCACCCAAAACAAAGAGCGAACTACTCAAGCGACAGGTGCCCAGCAAGAAAACCACGGAGCCAGCTCGAGCAAAAGACCTCGATGACATCAATGGGTCCAAATGAACCATGTTTGGAGCTAGAAGAATCAGGCCTGATTTGGCAGAAGACCTTGACGACATGGGGAAGTCCAAATGCAAATGATCCAGGACAAACAAGGTAGACTCAAAACAAACCATGCCAAGGATCAGCACCGCTGACCCTAAACGAGCGAAAGATCTCAGGAGCATTGGCAGTTCCGTCGTCGCGAGGTCCGACATCAACAGTGCTGGACCCAGTCGGACAGAGCTTCTGGCTGAAGGTACCAAAGCTAAATGCACGTAGTCCAACATTAACAAAAAGAAAACAAATTCCAAACATGTCAAGCCAAGCACTGAGACAGTGGGACCAAGTTATGTGTAACTTCTTGAAAACAGATTCAAGTCTGCATGAATCATGTCAAGTGTTGGAAGCACCAATCCCAACTGCACGGAACTTTGAACCAAGGGTGTCAACTCCAGAATCGCAGAATCTGACAGCAACATGGAAAGGTCCAATCGAGAGATACCCAAAGCTGGCAGCACTGAGTCACGTTGTGCAAAGCTCCGAATGGACAAAGGAAAATCAGATTTCACAGGATCCAGGATCAAGAAAGATGGATCCGTCCTAGACAGCCCAAATGGCAGCAGGGCGGAGTCACATTGAGCAAACGAATGGAAAGGAAACAACAAACCCAAACCTGTAAAATCCAGGGCAAGCAGTAAAAAATCAGCATGGCCGAAGGTTTGGATGGATGCTGGTGAGGCAAGGTGCACGGAGTCCACTACGAACGAGAAAAAATCGGAACGAGTCTCACTGGAAATCGACATTGCTAGGCCAGGGTGGGCGAAGGAACGCGACAGCGGTATGGAGCCAAGGTGTAAAAAATCCGGAACCGACATGGCAGAACCCAATCAGCTGGGGCTTTGAGCAAACAGCGGTGAGCTCAAAGAAACAAAATCTGAGACGAACACCACTGATTCCACCTTGGCGATTTTGAGGATCGAGAAACTGCTGCCAAACTTTGCAGAGTCTCGGAGCAGCGATGTTGACTCAACCTTCTGGGGATCCAGAGCAAAAAAGGACAGGTCTAAGCATACAAGGCTTTGTGGGAAAAGCATCAAACCCAGATTGAGAAGGTCCAACACTGGCAAAAACGGCTCGAAGTGTGCCAGAGTTTGTGGTGAAATTGACAATTCAAGGCCAATATAATCCATCAGTGATGTGGGGAAACCAATTCTTGTCCTACTTGATATCGACAGAACTGAACCATATCTCGTGAAACTTCGTGAAAACACGAAAAAACCCAGATGCAGGAAGTCCAGTGCCAAAGGGATCAAACTCAGTTGAGCCACGGACCTCAGCAGCATGGAAAGGTCGAAATGTGAAAGGTCTGGTGCTGACAGCAAGAAACCGAAGCGAGCCCTGCCCAGGACTGACATGGTCTCTCCTGCCCATCCTGTTGGGAAGTACAAGTCATTATACAGCAGCAAGGTGGAGCCAAAGCAAACAAAGGCCCTGACAAACAGCATGAGACCCGGGTGCAGGAAATCCAAGGTCAACATCACTGAAGCAGGTCAAGCATAACTTTGGAGCAACATTGAGAGCTCAGTGTGTATTGCATCAAGCAAGGAAACACTCAAGCCCACTCGGCCCAATCCAAGAATGGATGCTGAAAATCCAAAGTAGTTCAAACTGTGTACCAAAAAAGGTAACTCAAATTCAGCGGAGTCAAGCACCAGCACTGGCAACTCCGTGCATATCATGCGAAAAGTTGGCAAGACAACTCCCAAGCGACACAAGCTTCTGGCCAACAGCAGCAAGTCTAATAACGAAGGGTCCGAAGTGAACAATAAAGGGCCGGGTCAACAGAATGAGCGTGCTGACGAAAAGGATCCCGAGTGAACGAAGCCCAACGTTAACATGAAAGACTCAAGACAGGCCCTTCCAAACACCAACATCAGTGAGCTCAATTGCAGATTAGCTTGTGATGACATCAAGAATCCAGGTCGCAAATAGTCAAAGGTTGAAGTCACTGCTTCGATGTGTGCGATCGATTGCAAAGGCAAAAGTGGATCAAGATGCAAAGGATCTGGAGCAAACGTCACCTGAGCTGAGTTGAGTTGGATGTACTGAATTTCTGTCACCGGGAACCACTAGATTTTTGTATTTTGTATGTAATTATTTAATTATATAAATATGATTCTGAATGGATCTAGATAGATGGGAACTTGACATATCAAACCTGATGCATTGACCAACCCACAAATTTGAAATGGGTCGGCACTTTCGTTTGTACATACTTTTGGAAAACCACATGCCGAAGAATCCAATCCGCACATTTAATGGGTAAAACAACAACAACCAACTGTTTGAATGTTGATAGCTGACCGACTTGACTGAAAAGTCCTGGAGTCAAACCCGTTGATGTGCTTCACCAGCTCAATGTTGGGAAAATCTTGATCTCAGTTTTACTCCCTGGCAAAAGCCTTGTGGTTTTCACAGCTTGTGCGAACATGACTATCTGCCTGTCTTAACATGTCTCAACATGTCTTAAGCAAACTGTTTGAATCATGTGCAATGCAACTCATGATGTAGGTTGTGGGGTCCGACTTTTCTATTTTCAAATCTTTCCAATGGAAGCCGCACAAAGTCCAAACATGTCCAGCGATGTAGTACTTGGAATTTCCGTGATCATAGATGGGGTTTGCCATGCTATATCCCGAATCCACTGATGAACCATCACATTCCCCCCCAAACAGAAAATTGTCAAGATGCTGGATCCACTTGCACTGTGCTTCGCAGTGACAAGGGCAAGTCTGACAACGCAACGTCCTGCGATCAACTCGGTGGTTTTCATGTGGTTTTGGGTCAAAACATGTCAAAACCTAGCCCTGGTGAACTTGAAAATAATTGGGACTCGTGTTCATCAGTTCATCCCCCTAAAACGTGGTAATTGAATCTAGTTATTGGTATAGGTTTTGATTTTTGACCCAGTCCAATAATAAATCAAGATAACTGGGAACTATCCATGTTCAGGACATGTTCATCCCCGGAAATAGCGTCTGTACTCTGAGGCCAGCACCAAAGCAAATATCATGGAGTCACAGCGGCCCAGGGCCATGATAAACACCACGAAGTCAATCCTGTGACCAGTGAAACACCATAGAAGAGCCCCAGTTTCAAAACAAAATTTTCAAATTCCTGTCACAAAAACGCTGAAACGGCAACGCCAATCCAATCACCCGCCATTGGTGAACGGCGCCCTGAAGGTTTACGGCGCATCACGGCGCCTTGTAAATGAGTGCGAAGATGTTGACAAGTCCAAATGAAGGAAGTCCAAGACCTGGCAGGAAGGCAGTGGGACACCGACATGGCAAATCCTTGTCCTTTGTGTCGGCTAAAGTCAACAAACGAGGCATCACAGTCGTGGAAAACTTGATACTTTGATGCTCCCACGTGAATTTGCTTCAAAACGCATCTGGTTCCCTGAGATTTTCCTCTCAAATTTTTGTTTTTCTTGCATTTCCAAATGGCACATGGCCCCGTTCTTGCGTGTTTCAAAATACTTAAACAAATGCTAGTCCGGTCTGCAGCTGAGGTGCAAAAAACGCAGAGCCAAGACGCACAAAGCTTCGGGTGAGCATTGCGGAACCCAACATTGCGTAATCCAATGCTGGCAGACCTTGGTTGCGATGGCGGAATTGGATTGCAATCTGATGGCGAATTGCGATGTTGATATTGGATCAATGATGTTTACAAGTATTAAATAATCATTTGTATTTCACTACATTGTACATATGCAAATCCTACACTATACATAGACCATAAAATTAAAGGACCGGAAAACACCACAAGTCAACTTCTTCCAATAATGAGAAACAAAAGTTGTAGCGGGACGGGGAAGGAAGGAAGGACAAAGCAGGTGGTGGAGGATCGAGAAGTTAAAAAAGTTGTATGTGAAGAGTTGTGTGTGATAAAGTTGTGTGTGAAAGATGTGTGTGACACAATTATGTGTGTGAAAGATTGTGTACAGTGACGCGCAACTAAACGATGCAAGTGCTTCCACCGGTCACCGGGGTGACAGATGACCATATGTCGCTTTGCATGGCCCAGGAGCACACACGCACATGCATAGCGACCAAAACTAAGAGATGCAAGTGCTTCTTTCCACGTTGGGTCAAAGCTATGCGGCTACTGCAGCAAGATCCGAGAGCATCATATGACACATCAAGCTAACAACCAGCGCACACAGTCGAGGAATAGATGCGCTGCCCATCAGTGAAAACCCTGCTTGTCTTCCGCCGCCCATGGAGAAGATGGAAGGGGAACCTGGGCGCGATGCAAAGGCAGATCAAGTTCAGCAAACATAATGCAAAGATACCACGTCACACTGTTTCATGCGTGTTCTAATTAATCGAAAACAATACAGATGGTTCAGTATTCCGACCATTGCATACCAGATGCAATGGGTGCACATTAACCAATGTGTTCGGAATGCTTTTGAAGTATCAAAGCCACGTTTTTTGGGACACCGGACAACTCATGGGCCCCTGGCAATCACACACGGGAAGAATGGGACTGGCGACAAGTGCGCTTAATGCGCAAAATATAGATACCAGATTAGGGAATGAACATGTTTGAGCCTGCGGAGAAACAAGGTTGAATGAATCAACCATGACGCAATCTGAAAGCTTGTTGGGGCAGGGAAAATCAGTCAAACTGTGCATGCACCGCGGGAACATGAGGTGCAACTGGAAGAGACTCGTAAGTGGCCGACGCAGCAAAAGCACGAGCCTGGAAACCCATACAGTCCCGATCATGCAGTGGGTCAAACCATTTGCAGCACAGCCTGTATGTTCGCAGCGAATAACAAACTCGCCTACCATCGGCACCGATCCATTTCATTCTGTCTTGTGCTCGCCTTCGTCCTGTGAAATGTAAAATAAAATGATGTCATCCGTCTTGGCAAACTTTCTGCTGCAGGTCGGGCTCGCAATCGCCCAACATTCGCATGGAGCTGGGACGTTGTCACAAATCGCCCGAGTCCAACGTCACAAGGCCACAGGTAGCAGGCGCAAAAGACATGGCACCAAAAGATGTCGAATTTCTGTTCCGGTGGCCTCTTACCACATTGGGCCAAAGCGACCAGATCAGAAATAGGTGACCAAGTGACGCAGCAATGATGATCCAACCCAGTGTCATAATTGGCATGCCTGCCACGCAAAAAGTTGATGTGAGCAAGTGCCACGCCTGCCAAGCCAAACGAAGGTGGATGTCGCCAAGTGCCACGCCTGCCACGCCAAACGAAGGTGGATGTCGCCAAGTGCCACGCCTGCCATGCCAGACGAAGGTGGATGCAAAGTGCCGCGGCGCCACGGGCAACTAACAGCGCCCAAGCGCGCCAGCCGATCCAACCCGTTGCCATAAGTGCCATGCCTGCCACGCGAAACGAAAGTGGATTTCGCCAAGTGCCACACCTGCCACGCAAAGTTCCACAGCCCCACGGGCGACTATGGCGCCCGGGCGCGCCGCCAGATCCAACCAAATGTCATACGTGGCACGCCTGCCACGCAAAACACAGGTGGATGTCGCCAAGTGCCACGCCTGCCACGTGAAACGAAGGTGGATGTCGCCAAGTGCCCCGCCTGCCACGTGAAACGAAAGTGGATGTCGCCAAGTGCCACGCCTGCCACGTGAAACGAAGGTGGATGTCGCCAAGTGCCACGCCTGCCATGCAAAGTGCCGCGGCGCCACGGGCAACTAACAGCGCCCAAGCGCGCCACCAGATCCAACCCGGTGTCATAAGTGCCATGCCTGCCACGCCAAACGAAGGTGGATGTCGCCAAGTGCCACGCCTGCCAAGCCAAATAAAGGTGAATGTCGCCAAGTTCCATGCCTGCCACGTGAAACGACCACGCAAAGTGCCACAGCGCCGCGGGCAACTAACGGCGCCCAAGCGCGCCACCACATCCAACCCACGCAAGTGAGCAAGTGCCAGGCCTGCCATGCAAATGGCACGTGTGTGAAAGATAGTGTGTAACAGATGTGTGTGAAAGATGGTCTGTGACAAAGTTGTGTGTGAAAGATGGTGTGTGACAAAGTTGTGTGTGAAAGATGGCGTGTGACAAAGTTGTGTGTGAAAGATGGTCTGTGACAAAGTTGTGTGTGAAAGATGGTGTGTGACCAAGTTGTGTGTGAAAGATGGTGTGTGACAAAGTTGTGTCTGAAAGATGGTGTGTGACAAAGTTGTGTGTGAAAGATGGTGTGTGACAAAGTTGTGTGAAAGATGGTGTGTGATAAAGTTGTGTGTGAAAGATGGTGTGTGACAAAGTTGTGTGTGAAAGATGGTCTGTGACAAAGTTGTGTGTGAAAGATGGTGTGTGACGAAGTTGTGTGTGAAAGATGGTCTGTGACAAAGTTGTGTGTGAAAGATGGTGTGTGACAAAGTTGTGTGTGACAGATGGTCTGTGACAAAGTTGTGTGTGAAAGATGGTCTGTGACAAAATTGTGTGTGAAAGATGGTGTGTGACAAAGTTGTGTGTGAAAGATGGTGTGTGACAAAGTTGTGTGTGAAAGATGGTCTGTGACAAAGTTGTGTGTGAAAGATGGTGTGTGACAAAGTTGTGTGTGAAAGATGGTGTGTG
>Ga0126342_10017701_pt1 | contig 12298 bp, 22 predicted proteins | sample Cyp1metagenome_FD_92528 | JGI IMG/M metagenome (GOLD analysis project Ga0126342, IMG submission 92528) | Coral microbial communities from Lord Howe Island, Old Settlement Bay, Australia - Cyphastrea 1 metagenome | ecosystem: Host-associated > Invertebrates > Cnidaria > Coral ... | reverse complement strand
ACGACTACGACTACGACTACGACTACGACTACGACTACGACGACGACGACGACGACTACGACGAGGACGACGACGACGACGACGACGAGGACTACGACGAGGACTACGACGACTACTACTACTACTACTACTACTACTACTACTACTACTACTACTACTACTACGTGCAACTGCAACTACAACAACAGCAAGTACAGCTACAACTACAACTACACTACAATACAACTACAACTGCAACTGAAATTATATTGCACTACACCACACCACACTACATCCAGCAGTTGTGGTTGAGGTGGCCACTGCAGCCATTTCAAAGCACAACTCCAACCACCTTTCGGTCCATCAGTGGATTCGCTCTGCCATCCATGCATCACAACAACTCACCTCTCCTATAGTGTCCTATCTTTGACACTTCCGCCACAGCCTTGTGCAGTACTACTGGTATGATTTCATCCAGATCTCCACAAGATCTTCTCAAAAGATCATACAATAGGACCTCTTGAGAGAATTTCATCAGGATCTCTACAAGATCTTCTCAAAAGGATCTCCACAAGATCTTCTCACAAGGACCTGTACAAGATCTCCTTGACTAAATCAGAACCGCGGCACGACGAGAGCAATGCGACAGGCCCAAAGTGCCGAGAGTGTTGCGCGAGCAAGATCCAAATTCTCACCACGCCACAGCGAGAGCGATCTGACACGCACAACATACCCAGAGGGTTGCACGAGCGAGATCCAAACTCTCACCGCGCCACAGCCAGACACAACGTGCCGAGAGGGTTGGACGAGCACCGAGAGGGTTGCACAAGCGCGATCAAAACTCGCACCGCGCCACGGCGAGCGATCCGACACGCGCAAAGTGCCGAGAGGGTTGCGGGAGCACGTGGTCGATTTTCACAAAACACTGCGCCCACCACGAAATATATGAAGATAGAAAATTTCAAAAACGACGTTTTATCTAGGTTTCAGATACTTTTTGTCGAGGTCTACAAAGTACTGCGCCTGCCACGAAAAATGACCCCGAGGCATCCCAAGTGCTGCACCTGCCACGTGAAATCATCCAAAACCTGTTCGACGACAGCTTCACAAAACGCGATTTTCGACCCTTTCAAAACGTTGTCAAAGTTCACTGCGCCTGCCACGAAAAATGAGCTCCAAAAGCACCTCTGATTTTGACCCACGCCTGCCAAACGTTTTAGCAACGTCCACAAAGTCCTATGCCTGCCGCGCGGATGGAAAAGTGTCCCATGTCCTGCGCCTGCCATGCAAAACGACATTTCAGACTTCGCACGGCGCGCTATAGTAAAAAGATACCTTCCGCAGATCCAAAACCGAAGCGCCCAACTTGCGCGAGCCTGCACAGTCTAAATGCACATGGACATCTCAGAAGGGAACTTTTATGCGAGGATACTCAGGAAAAAAAGCCGGGGCCCAAGATCAGCACAACATCCGCGGCGCAGACTTTGCGCGAGCCTGCGCAATCGAAATGCACATGGACATCGCACAAGAGCCACTTCATGCGAGAATTTACAGCAAAAATGCAGCGGGCCAGATGGAGCACCCTGATTTAACCCTGGCCTGGACACGCTGCTTGGGGAACCATGTTCTTGCCGAGCCTGTGCAAGCACTGATTGCGGCGGATGCCGGCGGAACACACCGAAGGCGGTTAAATACAAAAATCCGCACAGCACCGCAACGAGAGCGACCCGACCCGACGCGCACAAAGTGCCGAGAAGGTCCGACACGCACAAAGTCACGAGAGGGCTGCGCAAGCACATGTGAGAATGTCACCAAAACCCATGGTAGCTCCCGCATTCCTTTTGCTCTCACCCCCTGTGCCGCCCCTGGATCTTTATGTTGGGTTTTCATTTTCATTTCATGCGTCCAAAGGGTCGAACCCTTGCCGCAAGCATGCAGAATGCCTGAATTACAAATTCTGGCAGTCTGGGAGCCACTGTGCATCAGCTCTGATCACTGCGCTGATCTTCGCAGCCTGTGTGATCCACTTCTCCAGATCTTCCAGCATGGCCGGTTCCGGTCGGACCCTGTCGCCACACAAGAATCGGTCGAATTGCTGTGCAAAAGCACGACAAAACTGCCTCGGATACTCCTTGTGCCGGGCTGTACGAAATTGTCCAGTCTCATCCTTTCCAATGGCAACAACCTTAGGTTTAACTGCGTCACTCAGAGCCATGCTGTAAAGTTCTTTGCGAAAAAACGGCACATCCCAGGTAAGCTCAACCCTTCTAGCCCGAATAACCTCGCTGCTGAACGGCGGCATTTGAATCTGGCTGCGCTGAACGTCTCGCAAGGAGGGCCACAAAGTGTGGCAGCGATCCGCCTGAGAGGTAAATTGAGACCAGGGTGTCCCAAGAAACGGTTTTTGTCATCAAATTACCATATTCCAAAGGCACAGCTGCATCAAGAAAAAGAATGATGACTCGCCAATTCCGATCAGCAGCGATTCGAGTGGAAATCCCCTTGTCGCCGTCGGCCACTAAAAAGGTGTGCAACCAAAAACGTCGGTAGATCATCCGCTTCGAGCGAGGACATAGGCGCTCCATAGGGATACAATCAAAACGGCATGTGCGGAGCTCCGTCAACCACTGATCCTGTGTGCAATATACTCTCTATAGGCGCCACATGAGAGACACGTGAATCCCTCTTAGGGTGTTTGCGTGGTGCACAAGCGACTGGCATGCTGCGATGTGGGGCTGGGTCTGTTTCAACACAATAGCAAACGAGACTCAAGGGCAAAAATCTGTGCAAGAGCTTGGACCTAGGCAACTCCGTAGCAAATTGAGCAAAAAGATCATCCACAATCTGCTTGGCCTCACCATCCAAAAAACTCAGCAACAAGGTCTGGGAGCCAATGATCGCCCCGTGCCAAAACGACGAAGGCGAGCCAGTTGTCCCAAGCCATTTTGTTCTCACCATACTCAATGCAGAGTACCTGTATCCAGCTATCCACCAACTCTTGTCTCTCAGAGTCTGAAGGCCCCCGTGGGAAAAAATCACGTTGGAACCACTGCTGCGCCACCTCAGACAGCGCATCTCCAATCTGTGCCCCTCACTCCAAGGGCTGTTCCGGGGCTGACGCAATGTCAAGTTGACGTCGACACCCATCAAGTTCTGCTTGCCAAGCTCAAATGGCGGACCCAAAGTCTGAAGGCATTCTCGACGTGCAAGACCAACCACCTGTTTAGGAAAATGCACCAGCTCATAATCGACCTCCCAACCTTGAGAATATAGGGCGTGAAAGCACGGGTTATACCCAGGGCGCTTTGGTATGTATGCCAAGTGCTGTTGGAGACGCTGCGTGGTCCAGCAAAACTTGCCATGATGGAGGCAAGTAGCACCATTGAGGTACTGGCGCTCAGCCGAGAAAATCTGATGTTTACGTTGTTGGTGTGGGCGTAGCAAAACGAGCACCACAAAAACATTGTTGGTCCCCGCATCATTCAAATAGTTATTGAAGGGATCTGGGCGACATGTGGCCCCCCTGCACGCAGCACCTCAAGATGCCCTTGTGAAGGGATATAACCTCCGCCATCATTTGTTCTTGCATCCTTTGCTTACGAGCTACTGCTTTGACCATGGCCTTCCACGGGAAGTTTCTTGACTGCCAGTTATCAAACAGGGGCGTCATATCTTGAAGCCAGCCGGATGGCAATGCTGTTGGGTTGACATCATGCATCCATTGCAGATCGGCCTTCAAGCCAACCAGCCAGGAGTCCTTGACTGTCTGTGCTTCCAAATGAATGATGCGTTGCAAAAAAGCTGGCCCAACCGCAAAAACTTTCTGAGCGTAAAGCAGTCGGTCCACTGCTAAACGAGCACGCACATCAAGACCGTACGGTTTGGCAGTGAACACCACGTCTCGGCATGGATGTCGCAAACCAAAGCGACAAGACTGCGGGCGGCTCCAAGCTCAGCCAGAAGGCCCGGCAACGAGCACACTGCTTGTATCTTGTCAACGTCCTGTGAAGAGGAGCGCTTGAAGAACATCCAAACTGGCAGATGAAGAGATACCGGTGACCAATTCTCCAGCCAGATGGTGGAAAGCATTAGAAAGGTCGAGGAATAGCACAGCACTGCTCACTCCCTTTGCGTCTGCCATGGTACAAAACAGTCGCAATGCCTGTGAACCGAACATGACCTGCTGACCATGAAACCCTCCTAGTTGCCCTGGGGCACGTGCAGGTTCAAGATGAGACATGATCTGCTTACGCAGGACCGAGTGGGTCATATTGCCAAGCAACAATATGCCACGAAACTGCTTTGCGGTTGTGGGTGCCAGGCATTTTGGAATGATCGCAATCGGCCCTCCTTTATATGTAACGGTTCTGACTGCCAACAAATTCTTGGATAAGCAGATCATGGTACATATTGGCCAACGGACTAGCAGCTCGATGGAAAAGCTCCGAGGGTAGCGGGTCATCACCAGTGGCCTTGTCCGCCTGCGTCTGTCGGAATGAATCCTCTAGCATGAAAACGGGCGGCAATTCGGAGAAGTGCAGATGACGAGGGGCGTCAAACAAGTGCTGCAATTGACGAGTAGCACAGATCTGAAGTAGTCCCTGCATGGTGACAGGTCGACCTGCCTCCAACTGGCCAAAATGCTCAACCCATTGTGGTCTTCAAGACCCAATCTGAAAGGGAGGTGTGCTCATGCGGCGCTGCTGAAATCTCGGCAGTGACCTTCGAAAAAAAAAAAAGACGTTTGACATCCTTTGGTCCTAAATACGCAGAACAATCCTGCAAGAGTTGATCATAAAAGGAGACATCATCCGTCCTCAAAGCCTTGACGACTTGGCGCCCCAGCATGCGGAAACAATGATATTCCACGGCAATTAAAGCATCTTGCTGCTGCAAGTTACCATCAAAAGAACTCAGAAGCTCGGTGTGCTCAGCTTCAAGACATGCATGACGCCAGCAAGAGAACCACGCTGCTTCCAAGGTCCGTCTCTGAGCTGCATTGTAAGTCGCAAAGGTATTTCTCTTCTCACGCTTCTGGCACACCAGCTGCCATGTATCTGCTGACATGGTGCTGGGTGGCTGCTCATGTTTCTTGGCGCGAGAACACCAGAAAATGTCAACCAAATCCTCTTGCAACCTTTGAACATCGGAGTGGACATCGAGGTGCGGTGGCCTCCAACCGATACAACCAAAAACGATCATCATGCGCATTGGAAAGCTTCCTAAGTCGGGTTTCTTGAAAAGCAAATAGTGTACATTCTCTTCATCCATTTGCTTCAAGAGACATTCCTGCCGAGCAGGGCCAACGGCTGATCCTTGTAGCTGCTACTTTTGGTGGGCTTCTGGCAGCAGGGAGAGGACATTGCATGTGGCAAGCGCCAAATCCAATTCACCAATTGCATCAACGCTGTCATCCCGATGATCTGACTGCTGGGATGAAGAAAGCAAAGGCGGCGGGGAGTTAGGTGCTGCAGGGGGAAGGAGATTATCACCATCCCACCAAATTGAATATCAGGTCGAACAGGAACCACAAACATTCCGCCCTCTGCACAAATGAACGGTTCGTGACAAAGCCAAGCCAACCATCTAAATCATGCATCGGTTCTCCTAAAGCAGCTTGGTGAGCAAGAGCGTCAACAAGTTCGTTACCAGGCTTGCCGGAGTGGGCTTTCACATGCTGATATTGGAGAGAAATCTGGAACCTCTGCCCAATACATTTGTGGAGGCTTCGCAAGAGATGCCCCAATGCCGGTTCAGAAAAGGCATGCCAAGTCACAGAATTGCATTCCAGCGGTCAAAGAATCATAGCAAAACTTGACCTCCACTTGTAGAGCCCCTCACCCTCATGCAGCCTCAGCCAGACCAATGAGCTTTAACAAATCAAAGTTCTTCGCATAGCAGCAGCCCATTCGGCATTATCCTCAAACAAGGTAACACGTCGGCTGTGGAGGCATCTCCCCTGCCCAGCCCCTGGTGACACAAACTTGAGGAATGTAGACGCTTTCGCTTCCCCTTCCCAGGAGAAAGCACTCTGAATCCACATGCGCTGCATGTCTTGCAGAAATTCCGCTTGTGATGCAATCAGTGGCATATTCGGATCGAAAACGGGTGCATCCGGGTTAACTGGAAGGAAGAACCAACAGAGCTGGAATCCATGAGAAGCATGAAGACTGTGCTCCCTAGTCTGCATCAGAATCAGGGATAAATCCTCAAAATGCAGCTGTTCAAGTTCATGCGCAATCCGGTCAGCTTCATCCGCCTCAGGCGACTCGGTTCGAACTCTAGCGCTAAGCCCCGACCAAACCCTCAACCAAGTATTGGGTGGCAGAACTTGTCCTGCATGAATTGCGGTGCATCTCCGGCCGATGCAAAAATGGGCAATGTCCATGATACGGATCAGATCAGGCAAATTAATCTGTTCTCTGACAGAGAAAGCACCCTGAATGATGCCATCGTTTGTATAACCCTCAAGTAGGGCTGTGAGTACAACTGCTGCCTGTTGCACATCACGTCCCTGCTCAAGCAGGAAGTGACAAGTACCGTGCTGAATACGATACTGGGGAGGACGCCCTCACCACATGAGAGAATGCTAAGTGGGGTCTAACATGGTCTAACAGGTCTGCCCATGCCGTTCTGAGATCAGCGATCCATGTGACTGCATTGCCAAGTGGCTGAACAAGTCTGGGACAACTGCGGCTAGGCCTATGTACATGATGGACAAACCACGTGGTGACCTCCATGGAAAGGGTGTCACCCCAAACATCAAGGTCTTCTTGGAATCGAAACATCTCACCTAATCCCAAACTCCAATCAATGGCACCTTCATGCGGTTGCAGGTCATTTCCGGGAAAAGTTTTAGGTAAGCCACCAGGCTCGCCAAAATCAGCAGGCTTGCATACAATGGGTTGCCAACTGCCATGGTCACGAGAAGTTTGTATGACTGTGCTTTGGATAAGGCTAAACACACCGACAATCTGTTCTGAGTATAAGTCAACATCTCTATCAGAAATCTCCACCGCAATCTGATTTCCCGATTGCACAAGAAGAGACTCATCCGGAAAATTCATGTCTGACCTCCAAACTGCACAATTGCTGGTGGATGGGTGTGTTCTGCAGGGCTCGCCAGCTGTAGAATATCCCTCACTGTGACACGAGCTTATTGCAGAACATGGGCAGATTGCCGTGGAGGGACGTGCAAGCTTGCACGAAGCCCCTCAAACTGAAATCAGCACAGCGTGACTACCTGATGGGAGTCCTTGTGTGACCAACACAAGCACATGTTGCGGAGGACGGGTATCATGGAGGATAAAGATTCGGCTGGAGCCGCTTGAATCAATCGATCTCTCCATGGGAAAATGAGATCTGTCCTCCACATGAACGATTCAGACAAAATCTGAGCCACCCTAGGCTGGTTGCAGTGAAAATCATGATGAACACTCACATACAGTAGAGACATGCAGAATCGGTCCAACATCAAGGTCCTCAACAACATGGAGTGCATTAAAATGAGATCTCAAAAGGTTCGGGTCAGGAGGTCGGACATAAACCTCTTGCTGCACGGAACGCTGCAGTTGAGCATGATCCATCATGAGCAATTCACGGATGTCGGCTTGAAGACCACGACTAATCACCCGCCTGAATGCATGTCCACTATGAACTTTAACAACGTTTTGAGGTGAGATCGGAATTCTACCAAACCACAAACTGCAATGGTTCCGAATGGTGACTGGTGGGCAGTCGGTTTGTAGGTGCAAAACTTTGAAGAGGCTTTCCAAATTGATTTGGCGTGGCGCAACAAAAGCGGTATCCGGTATATGGAGCATGCTCGCTTCTTCCTCCGAATCGTAGACTGAAACAATGGAAGAACGGGAATCTGGTAACAGTTTCTATGTGACGATAATTTATCCCAACCGCAGCGTCTTCAGTGGGCGGGTGGGCAATTGTGAACTCAATGTCCTCAGTGCCATGAACCTTGTCACGCCAAGTCTCAACGAGGCTGGTGTGCCAACTCAAAAGTCAGCTGTCAACAAGGTAACACGGGAGACATGCCCACCTGTGGATAAGGAATGATGCAAAAACCACGATTCCACACGACAGTGACTCCGACTGTCCGCAGGAAGCACAGAGGTAAAGTCAGTAAACCGCCCCCATAAATCCCCAATGACCTTGGGTTGCATTTCAATTGACCTAGGATCAGGTTCAGGGGGCCCCATTCTTGCGGCATCCTGTGCGGCTGCAATGGCTTGGAGGAAAGCTACATCCAAGTAAATTAGCAATCATATCGTCCAAGCCGATGGATTTACCCTGGGTAAAAACATGACATCATTGTACATCCTGGGAGAGCACCTTAGTTGAGGTCTGGACCGAATTTGTAATATCAGCGAACTGACGTTCCACTGGCTGGGCTCGTCTACAGGGCTAAATGCGGATCCGAGTGCGAGTCCTTGTAGACAACTGATTGCCAAGCCCAGCACGCTGCCAATCAACGCGGATAGCATCAATTCGAGTCAGCAAAGGGATCAATTCCAACAAATTATATATGCTTTGTGATCCGTGCTAAAACAACCACGGCGACACGCACAATGATTTCGCGTTCATCTGGTTGCCAAAACTCACTTGAGATCAGTACAGAGTTCAATGTACCCAGATTTTGTGCACTCAAGATATGCGCAAATTGATCTTCAACATTTCGGAACACAGTCCAATATAGTAGATCTGTCAATATCATACCCCCAAGGGTGCTTGACCCCCCCAGTCATTAGGATCGTTGCCAATGTGAGCGATCTTTGGCTGCTTACAAGCCAAACGTTTACTGCAATCAAGATGCCAAGTACAGACCGTCAATTCCACTGGATCATCAATGCAGCGCGCTTGGACAACTCCATGTACTATTCATTAAGATCTATGCTCCATCCAAGAAAAGAGCGACTCCATTCACCGGAACTATCATAGGACGGACGAAGGTTCACTATGAATAGGTACCTCATGTTCTAGTCTTGCTTGCATTGCTTGGAAGAGATCTGTGTCATCACTGTCATTGTTTTGAACTGCCAAAGCCCGAACTCCATCATCAGACAAAAGACTAGGTGAATAACCCGCAACCGCATCTTGTCCTGTGGCTCTATCAAATATCTCTTGACCAGATAGACCAGCCTGCGTCCACTGAATGATTTGTACAATGGGGCAATCGGATCTTTCGGTGGGCGGAAGCGCGATCCGAATGTAATCTCCGTGAACCATTCGTCTCATAATCTGAAATCATCGTGCCGTACGAGGCATCTGCCATGCTCTTGTTGGCAGTATTGGTCGACGTTGGCAAGCAGCAAAAGGATGGAGCTACAATCTGCCCATTCTGGAACAGGCATGAAAAGGCGACGAGTTCATAGGCATCAATAACTGTAGCCGGACTTACAGAAAAGTGATGCGATTTCACGAATCATACGATCGTAATCTGACCATTGAAGGAAAACCCTAACTGGCTCATCTTGTAGATGGAACATTATGACCTCCTGTCTATCACCTATATTATAGAACTGGGAGGGTGGATGTCAGGACTCGATGAAGGATCAGAAGGCGAATCTTCATGGCCTCCAGTGTCGAATTCCGAATCCTGGTCCAAGTGCAAGAGATCTTGCGGTTTACCTTGGCCATGTGAAAATTCTGGAAGCATTGCAAACATGTGCTCATTGTTGACATCGTGTTTCCAAGTCGAAGTTTGCATTGAGGAATGTTCATCAGCTAAAAGCCCAATTGGACAGCGGTGCCAGGGAAGCAGCGCTTCCATTGTCCGAGGTCACACTCACCTCATTACCTCCATGCCGGCTCAACACAGCCATCTCTGACAGCGGAGCCTGGTCATGAAAATACGTCTATTACTCCATGGTTTAATTCTAATACCAATCACGAAGGGCTGTTTGTGCAACATGTATGCACTGCATATCCAGGGTCTCCTCATCACCAAGAAAAACATCAATATGATCCTTAAATCTAAACAACTTCTGTACAAGACAGTTAGGATGGGGTCTTTGAGATGTTTGCAAGGCGAGGCCTGAGGGAAGCACGGAGCGGCCTTTGAGATGGATTCAAACAGCAAATCTTGACCAACTTCCCACTGCAAATTCATGGCATTCAAACCAGCCTGGAACGAACTGACATATCGCAGTTCAGACAAAACTGAATTGGTTCTAGGCAAAAGAAAACGTGAACTTGTATCCCAACTACCGCATGCAGCAGCAGAGCCATGGGACTTCCCAAAGAATTGCTCAGAACTTCTTTGTCACGGCCAACATTCACGATTTCACAGAATTGGACGCAAAGGGCTCCAATGAACGTGGTCTTTTGGAGCGCTTGTCCGGATCTTCGTCCTTGCCAAAGTCCTCGTCTGGGATTTCGATTGCCTTCTGAGCTTCTAGGTCCAAGCCAAGAGAACTTGCGCAGTTTTTCTACACTCCTTGCAAATGCTGCCGGATGGCTTCTTCTTCCTTGTCGGCAGAGTCCTCCACTGTGTCCTCGGTCTCCGTGCTGGTCGGGGCGGGGGCTGATGCTGGGCCACAGCTGCATGGTTGCTCAGCTGCTGGATGATCCTGTGATCTCTGCACGGGCACGTCCGGCTTGCTCAGTCAGCGAGCCTGATGTTACCGGAAACCTTCCAGCTGTTTTTCCCACATCTGTATTCCAGCAGAGAGGTGACTCATCCAAAGAGCTTTGTGGGCTCGGCGTTGGTCCGTTACCTCTGCAAGGTGCTTCTTGGCTTTCCCTAGATATTTCGTCGCTTGGTGTAAGCTCTTGATACCAAGGCGCCCATTCTCCTGATCTGCTTTCTCGATCAACTCCTACTTCTCGCCGAGGGCACAAACTTGGAGGAGTCCGGCGCAGGCCAAGGAGCAAATCCCTGCTCGTCTTTGCGAAACGGCGAGGCCATGTCCTTTGTATTGCCCTTGTGTTGCGACTTCCCCTGTGACTTTGCCCGGTTTGTCCTTGCTCTTGCTGTTGCTTTCGTTCTTCGGCAGAGGTCTCTGTTGATTCGTTCGTTTCCTGGGTGATGGGTTCGGCTCGCCATGACAATAACGGCTTGCGAAGCGACTTGCGGACATGCTCGTGTCCTCTTCCCAGTCCTCCCATGAACGGCCTTGCCATTCGTAAACATCGTGCGTCTTTGGTTGTGTGCGATGTCTTGTTCCGCCAATCCAGGGTCCATAACAAATTGCACACTCCACTGCCCCTTTTTGTGTTTATTCGACCGCATGGACATCTCCATGGGTAGGAGTCCGTGTTTTCTTCGTTCTCTGCGCTCATTGCTGCTTTGATCTGAGCAATGAAATGATGATCTCGCCTGTGGTGTTGATTCAATATACGCTTGATCCTTTGCACTCCTGTTCAATGCAATGCGTCCCTTCTTGAACAAAAACCAATTTCTGCGCGCCTTGGCTCGATCTAGTCGGGCTTTGCGGCGAAAGGTGTTGCTGTTGGGCAGCGGTCACCTGATACAAATCACAAGTGATATGCTCACCTGCAGAAGCGGTCAAGGAAAACGGATTCCCTTGGAGGAAATACAGAAATTCACTGCAGGGTCCGGGCAGGGCAAAACCAATTTCACTTTCAATGGTGGATGGCTGAGTTAACAGCAGCAAACGCCCCTGGGATTGGGGCCGGGACTCCAAGGCCAAATCAAAATTGCAGAAAGTCAGAAAAATTCTAATAAGCCCGTGGGCCAGAAAAGAGCACTGTCCCACTCAGGAAAATGGCACAGCCCCAGGTAGAATGCACAAAACGTCGGGGGGGAGTTTGGGCCAAATGCCTTTTTATGTTGGGCAGATGAGTTATGAATCGTTTAAGGGCTATCGCCTTTTGTTTCCAACCAACAGGCAAGGCAGCTTGTACCTCCTGAAATTCACCATGTCAATGCTTCTCCAGCAAATGTGTCGGCACGTGGACCACGAACAACCCCGCCCTCTCCGCCTTAAGGCTGTAAGCATACTCATAGCTTGACCCACCACGAAGGACAGTCCATTGGTGGGTGCCGGCGGATGAGAACTTCATCACCATGACGTCGGAATAGCCGGTGTTGGTTTGGCTGTCGAAGCCAGTGCTATAAGTAGACCCAGCAGCAACAATGTCACCAGCACCGTCTACCTGCACCGGCTAGGTCTCGGCAGGAAAGCCACACAGGTAGCGCAGAGAACAAAGGAACACCTATTTTTTGGGAACTTGTGAACTCCCTCATGCACTTCAGCAGTTGGAGCTAATTGTGAGCGGATACCTCAAACAGAATACATAATCAAGTCTTCTTTCCAAGGTGCTTCTGGGGAGGAACTTTGTT
>Ga0126342_10017700_pt1 | contig 12298 bp, 13 predicted proteins | sample Cyp1metagenome_FD_92528 | JGI IMG/M metagenome (GOLD analysis project Ga0126342, IMG submission 92528) | Coral microbial communities from Lord Howe Island, Old Settlement Bay, Australia - Cyphastrea 1 metagenome | ecosystem: Host-associated > Invertebrates > Cnidaria > Coral ... | reverse complement strand
TATCTCATTATATATGTATATGTGTATGGGTATGTGTATATATCTCATTATATATGTATATGTGTATGTGTATGTGTATATATCTCATTATATATGTATATGTGTATGTGTATGTGTATATATGTATACACATATGATAGTGGATATCTAAAACATATCTTGATTTTGACACATACCCAGTCCATGCGATGGTGTGGTGGAATTATCAACCATGTGAGAAAAAATGAGTGATTCTTTAGTAACTAAGGATTTGAGTCTTGAGTTCAACGTACATCTAGTCCTAGTCTCATCTAAGTGTAGGTGCATCCCCAAACTCATTGGATTTGGGGACACTAACATCCACCCAAACACACAATGGTTGGGTGTAAGTCATGAAACCTTGGATTCAGCAATATATAATACATACATGTGTATATATATATATACAATTGCTGGAAAACTCAGCAATGCTCAGCAATTCGACAAAAAATCTTTTTCCAAACGCGAGAGATGCAGATCCGTAGATTCTGAAAATCATGAGATCCATGATTTCCATGACTGGACTGACGTTGTGCACACTGGTCTTAGCAATTTCCACCTTGCAGGGCTTGGGAAGCCCTGAGGATTTCATGGGAGAATTATGGTCCCAGATTTTTCGAACAGTTTTCGACATCCGAAGTCACCAAGTCACACGAAGTCACAGGAGTTGGAGAAGCTGAAGAGAGAATCTGAAGCACAGGAGAAACAGGTCACGGACCTGGGGTGTAGTTTTTATGCTTTTTTGGAGGCTTCGGCTGATAGTACTATCAAATCTTTCGAACTTTAGATATCTACCTTTACTACATTGAAGTACCAGTAGAATCCAGTAGATACATCTGTGGAAGATGATTCATCCAGCAGCTTCTAATGGCCGAAACCACCCATAAAATGTGGATGCTTGAGAAGACCCCTTCCCATTTCTGTCATTCATCCGTTCCGAAGTGTTCCGAACTGGCCAGAAATTCCAATCCAGTGAAAGTCCACCATGAAACCTCCATGAAACCTGGTGGAAACCCCGCAGAATTTCCCGAAAAACTGATGTTCAGAGTCTCCAATGCAACTCACTTCAGAATGGGTCGACACTCGATTTTCAGAGTGTGGCAACCACCAGGAAAATATGGGGTTATCTGAAAAACAGGCAAAGCCCCAAATTTGAGGCTTAGCATCACTTTCCACATTAAAACAACCATTGATTTTCAGATCTTGATGGTGTTTACCGCCCCACTTTCAGGTCACAGACTTGCTCCACGAACGGGACATCCTGGGGAAGGTGGGCCATGATCTTTTAGAAGCCAAGGGTAGGGTGACCATTCGCCATAGCCATATAGGCCATAACAGATGTATTTCAGTCTGAGGTCATTTTGTATATGAGCCATACCTTAGGTTTTTATACATGGAGGGGGATATATATATATATAATATGTATATATATATATACATACATTGCAAGTTTGGTAAGACATCTGTAAGGTGATGAATAATGAGGTCTTGATCTTTTCAAAGATGTTTGTGATTGTTTTCCCATGAAGCATGGGCTAATACCAGCAGCAAAGAGCAGCTCCATAGAGCCACTAGATGCGTTTGTGATGACCAAGAACCTACCAATTAATACAGGGTTGGGTTGCATAATGTTAGATATTAATTGAAAAAATCTAGTTTTTTTTTTGACTATGGACGATGAGATTCCCTCTTCACCAACCAGCTTTTTTCCGTGTCGAGGCGTTGATGAAGGGCGATGAACGCTCAAAGCAACAAGTGGAACTGGTGGATCTTCACAAAGGACAAGCGCAGACCTTGTCCAAGGACCAGATGCCCTGGGAATCGGAGGGAGCGGAATTTTCTTGTTGTCGAGAGATAAATAAATAAATAAATAAATGAATTTTCTTGTTGTCGAGAGATAAATAAATAAATAAATATATATATATATATAAATAAATATATATATATATATATATATTATAGATATGATATACATGAATACATGTATGATCAACACATGTATATTACACATATATAATTATATATATATATACACATCATATAACACCGATTCCTACTGACATATGGGGGAGTGGAACAAATGGCTCAGACATCTTTTCGGGTCACATCACAGGCCATATGGCCACCATCGTTCGGACACCAGGACTTGCACCGCTGGAAGTCAGAGCTAGATCTGAAGTGCGGGCACCTGTTTTGATGTGACCCCAAGCTAAAACTGTAGCACCATGATGTAGCTAATCATTTTTGGTAAATCATCATTATGATTGTAGAGGCACCATGATTGTAGAGCCTTCAAATCACTTTTGGTGCACGATGTAGCCACGGAACACATCTGAAATCACACATTTTGAGGCTTCAACGGATGCACGAACTGGATCGACAGAGGGAGAAATATGCAGGAGATCTACAGCAGGCTGCCGGGGGGGTGATGTTGAAGTGCCAGAAGTGGTTTCCTGCATAATTTCCTTTCAACCAACCCAGTGATCAATATTTTTCTGGTGCAGTGTAATGATTGGAGATGCTGTTTTGATGTTGAGATGCAGCGGTTTTTCTCTGGGATTCAAGTTTTTCCTCTCCTCAAACCCGTTGGGTCTCTGCCTGGTATTATGAAATTCCACTTGCCTAAGTTGCAACACCTCAACTAAGTTTAAGGTACGAACAAACACCAATATGAGCTGAGGATGTACAAAATCCATTTTCGTTCAACAGCAACTCTTTCATGGCTTGGGCCCACCAACACTCGCATCCAGTCCATAGATTTTACATGATCAACATGTATCAAGCCCATTATCCCATTGATGTACATCAACCAGCCGGATACTTTTTGTCACCATTATCCCATTGATGTACATCAACCAGTAACTTTTTACATCTTTTTGCCACCATCAACTACCACTTTTTACCACCATCAACTCAGTTGATGAACATAAAATCAATAGTAATTGATGATGGTTTATAAATCCATTCATATATATATATAATATATATATAATATATATATATATATATAATATAATATATAATATATATATATATATACACCTATATACCTATATATATATATATACTATACCTATATATATATCTACATGATATTCATCAACTACCGTGGTTTTTGCCGATTCCGGCCGGCCACCGGCCACCGCAGCTGGAGCACCGGGACCGGGAAATTGTCGTTCCGCCGAGGCCAAGCAACGCTGTGAGGTGGCACAGGAGCAGTTGCGAGGCGCCGCGGTGATGCCAATATCATGGCAATAATGGTAATAGACCAATGGTGATTAACCAATATATCATGGTTATTATCATGGTAATATTAATTGTAATAATACGTATAATATATACATATATACATATATATATATATAGATATTGGTTGATGAATATTCGATTAACATAGATTGTTGATATAATTATGTTGATATTTTTAGTGATAAACTGATAAAGCCATGATTGATATTGAATGATAATGTTTTTTCCCCACTAAAATTTAAGTATGTCATCATACTTGGGGTAATTTTTGTCGCACTTTTCAGACAAATCTGATGGATGGTGATTTTGCCAAAAGAATAGATTTAACCAGCAGAAACAAAACAGTTGGACTGGATGGCAGAACACCAAAGTTTGACTGGTGCAGTTTTGCCCCATGAATTTTGTCAGTGGGTGCCCCATTGCATGGTTTAGGGGAGCTAGATCTGAATGGCATGATGGAAGTCCCATACTAATAGCCCTACCGGCGTTCCCACCTTCAGTCGCAGGTCGTGAGTCAGAAATGGCGCGACTGAAGCGAAGTATCGCCGACGTCCGCGCCAAATGGGCTCAGCAGAAGAACCTCTACGAGGAGCCGCGAGTCGGCTGAACTGCAGTATAGCCAGCCTCAATACAGATTTTTTGCATATGGACGAAGATATCGAAGATGTAAATTCTACAGGTCTGGGATATCGGTTCCAATTTTCACCATCAATATTAGCACATCACCCGCTCCAGAGGCAGTTCGAACGGATAAGAACCTCTACTCCAAAAACCTGGTGGAGTCGCTGGAAGAGATTAATGAGATGAGAAAAAAGTTCAAGGCCTGGGCAGTCGAAAATAGGTGATGAACATATACTACAGATGATTAAACATGGATGTTTATGTCTTGTTTAATGGCTTGGTTGAAGACTCAACACATGACTGCAATTTTGATTTCACGGAGAGCCCCTCGAACTATTGGTGTTTTAGTTCCACGTTGTTTCGATGCGTTTCTTTGCAATGGTGGCTCAGGTGATGTGCCACCAGATCGAACAGTTGAAGGAGGAAATCAAAGAAAAAGACGTTCGAATGATTGAGGCAGATGGGAACTTCGCGGAGAAGCAGGGTGGATCTTTTTATGATAAGGGGTATTACACTTTCCATCACTTTACAAAAGTTGCTGATTTTCTCCAACCTGATGCATGTATCCAAATATCAGTGAAAATACCTGGAGCATTTCGCAGTTGCAAATATGATTTCCTTGCTCTGTCGTGCTCCGTCGTGCTCTGTACCTTCAGGATCACTCGAAACACGTGCAGATCAGCAAGGACTGTCAAATTGGGTCAGATTGGGGGATCGATTGATATCAGGTTGGTGGTTTGGAACATGAATTTTATTTCTCCATATATTGAGAATTTCATCATCCCAACTGACGAACTCATATTTTTCAGAAGGGTGGCTCAACCACCAACCAGATATTGATTGATGGCTTGATGCCGGTCACGCTTAGGAGACGGAGAAGACCAAACACTCCGTGGAGAACCAAGAGAAGCAGCTGACCAAAGCACAACAGGCACTCGATGGCCGATCTTGGACGTTGAATGTGGTGTTTTCCATAGGGATGTGGGGTGTTTCTGGACGTTCGTTAAACATGGAGAATCTCATGGGTTTTGGGAGCCAGGTTGTTGAGCAACAACAAGCTGACATCAAAAAGCTGGAGGCTTCCAGCCCGGAGATGGAATGAGGGAAGGGTTTTACTGCATCTTGAGGCCAATGCTTTGCAGGAAGATCATGAAGATTGGTGTGTTTATAGTGACTTTCTAAGATGTGTGGGTCCCATTGTTCCTGAGGAAACATTGAAGATATTGACCTCATGGTGAGAAATCGCAATTCCGAAATGTGGACCATTTTCCTAGCCTCAGGAGAGTTTCAAATCTAAGATTTTCGGATCCCCTTTGTTTTGCAGCCCTCCAAATTTTGAACAAGGTCATTTTGGGGTAGTACCAGCCCTGGTTCAAACACCGGCTGTTCATTTTCGGGAGGTCTGAGGTGATTATCTATGATTTCACCCAGTAGGAAAATAGGTATAGAAACCAGGATGACATCGTGGATTGCAAGTGTTATAACGACATTGTTGGTTGGTTTCAACTAGATTAACTATAGATGTTTTTGCAGCCTAGCCACCCTCAAGAATGGCTTTATACACCCAATTAAACCACATTGAGAGAAACTGGTAAATCCATAAGATGGAGCATGCACCAACAAAAACGGGGAAAATTCATCCAGCAAAAAGTGAAATACACAGCACCAACTTTCAGGATTGCCATAAGTTTCCCTGGACTCCACTGATCGCTAGGGGGGGGTCCTCCAACAATGCCTGACTTCAGGGTGCATGAAAACATCGACTTCAGCCAAATTTCACCATGTGATTGATGACTGGCCAGAGATGACCTGTCAAAAAAAAGGATCCACTGGCACCAATTTTCTGTCTCATAGGAGGCTATTCTCAGCAATTCATCCCGGGATTTCTGTGCAGAATTTCAACACACAAACATCTATTTTTTTGGGGGGGTTTTGTGAGTTTAAAATTGGACATGGATTTACCCTCTGGTAAACTAACATAGCTATGGAAAATCACCATGTTTAATGGGAAAACTCACTATAAATGGTCATTTTCAATAGCTATGTTGACATAACCAGAGGGTATCCCTTTTTTTCACACCGCCGAAAGGGGGAGAAACATCCGAGGCCACCATCCAAGAAGCGGAGACGGAACGCCAGAACCAGCGCAAGGAGTTCGAGGCCGTGACCTCTGAACGGAACATCTTGGGGAAGCAGCTGATCCGACGCAATGAGGCGCTTGGGGTTGGCTGGGTGTGTTTTTTTCAGAGAAAAATGGGAATGATGAGGAAGAAATCGCACTTCTTTGAGGTGAATCTGTGATTTTTGAGGCTTCTTTGAAGTGTGTAATCAGTCCAGAAGCCGAAACCATGTGGTTTTGAAGCTGCCAGATCCTGACACCTGCATGGTCAGCCCGGGCAGGAGCTTTCATTGATCTATGAGAAGATCAAGATCCAGGCGCGCTGTGACCAACCACCCAGGTTGGCACCTGCAATCCCAAGATATCCAGGAACTCAAGATTCCCCATGATTTTGCAGGAAAGCACCTTGTCAAAGGGCGAGGCCGGGCCCCCCGAAAATCCTGGACCTCCAAAATGAGCTTTGAAGGACTTTGTGTTATTCATGGAAGAAAGACATCTTTTTTACCAGTAAAAAGTAAAAAACAACATTTTTTACCAGTAAACAGTAGAAACAAACAATGGGATTTTCATGGATTTTCTCCAGTTCTCAAGTAACTACTTGATTTCTGGGCAGTGTTCTGGATGATCAAGGTGGATGCATGTCTTCACCCACAGGACCACGATTATGACCGATGAAACTCGCAAAGTTGTGGTGGACTGCATGGACTACATGACTATGTGACCATATCTGCTAGTTTCTATGGTCTGCAGCCAATTTTTGGCTTTGGAAGTGGGTCCGTTTGTTTGAGACCACCCTGGTATACCCCGGTGTGCATTCGCTTGCTTGTGTTCTTGTGTCTCGGAAAAGAAAGAAAATGAGCGACGTCTCCGCAAAGCTTTGGGGAATATCCGATTAATTATCATTGTTGGTGAGTTGTTGGTGGCATGTTCTGAGGGAGAAAAACTGTGAGACCCACAGTTCCCCCAAATGAACACGTCCGCAGGCGCAGTACAAGAAACTCTTGGATGGTCTGCATGGACAGCGGGGCGATATCGGCGAGTCGGGGCGCCCCATTAGGGGCGATGATTGGAAGTCCTGGGGGAAAATTCTGCACATCGATGATGGATGATGATGGATGATGGATGATGATGGATGATGGATGCAATCCCATTTGGTCCATTTGGTCCATTGAGATCTGTTGAGTCTATTGAGCTGGCCCACGTTGTTCATTCGAAATTGTTGAGGCTGAAGCGCGACTTGTACATTGCACGGCAGCAGGCGGCAAGTCGACTTGTCCACTGGGATGATGGCAAGTCGACAACTGGGTCCTGTGCCCAACTGGAGCCACCAGAAATCCAGGATGGAAACAAGCGAAATGACACTCCTTAGGCCCTTAGGCTTTGCGAGATCGTCATAGGTTTGTTGAACATATCCATGATCGATATGATCGGCTTTCAGCCTTTCAATTTTCCTGTGAAATCGTGTTGGTGGATTCCATCTCCCCAGTTTGTGCTGGCCAGAAAACCATGCCCCAAAAACCATACCCCCCGGCCGGAAAACGTTTGTTTATTTTTGCTGATCTCTTGAAATTGGATGAAGGGTAAATTCACGGGAACTCCTCATGTTCAATTGTAAAAACCATGGTTTCTTGTTAAATCGTCCTCACACTAATCCATTGACCAACCACATATCCCGATTCCTGAGAGTTTAAATCATCATTTTTGATGGTTTTTGTTGACAGTTTTTCATGGTTTTTGATTGTTTTTGTTGACAGTTTTTCATCATTTTTGATGGTTTTTGTTAAGATGTTTGAGTTTTGTTGTGTTGGGTGCTCAACGTTGGCGAGGCGGAATCCGCTGGAAGCCTTGAGAAAGAGGTCTACCACTTACAGCGGGAACTGCTGCAGGAGCGAACCAAGGCCACATTTGGGAAATGGGGCAGCTTCACCAAGAAATGGTGGATGAATTTGGGGATGAACATTGGATATATCATTGACCTATACATTATACATATATATATATATATATAGATACATATACATACACATATATAGCATTTATGTATACATACACATATATACATACATATATATAGGGGATATGCGTATATAGATTGTATATCATTGAATGCATCTTCCCATATCGTTGTTTGGTTATGTTTATAATATGTTTATTAGGGATTTGATTCACCAACAAACGGGGAATAACGGGGGATCAGTCTCAGATACCACCGGAGCGGTCAGAATGGACTGGTCGGAGACGTTCCCATGAAACCTGGTTGAAAATATTCTGTAAATCAAATTCTCTGTGGTCCCCCCAACCAAGCATTTCATTTAGTTTGGCATTTTTTTTGGCGATTCTTGGATTTTGTGTACATGTAGTGAACATCTACAACCCTTACAGATCCTTACAGGAATATACAACTCTTACAGTGAAGATCGTAGAAGATCAATATTTCGTGTGTGTAGATCGCCCCAAGATCCCAGGTGCGCGCTCTGTCCGAAGAGTTGGAGAATCCCATGAACGTTCACCGCTGGAGGAAATTGGAGGGTTCTGATCCGGCCATGTACGAATTGATTCAGAAGGCTGGAAGTGCAGAATGGCTTCACAGATTGGACTTTTGGTGGCAGAATTTGTGGTGTTACCTGGTGAGTTGAGGACGTGATTGGAGTCGTTGAACCTGAACTGGTTGAACTGGTTTCGTATCTAACTGAAATTGCCTAGATTTCACCGTTTTTTTTGTCAATTGTTGGGACATTTCAGGTAATGTCACCTCAGGCCTGGTTTACTGCGGGGGGTCCCATAGTACTGGCATCTAACATCACCCTAAAGGCGGACCAACCCCTTGAAACCAGCTGACCGGCGATGAACATCGCAGGTCCGGAGCTTGCAAAAGCGGCTCATCGCTAAGACGGAGGAGGTCGTGGTGAAAGAGCTTTGGCCATAGCATATATTTTTTTAATGTCACGGTTCACCATGGGGGATGGGTGTCACCAAGAAAGTTAAAGGGAGGTATAAACGTAAGTAAATCAATAACGCACACAATACACATATATATATATATAGATACATATATTATATAATATATACATATGCACAATGGGGATAGAACGGGATACATCACCAGATGATTTGTGGATTTGTGAAACAACGAGCCATGGGTGATGAAGCATCATGGCCATGGGCAGAAACTCAAGGATCCTCCGATGACACGAACAGATTGAATAGATACCTCATAATAGTTCCAATCAAGAATCAATCACGAACTAGTCAGCTAGACTTTCTTAAAAACTTACTCAGCTCTCTTATAAAGTTGGCAACGCCTCTAGGTTTCTTCAGGCAAAAAAAAAATCTCTCTCTCTCTCTATAGTCATTGCGGTGGTCTTCTCTTACTTTCTCCGTGTCTTCTTTCTGGAATTCCAGATCATACTGTATCTCTATTGTTAGGTAGTATTTTTTTTTTACTCTTCTTTGTGTCTTTTCTGGTACCCTCCGGTAATTTTACAGTGCTGTGGAACATGGCCCACTGCGTTCGATACTGATTGTTTGCTAAATGATATGCTCCATAGCATGTTCCTTGTTCCATGGCATCACATCTACATGTTGAAGATGGTCGTTTTTCTTTAAACAACATCATTGCATTATCAATAAACCCTGACATAAATAACTCCGACAGCAATACCAAATACTACTCTGATCTGATCATAATATAGCAACTGAAAGTTTTGGGTAAAACATGTAGAACCACCTGTAGACAAAGTCATCAGAACCAAGGATGACATGTTGAACATGATGCAAACAATAGCAACCAAGGCACACACACACATATCAGCCCCAGAAGCTCCCAGCATGACATTTTTTTTTGGGACAGCCGGGACAGCACCTACTGTGGATTTGCTGAGGACATCGAAATCCAAGAGAAGGACAAACTCCACAAGGCGTGCAGAAAGAGACCTCTGCAACGAATGGTTCCTGATTGAATATCCCGCTATGAAACGCGGACTGCACAAGATGTAGATGTTGAGTCCCCACAAGACCACAACTTGAGTCTTCCGATTATGAATATTATCAATATTCAAAATTCAAAGCTAGTATGTGCGCGTTTGCATCAGTTTGTGCTGCATGAAACATCGAGCAACGTCACCAATTGCATATGACCTTTGAGAGTCCAAGTTTCTGCGATCAGCTGGGTCCACTTTTCTCAGCTTAATACCATGCTTGGACAATTTTCCACAAATTGACAATGTTGGTACATACAAAATAATTATCTTTTTCTCTAAGTGTATGCATACACACACATATACATACATATATATATATATATATACATATTTGCATATATTTGTATATATATATTTATACATATACATGTATACACACATATACATGTATACACACATATACATGTATACATATATATACATATATATATATGCATGTGCATATATATATATCATTCATGTATAGATATTAGACACGCATATAGGCTATATACATATATGTATAAATCTTTACATATTTGCATATTTTCTACCAGTTTACCAGGTCTTGATATTTAGAATGAGTTTCTTCTTCACCAGGTTACCCTATCCTGGGGGAACCCGGGGGAAGCTGCGTAGGAGTTGAACGGCATCTTGGAGAAGCAGCCAGGGCCCGAAGTCTTGGAACAATTAGAGCAGTACCAGGACCTCCGGCTACGGCTTGGGAGATCTATAGGAGCCTTGGAAAGCGGGGATTGATCAACCTATCTGTATAGATATGTATAGATTGTATAGCGTACATATATATATATATATACATATATAGATGGATATACTTATATATATACATATGTATATAGAGATACATATGTTTATATCTATTTATGTGCATATGTATATATATATATATATATATATATGTATATTTGTATAGACATATATACCAAGGGTGCATTTGTCTTCTCATATGTAACCTTGAAATGTACATACGCATACGTTTAGTCTTAGAACCCAAGTGATCGGACATTTTTTTGGGCGCTTTTTTGGGAGCAGATCTCCTGACGCGCTGATGGTTGTGTCATGAGGAGACCTATGCGGCCAAGCAGAAACAGATGAAGGCCATGCAAAGCGAGTTGCACACCTATCAGTCACAGGCCTGCGGCGTAGCGGCGTGGTTGGGTGGCGGTGGCGCCAGAAATCGAAGCACATTGCCCGGTGGAGCCAATTCATGTGGTGGTTTCACATATTTTCTATTGATGTGAAACCACCAAATATAGTTTTCCATGTGAAACCACCAATCATGTGATGTTTTTTCTATATTCCTGCGATGTTTTTTTCGTCCAATGGACGATTGGTGGGATGGTTGACCAGGTTCCCCCCAGGTTCCCCTGACCTGGGATGGAACGGGATGGAACCGATTGAGGTGTCGGATTACAAGGATGAGATTGACCGACTGAATCGGGAACTCCAAGAAGTGAAGAAGAAATTCTACGATCAGAAGAAACGGGAAATGATTCAACAGGACCGGCTGTGGGAGGTCAGGATAGATGGATGGATAGAAATGGCAAGGGGCAAATCATGTCGTGTTGCAAATCTTTAGTCATCCCTGTTGGGTATGACAACAATAGCTGTGGATTCTCATGCTGGCTGCATCATTCATCCCAATGGCCGGAGATATTTAATCCCTTGCGCTAGAATTTCTCAGGTATATATATCCATGTATACATGTCCCCAGTTCTATATGTTCTGTGCTAATCAGTTGTATATCTTCAATACATAGTTTATGGGACAATTTTCAGGAATCCTCTGTATTGACAGAGGAACACCATAATTGTGTGTAGATTTTCAGTCGAACCAATCCAGTGAATATCCACAGTTACGTACTTGGGGGTGCATCCCAGTTGGTATGTTGTTTTTCATAGACTGGGGATGACTGGGGTATATCCCACTCATCTAGCTGGGTTATGATCTGGCTATTACCCACTGACGAACTTATGAAATACCATAATTTTGGGAGATAAACATCCATTTGCCAGGAAAGATTGATGGCGTTCGCCAGGGGGTAGAGGAGTTTTACCCATCCCGATATCCAAGTTCATATGCATATACGTATATATATATTGTATGCATATATATGTGTATATATATATATATATATGTATTATGTGTTTATAATATAATATAATATAATATAATATAATATAATATATAATATAATATATAATATAATATAATATAATATAATATAATATATAATATAATATAATATAATATAATATATAATATAATATAATATAATATAATATATAATATAATATATAATATAATATAT
>Ga0126342_10017699_pt1 | contig 12298 bp, 15 predicted proteins | sample Cyp1metagenome_FD_92528 | JGI IMG/M metagenome (GOLD analysis project Ga0126342, IMG submission 92528) | Coral microbial communities from Lord Howe Island, Old Settlement Bay, Australia - Cyphastrea 1 metagenome | ecosystem: Host-associated > Invertebrates > Cnidaria > Coral ... | reverse complement strand
TGATGATGATGAGATGATGAGATGATTAGATGATGCTGATGGTGATGCTGGTGGTGATGCTGGTGGTGATGCTGGTGGTGATGCTGGTGGTGATGCTGGTGGTGATGCTGGTGGTGATGCTGGTGGTGATGCTGGTGATGGTGATGCTGGTGGCGATGGTGATGGTGATGCTGGTGGTGATGGTGGTGATGGTGGTGATGGTGGTGATGGTGATTGTCATGATGGTGATTGTCATACTGGTGGTAGAAGAACATGACAGGCAGACTTTGGCGTCGCGGTGGTTTTGGTCTCACTTCGCTATGCAGTCCAAACTCGCCCGCCCAAAGTCGACAATGCGTTGACTTGAGGATGCCCGTGTCCAAATTGTGTAGCTGCAAAACATGAGAATTGCTGTGCGTTTCATGAAGTCTGCCATGACAAATCATGGATAATCTTCAAAACTATAATATCATTATCCAAGAACTTAAACTAGCAGGAGATCAGTTCTTCCAGCGATCCGGCGAGGGCTGCCTTGGATGAGGAACTTGAGGAGCTGCCCTGAACCACGGAACATAGCACAAGAATGAAGAGAAGACAATAAACATGGTACCGTACCGCACATGTATAATCATATACAAAAATTGTATGTATGTATGTATGTATGTATGTATGTATGTATGTTTACTATTTGTTTACTTTATTTCTGATACACTTTAAGATGGATAAAGATGGCGGGCCTGTGGCCATTCTACTGGGTCCACCCCGACATCGGCACATCGAGCCTTCAACCTCTCCTGGGTTTCCTTCATGACCTGAGGAAAATCATTTAAGTGGGAGGATTCCCAAAAAAACAAATAGGGGGGATAATCCCATATATGATTGTGGTATATGGGATGTGGATTATCCCCCCTATTATGATTGTGATATATTGTGATGATTCCTGCCACTTATAATTAATGGGATATAGTCTGCCTCATTGGGATGATTCCCCCCACCAGCCATGGTCTACTGTGACGTCGCAGTGAGGTTGCTATATTTCAGCCAGATTAGTCCGTTGTCACTATCAGTTGGTTCAGACAACCCTTTTTCACATAATGTTTACAAGTACAAGTACTTCCCAATTTCAGCTTTGTGGAAGGAAGATCGTAAGTCGCCCATATCACTGGCACACTCCACCATGTTTCAGCAAGGAGCATTCCAGTAGCCCTTGGACTTGACAGTCACACCAGCTTGCTTCATGAAGTCACCTTGGTGACACTTAGCCACCCAAAATGATGGTTCCAACATGCTCCAACCCTCCGAAGACAACAAACTGTAGCCGTAGCCGCAGCCGTAGCCAAGCTGCGGTAGATGTTGGTGATGGTGGGTGGCGCATCAGTGGAAGATGAAGCTTTTGAATTGCCAATGCCCATGGATTGCATGGCCTTTTTGGCTGCGGTCTTCCTTAGCTGGCGATCAAAATCTGATCACTTCTCAGCTTTGATGGCTTTAGCTTTAAAATATACAGTAATGGCTCCAATAATCCGTGGGAACTGACTCTGACTCTCTCTCTCTGACTTTAAAGAATATATTGTGAGAACATAATCATTGAAGACCTTGGGAGATTTGTAGATGCAAAAAACTTCCAGTCATCAACTGAAAGCTCGCAACCAATCCTGTTCTCCCTCCAAGCGTCTGCTGTTTTTTGGTCTTCTCCGCATTCGGGCCGCAGAAGTAGCGCTGGTGGAAGGTGAGTTTCCTGGGCCGGCGTCAGGATTCGATCGCGGTAATCCACGTGGAGTACAAGGGAAATTGATGGAAAATGATGGAACATGATGAAAAGATGTGGGAAAAAGTGGGAAAATGGCCAACATATGGCCAACTTCGTCCAAAGTCGGCAATCCCAAACTCTTCCAGAAAACTCAGATTTTAAGTGATGGAAAAACTGCACACCGAGGTGCTCTGGCATGAACAGTTTTCCGCAGTACTTACCTTGGTTTTGCACATCGGCCGAGAAACCGTTTCCATCGATGATTCATGATGATTCCACTGGTTTGAAGGATCGAAGATATCAAAATTCATTTCAATTCCGATCTTCAGTGGTTCCAGATACAGCAGTAGTTTGCCCGACTTTAGCTTGCCGTTGGAACAGTTGTGACATGTTGTGACATCAGTGAAAAGTCCATGTTTTTTTCATGTGTTTCCATGTGTATTTCCACGATTTTCCACGTTTCTCCATGTTTTACCTATCCCTTTCAAGTCCCTTTCAGCAAGCACCAAAGTACACTTGACTCGGTGCTTGTGCGCCTCGCGTCGGTAGTCCGACCTCGAGTGAAATCAGACAAATGAATAAAAATGGCAATGATCAACCCATTTTAATCCCCATCAAAATATAATCATTGGAATATGTTTTTAATGGGTATATCTCGGTATATCAAAAATCATCCATGGGGATGATGAAAAATTCATGAACATATAATCAGAATATCCTATAATTGCCATCTACTCAGTCCGAATCATGGAGATCATGGGGATGTTCGATGACTCATCCCATCGTGCCATGACTCCCTGCCATGGCTTCCCATCGTGGCACATCGTGGCACATCGTGGCCAAGCGGCTCCAAGGTTTGGTACGTTGTGATCACCACGTCACCTCCAAGGCTTCTCCAGAAATTTTACCAAATCATCACCATTTTTCTAAGGGGGTGCTATGAACCATCACCAAAATGCTAGGTTTATGGATGTTTATGGCATTGGGTTGCCCACAGTGAACAAAGGTCTGGGCATTGGGGTGCAAAAGTGCGACTCTCACCTGCCGAAACCATCTGGAACCAATGGATCGCTGCCGTCCAAGCGACACTTCTTGAACTGCGTTGCCACTCGTCCCTTCTCACTGCCATGGTAGACCAAAGTCTTGAGAGTGCCTGTGTTTCAGCTCCCCAAATTGGAGCGGATCAGAAATGCATCACTGAAAAATGTCAATGCTTGTGGAAAGAAAGGGCAACCTTATTCTGGGAAAGTATGACAGCTTTGCAAGAATCACTTACTGACGGGCCTTTCTTGGTGAACTTCTCCTGAGCGAAATCCGTGCGCGACTATCAATGGCCCGGCTGACGTTTGATGGCCGCCGCACAGCCCCAGATATAGTGTGTATATAGTGTGTAAAACAATAACAACTACTCAAGAATCGGAGTACTCAATTTTACGATGCAAAACTAGTGTTATCCCAGATCCACTATCATAACCACATCTTATTTCCAGAATTAGCCCATCTTCAAGACATCCACGGGGTCCAAGGCGCAATTTCTTTCATCCATTGGTTCACCGCTGCCATGGGACACACCACCAGGGCTGGTCCCTTGACAGGTCGAGCCAATAGCAGGCTGATGGCCTGCAACGATGCGCAGCTTTCTGTGTATCTCTACTGTTCATTTCTGAGATGTCATGAGAATCTATCGCATATTCATCGTCCATCTATCTGTTTATTGTTCATCCACACAAGTTAAAATGGGACATAGCAGTCATCGTCATCGTCATCATCATCATCATAATAATAATAATAATCATCATCATCATCATCATTTATGTCTAGTATTACTTAGGTGGCTTAGTTATGTGGCATCAGCATGAATCATGCTCTCGATTTCCAGCCATTCGTTGTGCGACCAGCCTGGATGGTCTTTCCCATGCCCATCTCATCCGCCAAAATGCCACCCCTCACACTACTCTCCTCCTGCTGACACATCCAAGCCAGACCTGCCACAGATCTCGAACGAGTTCGTCAAGGGGCGATACCAGGGGGGTCCCTAAAAGAGTCATATTGATGGAAAAGCTGACGATGAACCATCGAATTTTGGGGGTAGAATGAGGCAGTGCTCGTGTTGAAAATCAATTCCATGTCTAAAGTGGTCTCTCAAGCTAGTCAGCTTCTCCAAAACCTCGCTTTCCGGCCTTCTTTCTGGAATGGTAGCATAGGAACTGCCATGTCCTGCATCACAATCTGGAGACCAACTCCAAGCTCAGTGAAACCGTGCCTTCTTCTAAGTTCCCACAAACCTTGATCGTAAGTCGAACAAAACCAGTGTTGGTATCCCATACTGCCCAGAACTGGACCGGACCTGCGACTAACTGGGCTTATCACTTTGCCGTTGGGGTTTCAAACTGGGCACTGGTAGGTTTATCACTGAAGAAACCCACCAACTGGGCTCATGAAAGGCCCATAGCAGAAAATCACAGGACGGTCATCGGCCATCGGCCTTGAAATCCTGTGGAAACAACGGGCACTGCGCTCCTTGGGCACCGGCACTTCAGGAAGACTCTTGGTGTCGACACCTACTGAGCCACTGGAGTACTCCGCCGTGGCGTTGGCACCTGGCGTGGTTGGTTGGATATGCTTGGATTATCTTAATCCAAGAATCTTGGGGGATTTAATTTTTCTGGTTTGTTGATGTTTGCTGGATGTTTATTGGTTGGTTTGCTGGTTGTTGCTCGCTTGTTATTTGTTGCTTGTAGACCTCTTCGCTTCGTTTCTGGACATATTTCTACGCCCCTTTCTGGTTCCTGGAAGACCTCCCAACATCAAAATATTACAATCACGCCGTCGAAATGTGTCCAACTAGACACTGTAGTGAATAATTCCCTCCCATAAACTCATGGATGTTCACTGAAACGGAATATATATATATATGTATATAATGTGTAGTGTAATCCATCGGCGGAAAGAAAAACACAAGTTATGAAGTCAAGTTGTGACCCACCCCAGCCATTCTTTTCAGATCTTTGCAGCGTCTAGAGGCCTTCTTTGTTTGCCTTTGCCATGCGCCCTTCGCTGCGCATCTCCTGGGGTGAAAAAATGGATAACACTCAGCTCTGGGGCTTCAAACACATCAGCTTCTCTCTTTTCTTTGTACATTTCCTAGATGTGAACCATCTTTAGATATTGCATAAATCTGATTTGATCCGATATTACATACACACTTGATGATATTTGATATGCTCAGAAACCAATGAAGTTCTCAGAGGGCCATCATTCACACGCCAGTGTACCCACCTTCCAGAGGCGAGCTCGCTCAGTGTTGTTCAACGCTTCATATCCATAGATTTTCTTGCGCAGATCTTTTTCCTGCAATGAAAGTTGTTTTTTGCGGAAAGAGACTGTGCCATACTGTGCCATTAATTATTTCTAGGCAATAAATACATATTAAATTATATGATATTATATGCCCAATGATTCTGACATCTTAAAACCCCAACTGCATGTACCAATCAATTTGAGAGATCAAGGCTCTTCCGATGCAATGTCTTCCATTCAGTGTGAACAACTTTGCTTCACTACATGCCACGAAAAAAGTGGAGTCAGTCCGATGTTCAAGTGCTTTGGCAGAACACGCAACATACAGCTATCCTTGATGCCGAAGACGGAAGATTCGTAGCACTCAGGGTGGAGATACAGCGTGTAGCAATCATCGGCTTGCCTCGTCAGATTTTCTGTGCACAGCATCCCTGTCAAATTCAGGACTTTCGGACTTCTAAAAATATGACAACCATCGAATCGACAAATCTATGACCTATGATCCGACGAATCAGAGCTGCACAGAGCTGAAGCGGCGCCTCCAACGGTAAGGATATCCCAAGCGCAGCTCACCTTTCCTGGTGAGTTGAACGACACAGACGGGCATCTAAGTATGGTACCATTTTAAGCATCCAATAGCTAATCTCAAGATATCAACATATATCAACTAAGTACATCTAAGTCATCTCAGTATATCCAACATTATCCAACATTATCCAACATTATCCAACATTATCCAACATTATCCAACATTATCCAACATTATCCAACCATTGGATGGTTCATATATCCAACTGCTCATCTTCATGGTACGATGGCCAGGCCGCTGAATGTCTTCACCACAGCGGCGACATCGAGCACGGCCAGTGGGGGCATACTGACCTTGCACGGCGGCTCTCCCCATATGTTTATACAGTGAATGCTGGGGGAATTCCAATATATTCCAAGTCTCTAAATGTAATGGAATATATAATAATATATATGGGGATGGAATTGGAATATTATATGTTTACATATTTTTTTAAATAATATATTGCATGGAATATCAATATGTATGTGCGTATATATGTAAATAATTGAATATGTATATAATCCCTGTTGTGATTGTAATGGATTGGACTTGGAATACTGACCGTGGAACAAGAATGCTATAGGAATTGCATAGGATCTATTCACTGTATTTCACTTTGGGGGCGCGAATAAAGAAGAATTGATATGAAGGGGGGTGAGATGCCTGATTTGAAAAAAGTGTTTAAATCAGTATGCCAAGGGACAATACATGACGCACGAGAACAAGCTCTCCTTTTCCTTCTTCGAAAGCCCACTAAAATCTTCTTCACCTTCGCTGAAACAATCAGCGGCCAGGAACATCCAGGAACATCCAGGAACATCCAGGAACATCCAGGAATAAGACACCTCTCATCATTTTGCAGCCTTAAAATCATGATTCTGGAAAGTCATTTTGAGCCAAAATGTGTTTGTTTGCCCATCTGACTCTATCTTATCACCAAACTGGCAAGACTGGAACACCAAATCTTCCGAGGCTTGCGGCTTGCGGCCGCGGTGCTGTACCAACTCTTGCTCTCTGGATCGTACCATGCAGGGCTGACCGGCGTAGGTAAAAGGCTGCTCTTGCTGCTGCTGCTGCTGCTGCCCTCCTGTGTCAGGAATTTGTCCAGCCTCAATGGCCGCGTTGCGGTTGCAAACCACTATATCAATGGCCATTTCAGGAACCTACATTGGAGGTAACTACCATATATAAGGCCTGTATCAGGCCTAAATTTCAGGGAATATCCCCAGAAAATATGGTCTTATATGGTACTAACTTACCTCCATTTTAGGATCCTTTTTATTCCCATTGACTCACTGGGAAGACATCGGACGTCCAGAGGTCAGGTGCCGAGTCACTGGGCAAATTCACCCATGCCACTCAAAAGGGCTATCCTGGAGGCTTTTCATCTCGTGACTCAGGAAAAACCATGGGAAAAACCATGGTTGGATGGCAGTTTGCAGGGAACCCCCGACCAGAATGGTTAGATGATGTCATATGTCTTTAGGTATGATGGTGAAGGTATAGCCGACAGCTGTTGGGTTCTCATCACATCAACATGTGCAGTTGCCATGCCTAGACAAAGCCATGAACTATGAACATTGAAATTCAAGAAACGCAATATGATTCACGGGTATAGCCTATAATGCCTATAACCATCTACACATTCCAGCTTTGCAAATGAAAGGCAGACGTGCCTTCTTTGTTCACGAAAAAATTGCGGATCCAAATATGGATGGATCGTCACAGACTCAATCGCTTTGAGCCCAAATGGAAGCAGCTGTGGGGACAAAGTGTTCGTTGCGAGAAAAAAATGCACTGCTTTTGGCCAAATCCCAAGTCACCTTTGAATCAGAACAGAATTCATGCCTTTAAAGGCATCATAGAGATCCAGCAAATGCCACCCCAACACAAAACGAAGGACAATCAAGCTCTTGGGGCAAATCGAGTCTCGCCAAGAAAGACTGGCACCTTTTCAAGCCGCATGACGCTTGAACAAGCCTGAAGTTTCAGGCCTTTTTTGTGATGTTAACCAGGAAGGACCTGCACCCAACTCCACCATTCTCCACCATTCATGGTTCGTTGCAATCCCATTTAAACAAATCTTCAAAAATCCGCTTGACCGAGCTAGCTCTCTGACCCCCGATGAAAGCTCAGAAACGGAAGCACGTAGGATTATGTTGGATTGTCTGAGAATAGGCTATTCCAAAATCCAATGGTTTTGTTTCTCCAGTAAAACAACCATTTGGGGAGGGTCTACAGTATACCCCATGTTCACAGCCATGTTGACTGCAGCATCCTGGACGAGTCACGCCGAGCGCTAGCAACAACTCCGCTGTGAAAGCACAACTAGGATGAACTATAGGAACTAAGTTGAAGTAAGTTGAACTACTGTAGTCGTTGAACTAAGTTGCTATAGGGAAATATTCGGAAATGATCGGGAAATGATCTCTCCAGATGACATCGCCAGGTGCAGTGTCACGATGTGTCACGAACCAAGCATTGCTTCTTGGCTCTGGCCCTTTTCTCCATCCTTGAGGATCTGCTCCAATTTTTTCTGCTGCCTGACGAGACTGGCGAGAGTCACAGAAATCTCAGCAGTGCTATGCGCCATATTCTTAACTACTCATATGGTGAAATGCCAGTGGTGAACACTTTGAAAACACTGTGGACACATAAGGAATATATGGCAGTGTGTCAAAACCTTGTACCCCTGGTGAACATCAAAATAGCTGGTAAATGGATGTTCATCCCACTAAAAATGGTATTAATAATGGGTATTGATCCATACCCATATAAGGAATATATATCCAGTATCAGTATCATCAGTATCCAGGTTTCAACTCCCACCTTTCAAGCACAGCGCCAACCAAACCATTGATTTTTAGCCCTTCTGGCACGCAGCCGTGAAAGGAAACTCAGTTCTGGCAGTTCTGGCACGCAGCCATCTAAGAAAACGGTCCTGAGGCGAAATCGCCTGATTTCACACGGTCCTTGCAACAGCTTGCAACATCTTCCAAGAAACTGCGCTGAACAGTTTGCAAAGACCAATTGCAGGTTGATTCCAGATTCATGGAGCTTCAACATTTGAGGCCCTGCCGATTTTGGCAATGCAATGAATGCTCCATTGCTGCTTTTTCCCAACAAAATGTTGCTGATGGAGATCCAATCACCTCTTGAGATCACATCCACTTGAGTCACTTTAGCAGCAACAGGCAAGCTGGATCAGAAAACCGAAGGCATTTGCCTCTCTTTTTCGAGGCTTGGTAAGAACGAAGCACCGAGTTCTTCCAGCAGTCGTTCCAGGCAATAGTATGGCGAACAGGGAACTTTGCCTTCCTTGTGAGCGTTTCCATATGCCTCGCCGCCCTGCTCTGTCCTTGGAAATTGATGTTGGAGTGACTCTGAAAAGCCCAAAAAATTGTAAGGGAGGACAACTTAAATGGCAGTGTGTCAAAACCTTGCACCCCTGGTGAACATCAAAATAGCTGGTAAATGGATGTTCATCCCACTAAAAATGGTATTAATAGGTATTGATCCATACCCAAATTGCAGACTCCACAGCCCCAAAGATTCTTCAACACCTTCATGGCCGGAAGATCCTCCTGATACGGTCAGTGGTTAGATTCGATGGGTTTTTCCGGTGCCAAGCCTTTGAAAACTTGGCGAATCAATGCTGCCAAGGTGCTGGGATGCCTGTGAAGCGGCCACAAAATCTTGGAAATGGTAAAAATCTCCCATTTGTATCCGCGTAATCATTTATATATATTATATTATATTATATATATATATATGATTTTCCCATTGAAACCTTCATTTAGTTCGGGCATTTTCCAGCAAGCCATGTTTGACTACCAGTACCGGAGGGTATACCTTTCGGGCACCATGACTTTGATCTTCGCAGCTCAACAACCCATGCCTCTGCTCCATTAGCCGTCTCAGCCGGATCTTCGCGGTCTTCTGGTCCTCGCTCGCGCCTGGCAGGTTCCCCCCTGCCAAATGCTCAGCTGGAGATGTTTCGGTGATGAGGTTTGGGAAATGAACCAAGAAATTAATCACCATGCATTGGCTTACATCACTTGTGAATACTCGAGTAATTAATACTGTACTTGTGACATGTGCAGCACAACTCTAGTCACGCAAAATTCAGGCCTCAGCTGGTCCTGTCGTCGCCAGTAGGTTTGGAGATGTTTCTTGTGACTGTAGCTTTCCTCTACCATCCATCTGGGGGTCTCCTGCTCCGAGGCCTCCAAGACCTGCGTGATATCCTTGCAATGTCGGAAGTCGCCCTCGTGCTCATCCAACAACGTCACGGCAAATCCCTCCCTTCCGGCTCGCCCCGTTCGACCGATTCGGTGCACATATTCGCGGACTCCGTTCCTGCAGGGCTGGACATATCAATGGATTGGTTTAAGGGAAAATTTACAGGAAACCATAGATTTTCTCATTAAATTAATGGGGCTTTCCTGTAAAATTTCCCCTTAATCCAATCCATTGAACATATGGATGTTTCCTAAAATGGAAGTACCCCGAAATCATCCAAAATTGGACCATGACTTTGTGTTGAAACCAATGGTGACTTGGGGATCCCCCGTTTGAAGAAACCCCCATATTCTTGACATGAATTATTTGCTTGTTGGTTGTTGTTTGGTGATTGACATGACTCCTTGAAGCTCCTGTCTTGCCTTCTGATCTTGCAAGTATAGATTCTTAGATCATGAACTGTGACCGTCATGGCCTTGTTATACATTGTTTGTCTTTTTCATTTGAGCCATGGAAAAATCTCCTATTATCCCGTATCCTATGTATCCCATCCCATTTTACTAGGTGGTTAATGGTGGTTAGATGTGGTTAGCAACTATTCCTATTCTGGGATATAACAATCCCCAATAAGCCAGTCGGTAGAACCCCCAACCAATTGAATCGAGGTATTTTTAATGGCTCACTTTGGTCCACTAGAACGAGTAACAAGAGCCAGAACCCATGACAACGTTCAAGACCAAATGAGACCAGATTCCTGTGGTGTGGAAACTCGTAGAGGATCACGCACCTTGGCAACACTCAGCACAGCTCCATGAGTCTGCACTGTCACAAAGCAGGGCAAATCGCTGTGGAACTTTAAACAATCACCACAAAAATGACCAGACTTCTTGACAGCGAGTCTTGCAGGGTGCAGGCTCAGGTTTATCGTTGGACTTTTTGACACACGGATTGAAATCCGTTTCAGTGCTGACTCACTTTCTTTTGTCTGAAAATAAGCTGCACAAAAACTTACGTCATTTTTCCCATATGTTCCCCATTCAACTGGCTATAAAAACGGTACCAGTATACCCCCATTTTCAGACACCCCACATTTTGGTGCACCTGCAGGTTGTGAAATCGATTCCACGGCCTAGCATGTCGGTAGTCACCAGGATCAGCTTGTCCGTCCTTGATGAGACGAGAGACCCACAGCGGGCGAAAGGAAGGAAGTCCAAAGGAGGCTAAAAAAAACGTTGTGTATGTGTTTTAGTATATGTGTGTATCTTTGAGTGATTTCCTTCAGTCAGAATTTCTATCATTTCTCTCAAACATGTCCAGTTTTTTTGACCGCTTTCACAAGTTGAGTGCCTCAGAAATCAGAAATCATCCAGCGAGCGTCTTGTTTGGATCTGCAAAATCCATGACGATCCTGTTCCGGTCGCCTTAGAGCAGTGGTGCAGTGCCACGCGTCCAGTGGAACATCCAGCAGTTTCAACATGTGATCTGCGTCATGGTGTCAACCTGTGTCAACATGTGTCATATGTGTCATATGTGTCAACACATTCACCGTTGACTCCGTTGATTTACAATGATTTACATGAGTTTACCACCCTCCAGTGTCATCGAACATATCGAACATATCGAACATATCGAACATATCGAACATATCGAACATATCGAACATATCGAACATGGAAAATCGTGAACACTCCACCATTGGGACCATTGATGACCTTCCCATTTCTATCGGGTAGAGATTCCATTGAGGTGCCATGGCCCCCTGCCTTGCCAGGTGTCACCTGTGAGACCCACCACTGGATGGTCATTCTCCTTCAAGAGGTCCGTCAGGCGCGCCACCGTCTCCCTGGGACATGGGGGCAACCACTGGGCAAAGTACCAATGGAGCCACAAGGTTGGATTGAACCATCCACTTTTTTGGGCAACAAGTTTGACCCATAGACTGTTTAGAAGATATGAGAAGAGTGTGCTCATGTTTCAGAAATCATTGAAATCATGCTCATTTGAAGGGAAACTGATGCAAGACTGCAAATATAGAAATCCACCCACACCACAACAGCCATGAAGGTGTGGTGGCATGTAGGAAGGCAAACAAATTTGCTCCAGCAGCAATAGTCCTAATATTCGACACTCAAAGGGTTTGAAATCTCCGCTCAGAGCTGTGCTTGAATCACGAGTGCGTGCATTTGTTCCCCACCTGCCAGGTGAGGGTTGTTAGATTTTATGTCAGTTGCCTCCTCGTCCTCCTCCTCCTCCTGCTCCTCCTGCTCCTGCTCCTCCTCCTCCTCCTCCGCCTCCTCCTGCCTCGTCCTCCTCCTCCTGCTCAACCGCGACCCTCCACGCTCAGTGTGCCCTGCCGGACCTCAACCACGACCATCCCCGCCCAGTGTTCCCTGCCGGACCTCAACCGCGAGTATCCCCGCCCAGTGTTCCCTGCCGGACCTCAACCACGACCATCC
>Ga0126342_10017698_pt1 | contig 12299 bp, 11 predicted proteins | sample Cyp1metagenome_FD_92528 | JGI IMG/M metagenome (GOLD analysis project Ga0126342, IMG submission 92528) | Coral microbial communities from Lord Howe Island, Old Settlement Bay, Australia - Cyphastrea 1 metagenome | ecosystem: Host-associated > Invertebrates > Cnidaria > Coral ... | reverse complement strand
TGTCCACTTCCGCCTTGCCAACTCTTCGCCAATCTCTCAGAAACCCAACCAAATCCATTCAGAATCTATCAGAAACCCAACAAAACCATGGAGAATCTATCAGATACATATCATGATCCCAGCCATAGATTCCCAAAAATTATTATAGGAAGGTTGACCCCCCCTAAAATAAAAAATAAAAGTAAAAAATTTAGGGGGGAGGTAATTACTATTAGGCAGCCAACATTATTCTTTTCAGAGCAATTCAGTTCCTCCAATTTCCATCAATTTCCTGTATTGGTTGGCAATGCTTATAGCGCAGAGAAGTTTGGCCCTTTCCAGGTTTCGTCTCTTCGACAGCTCCGGGTCTGGACGCCTTTCCTTGCGTGATCTTCGGAAAGCTGTCAAAGAAGCCCAGCTTCCGATCAAAGAGCATGAGCCACTTGGCGCCGTGGCCTCGGGCTCTGACATTTCTGGCATCGAAGTGTTCTTAATTTATACGGATGTTCTTATGGAGGTGGAACCGCTGATTGGGCTGATGTTTTTTTGCTTTCACACATTAGCCATTTGGGCTCTTGTTTTGAGCTTTTGCAAATTAGCCATGAGGCTCATGATTTTTGCATACCTTGAGAATTTGACTTTGTTTTGTTCCTGCATTGGAATGTCTCTGGATGAATGTCCAATTTGTGCATTGGATGCACAGCATTTTTGCCTCAATCTGATGCATTTTGAGATCTATTTTGTGATTTGTTTGTGAGGTTTTGCTGGTGACGCTGCCAAGAGTTGTCTCTAGTAACCCTATGTAATCCTTGCCTATACCCTTGCCAAAGCCCTGAGATATCAGGTTGGAACAGATGATTTCCTTCTTTGATCAGAATGAAAGCGGAACCATTGGTGAAGCAGAGTTTGTGCAAGCATCTTGGCTGTTCAGTGTCCTTTTCTAGTGTCTTGTTTCGGGAGCATCACTGTCTTTACCTTGGCTCAGAAGTAAATCATTGTAGCATAGCGGGTCATTTCTGCCAGTATTCTGGCATGTTGCAGCATGTTGCAGATGACCCCCTTGGCAAGGTCATGGTAGCAACCGATCTGCAGTGAGCACAAGCCATGCAAATGCATGAGTCTCATGTTGATTCATTTTGTATATAGATACATCCTGGTGGCAGCCCCGAAGGGGGAGCCATCACAACGGGCTGCCCAGAATTCAGCGCCAATGCCGGTCGATGCTTTCGCGTCCTGAAATCAAAATGTCAAAGTAAGCTCAAAGTGAATGACGAGTGACGATCTGAATTCTCCTGAGCGTCCGTCACCTCTCGACTTTGCAAGGCATGAACGATCTTTTGGCCACAGCCTTGGGGACTCTGCGCTAAGGGTTGCAAGGGGAAAGCTAATGCAGCAGCTCAGGATTACAACAGTGCCACTGATGGTGATGAAGACACTGGCAACGCACTTACGCTAGAGTCAGCACAACCTTCTGCTTGGTTTTCAGTCACACCGATGAATGTGCACACGATCTGCAACATAAATGCAATGAAGTTGTATGAAGTTGTGATAGGTGTGACGATGTGGGAAGTATGTAGAATTTAGAGTCTAGAGGGTATTTTATTTTACTCCAGCTGGAGCATGCTTGAGCCCCTGTGAGGCAACATTCGTTTTAGCTGCGGTTCCCGTTCAGCATTAGCGAGGACAAACCCGATGCGTTGTTTCTGTGCTTGCTTCCAGATCTAACTCCTGATTAGAGGCCTGTGTTCCTTCACTCCTTGACAGCTTTACAGCTTCTGCTACTATTTTGCATGTTTTTCGTGTGTTGGCAATCGGATACAATAGAATTGCCGTGGCAAATGTCCCCAACCTGTCATGGCCAATGGCTCGCGGTCAGCCCCAGAGTGGCTGCATAGCTACAAGTTCAAAAGCTCATCGAATCCACGTTTATCGTCTATCCCATCTATGGTATATATTTCCTGGTCGTTTTCTTTGCTTTCCCCTGAATCTTCCATCATTCTACAGCCATGGGGGACTTGCTGTTGCCAGCTTCATCTTTGTCAAAGCGGCATCAGCGCCTGGCTCTGGACCCTGAGAAGATTGACATCCAGGGCAACCGTCCAGGGAGTAAAGCCAGACAAGGTTTCACAGCCGAACAGATCGCCGAATGCAAAGAGCTCTTCCAGATCTTTGACAAGGACGCAGATGGAGAGATCGACAGAACCGAGTTTCTGCCCATGATGAAGGTGCAAGTTCTGTGCTGGATTGACAAGTTCTGTTCCTTAAGTCCCCTGTGTTGTACGATTTGGATTGACAGGCACACAAACACAGACACACCTTGATTGATTGACAGCCATTTCTCTCTGATCAAAAGATCTAATGCTGACAACTGGAAGGCTTTGGGCCTCAGCCTGTCCACGCCAGAGCTGGAGATGTTTTTCAATCGCATGGACTACAATGGTGATGGCAGCGTGCAACTGCCTGAGCTGGTGCATTTCCTGGAAGGCTATGGCCTTGTGTTGGGGTTGTCCATATTTGTTCATAAGTTTTCGTGTCATGTGTCGTTGCCACGTGTCCGATTCTGTTGAGAGCGAAGATGCATTTGTTTCACAAATCAACTCAGCACAGTAATGAATAGTAAACAACTACGTTCTGCTCTTCTTTGTGGTGTTTCAGCACGAACTTGAGGGTGAACGACCGGGCAGGTATCTCTCAGCCGATTAGTTTGGAACAAGAGCTACAAGAAGCCTTCGCATTTTTCAGCCCAGAGAATCTGGACATTGATGCGCAGCTGGGCGTGGTTAGGCAACCTTGGCCATATCTTGGCTGTGTACAAGACGAGTTCTTTCGTGTTTCTCAGTTTCTTCATGCTTTCGACCTCTGCAACAGGATCATACATTATCAAACGTGATCAACAAAGTGCGGGCTTCGCACTACTGTGGCAAACCTGTGACTGTCTGAAACTACCAATTGTGTGTTGATGTTTTACAAATGTAGTTAATCTAGTGGTGAGACAGGGCAAGATGATGCAAGGCGATGCAAGATGATGCAAGATGGTGAGATGATGTGAGATGATGTGAGATGGCGAGACACTGAGGCACGACAGTGTCACAGCTATCCATCCCAAAGGCCTGGCACAAATCTTTGCGGAGATGGGCGAGGACATCTCGGAGCTCGAGTGCCGGGAGATGATCTCAGCAGCGACTGGCGGCAAGGAACCTTGGCGGGAAACGGCACAGCATGTTTTTTTGATCATTTGTTAGGCCATGTTAGGCCAAAATTTCTTGCAGAAAAAAAAGTTAGAGGGATGTTTTATAATTTTCATTTTTATTCAAGCGTTGTCAGGTTTATCCGGGCATGTTCATGTAAGTGCCTACTTTGTCAGATGCAGATAACTGGCGAAAAATTGTTGGCGAAGTTTTGCCTGTGAACTTTCTGAGTGAAGTAGTGTAAGTATCAGGCGAAGTTTGCGGCGAAAAATTGGCGAACTTTTGCTTTATGTTCCTCTTCAAGTTCCACCGAAATATCACAACAAACTTCACCATGCACTGCAGCCCCAAACCAAAAAAATCACCAGGCGGCGAAATTGTCTCCACCAAATATGTTCATTAAATCCTCGTGGCATAATTTGGGTTACCAGTTTGTGGTGGTCAGTGTTTTGATGCAACGCATTTCAGGGCGGCTCACGTCTCGGATTGCAGGTTTAGGTGGCAACAGCAAGGATCATGATTTTTAAAACCGAACAAATTATGCAGGCACTTCGTGGGAACATGTGGGAACCCTTGGTATCCCTTGGTCCAACATTTGGCATCCTGCTCTTGTTGAGCTTGTGGTTTGAGAAGCTGTGATTGGACTAAGCTACTTTGAAACTGGTCAAGGATCATGGTCGGTTGCCGGCAGTTGTGCAATGAACGCTAAGGAATGGATTGACTTCAGAACCTTCCAGCGCTTCTGCAAGGCGAAGAAGTAGCTTGAAAACAAGCCGTAGGATCCATAGGCCACAGGTCGCTATCCACAGATCCAGAGGCCCTCCACCTCTTCATTGGACCTGGTGAGGGCTTTGGCTTTGGCCCTGGTTTCACGTTTCACCTTCCTTGAGCCAGACAATGCCAGACAGCAAGATGACACAAAGATACACAACGATGATCAGGTGTGGCAGGGAAGTAAGATAGTTGTAGGAGCAGAAGTTTTCACAGTACAGTACTGTACAGGACAGTACCCGGAATAGTGTGGGAGCGTTTGGGGCCATTGTCTCACCAAACTTGAACTCAGTATATAGTAGATCCTCTCGATGTTTGTTGCACCCTGGCCCACATCAGCCTGTGATGGTTAAGCTTTTGCAGGACCATCACTCGAGTGCAAGGAGCAGTAGCCTTGGATGCTCAGGTTGCTGGCATTTTCTGGCCTCCTATCAAAACAGATCAAACCCAGAGAGCGCTGTACAAACGTGAAAGCTCATGTTTCTCTGCGAGGTCAGGAACCACACACTCAGGACATCTTGCCAATATGCTGGACGATGCTGGACGATACATAATTAATTATTAATTCTGTTTAGGTTGGATATGGTTGGTTCCCAAGCCAATCCTGAAATGGGATTAGTCATGGGCAGCAGCGCAGTGCAGCGTGAATCTCCGCCCTCTCGCACCTGAAATTAGGGTCTGCAATGATCTGCAGCTTGCAGCACATGTCGACAGATGCGAGGACACGACGTATGGGGCCCTTCTGCCTCGTAGATGTGACAATCATTGTCGATGCACGGATTTCTGCCTCAGCGGCCTCCATGATTGCAGAGGCGGATTGGGTGTAATTTTCCATGAAGATTTTGCATCATTTTGCACCACTTGACCTCCCGCCAGATGTGTTGCATCGTGTTACCTTGTACTGGCGCGATGGAAGTTCCACCAGTTCCACCCTTCTCACGCCAGTCAGTGCATGACCTTGTCATTCATGACTTCCGGCCAGCAGTGACAGATGCTGCTATCTCAGCTTACGCCATCAGTCCATCAGCATCATGTCAGCCGTTTGCGCTTCATCAAGCGCGCAAGTTGGGCAGCTACACACCCTACAGACCACCAGGACTGACATGGTCAGACACAGATCAATGAACCCTGAGGTCGCTGGCTAGTAGTTGAGGGGATCAAAGTTACAGATTCGATATGATTCAATATCATATATGTGCATCCTCTGAGGTTTTAGTACATGTTGATCCAGACGGAAGTCCGCACAGTCCTTAGCTGCGGCCGGTTTCGAGCAGCTTCCGTTTGAATTTAATCTAAGCATATGTGAGCTGAAGGCAGTCGCATAGGCTGGAGACCCATTCTGAGGCAACGCTTCAAACTGCTTCAAGCTTTCAGCTGCCATTAGACACCGAAGCAGTTTCCACTCGTCTGGGAGGCCAACACAGTTGCAGAGCAGGTCGAAACCGTGCAGATGCTGAACCCAGAGGAAGCAACCTTTGGTGTTTCGCAAGCTTTACAATGCTGCACGCATCTTTACATCTTTACATATCTTTACATATAGCCTTAGTATGCCTTAGTCCTGAAGTCTTTGGATTCATATTTTACCATGCATGGACCATGCCTTGCTCGACAGGACCTTGAGGCTCAAATCAGAGCAGCACTGCTCCAGGACCTGTGGCGCGGAAGTTAATTTGAAGGTGGCACGGTGGCGCCCAAGTCGAGTTGCAACGAGGATCCAGGCGATCCTGATCTTCCAAAAATCATCGAGGTGACGGAGCTCCACACCTATTATTACATGGAGGACTCGCTGCGAAGGTCTTGGTATGTCTTGGTACATTAGCTGCTCGAGGTTGAGTTAGTCATAGTCAGTCTATAGCACTGGCAGCTGCAGCAAATAGGAATCGCCTCTGGATATTTTCTGGATATTTTCGGCACAAGCAACACCTAGTAACCTAGTATTCACACCAGCGGTCTTGTGATGTGAATTCAGCATTGGTTGGATATGTCCTGCAGCCATTTTGGAAGTTAACTTCCTCTTTGCACCTAGATTCAAAGAAGAGAAACACACACACACACAATCACACACACATTATATATATACGTAATTATACGTAAATATTATATATATATATATATGTGTGTGATATATGTGCATGCGTGTGTGTATATATATATACGTATACAAACATACAATATTATATTACAATATCCATTAATAAATCATATTCTCATATCATATTATAATCTCATACTGCCATATTCTATCCAGTCATCCAAGTCTTCTCCTAGTTTTCTTTCGCAAATGAACGATGCCTCGATGGTCTTTGCTGGCTTGTGGGCTTCCAGCCGCCAATGCCGTGTTCCTGGGCTTGGCAGTCGAGTCAACGCTTCGCAACAATGAAGTGAGCCTCGGTACTGTAGCGTGTTTTCTTATCGAATGCACGGAAGGTGGGCTGTAGCACAGGAAGGAGAGTTTGGACAGTCAATACTAGGCATGACAATACATGAAAGATGGAAACTGGACTCTGTAGCAGTTCGTGGTGGGTTTGCCATGTTTTGGCTATGACAGGGACAGTCACCTGTGTTGTCACAACCAAGGCAGACCAACTACAGCTCTGGAGCCGTTGGTGCCTTTGTGTTCGGTGCGAAGCAGTGGTCGCACCACTGTTTGCTGCAAAGCACAGCGACACCAATCCATGTTGCTTCTAGTGCCTATAAGCCTATAAGAACCCAAATACTGTAGACCAAAATATTTCTCCAAAAGTTGTTTCAATTTGAATCACAGGGCGCGACTGTCTAAGGCCATTGCAGTGACGCAAAACAAGGGCAGGAAGAGAGGTGACTCGCCAAAATACATGAACTATCCTTGAAGATCTGAAAGGAATGGGCGAGTCTGCATGGTTGGAGGCTCCCTTTTTTGCCTGTCAGTAGCAGCCCTGTGTTTCTATGAATGTTAAGGTGAAGATGTGGTGGTCACCCCTGGGAGCAACGGGATATTCACTATCACCATTCTTATGGATGGCGCCTTGAACGCAGCAGTTGTCAGCAAGAGATTGGCACATGCAGCGCCAAAGTTTTGGAAGATCGCAATCCACAAGATACAACATCACGCACGCAGATAGATAGATAGATAGATAGATAGATAGATAGATAGATGATAGATAGATAGATGGATTCGATAGATAAAATGAGATGGTATGAGATAGGATGAGATGAGATGAGATAGATCGACGATACTGGGTGATGATGGGTGAACATACGGCGTGGAGTCGGCGTTGAGTATACATGTGTTTGTATGCAAATATGTCCAAGGTCACGGGGGTCAGAGCGTCATGAAGCGTGCCGTCGACCTGCAAAAGGACGCTTTTCCAGCAACATGCATATCTCGGTGGAAAAGGTCAGCAAGGGATAGCAACAGTGCATATAACAAGAGTCATCATATGTCATCCCACATATGTATATATATATACTTATAATATAGACATACATATCATATAATATACGATTATATTCTACCTGCAGGAAACTCCATGAGCCCAAGTCAGTGGCCAATGACAAGTCGATGCATCAAGCGGCTGGTGTTCTGCAGGAGCTGCTTGAGATGTGCAGATCATTGGCAGATTGGCCACGCTGCGCAGTAGAAGCCACCGAGCACGTCCAGGTACTAAAAAAGCAGTGTGGATTAGTACGGAGCAGTCTGATGCCGTTGCATGTTGCTACTGAAACATACTGAAACCCATGAACAACTCTGGCCCACTGTGTATATTTATTAATTATTCCTGTTGGGTGCGGCAGCGATAGTTCTTTCCAGATGCCGAAGATTCACATCAGGACCATATCAGGATAATGCGCTACAGAAGTGGCGCAACATTCTTGGCCCTGGTCGTGGAGGACTGTCAGTTTTTCCAATCTTTTGCTGCAGTTTGTGCAGTTTGACAGGGTTCTCTTCTGGAAATCCTGACACACCCGGAGTTGGGAAGCTTCCACATTTATTTATGATGGGATGCCAATGGCATGCCATACCATTCTCGAGCCCATGTTCACCAATTATGACTATATTGCTTGCCCGATCTTTGAGTGAGAAGCAAGTTACCGCCGCAGGAAGCAAGCTCCAAAGCTGCCTTTGCATGGGCCGGAGATTCCATGGGCATCTTGGTCAGACAAGGGTGGCTTGGCAGGTGACTGGTGTGGGTGTCAAGAGTTTCTTTGCTGCACAAGTCACTGGTTGGGACTCCATGCATCATCCCCTATGGTCTGCCTGCGTAGGCAATCGTTGCCGTGTTTTTCGGGCCAACAGGAGTGAGAATTGCTGCAAGCAAACCTGTTACTGTACAAAGATTGACAACCCTTGCGGGACCCTTGCTGGATTCATTACAGCATATTCAGGCGTACAATTACCATCAGAAACTGCGCCTCCTTACAAACCGACTAGGGGTTAACAATACGGATTTACATCGGTTCACTGCATTGACTGCGACCATTTTCCACCCAACTATTGCGCGGCCTGGTGGCTCAAGCTGCCGTCGTTGGTCGCCGCCACTCCGCCGCCATGGCATGTGGTGCTGGCCTGGGCCGGCTGGGGTCAGTCCTCGCCGGTGTGGCTGATGCCCGTTGATCCGTGGCCACAGGAAAATGGTGATGCAGAGAGCCCAGCAGCACCAGAACCTCGCCGCGGAACCAGTGCGGAACGACTGGGAATCCGGTGGGCCGATCATAATTGCAAGTCTAAGAATTATGAAAGATATGAAAAAGGCATGTGGGAGAGTATTATAACCCGGCACCTATTCGTTTAGTATGCCATGATCCCCCATTAGCCATATGTAGTTCTCACTCGAGAAAACGATAAGAGGAAAAAAAAAATGACGATGCTCATATTGTTTTTGGGACATGCTCCAGTAGCTCCAGTAGCTGATCGCATCATTCCAACCCCGAAAAAAAGATGTGAAGCTGGTGGTTGTAAGGTGATATCCCACAAAGAAAACACAATATGAATTGTTTCGTGAGGGTGTGAAGCCAGCACTTGGAAAAACGATAAGAGGAAAAAAAAAACGATAACGCGTGGAAACACCATTTGACTGATATCGGGGTTTTTAGACAGCCCCATGTATGTTTCAACATCTGCGATTGTAAAACCCTGTATCGCAATTGATCGGTGATTGGTTCGCGAGTGAGACAAGCATTTGTTGTATGAGAATCGGCTACTGTAAGAGGAGACACCAATGGCCGCAGCCTGATAAGTTGTTTTTAGACTTACATTCAGATCATTCAGGTTTGTCTGGAAACTGTGTTCAATAGTGATAGCCAATAGCAAAGAAGAATCCGAACAACAAAGTTCAAAGCCTCATAAACCATATCATTTCAATTTTCAGAAAATGTCGAGTCGATGAAATCCGCGATTGGTCCGCGGTTGATCCGCGATTGTTCAACCCACATGAGTAGGCCCTGGCGCTAGATATCTATAGTCATGTTTTGACAAGTCTCTGCGCAAAATAGTGTTGGATATGACACCGTTGGGATGGCGGTTGATTCGCGGTTGATCGGCGATTGAAGCTGCCCCAGATACCTTATTTTGATCAATACCCAATTCGTAATTTCATACCTCAGAGTCTTTGTATCTTGTGCCCTTTTTCTTTGCAGCTTCTGCTTGTCTTCTTGCGGAGTTGTCTCGTTTCTGGACATCTTTTGCCAAGGTCCCAGAGCTTCGGTACGCTTGCGCTTGTGGCACCTGCATTGCGACTCCAGAAGGATATGTCGAAGCCAGAGACGACGCATTGGTTTTCCGCAGCCTTGCCTTTGAATGTCACAGCCAGACTGTGGTTTGCCCAGATTGTTGCTTGGCTTGAAATTTTATGACACCTTTACGTTATTTTTTACAATAATTTGATAACAGACCATATATATATATATTCCATAAATAAGTGAAAAGAATCGAGCCTTCAGCCACTGCCACCTCAATATTTGAGGATTGTCGTTTGTTTGTGTACGTTTGTGCAGACACACACACGCACACACACACATATATATATATACATATAATCATATAATATATATATATCATATCATTATAAATAATTCATTATATGTCAAAGTATTATATGTATATATAATTAATTTATGTACATACTACACATTGTATGCATTATTCATTATACATCATTGTATGATATATCATGATATATTTGATATTATTTGACATTAATTGGAGCCGGTCTACGGATCCTCTGAGGTGGGCAGGCCATTGGCTTGAGGAATGAGAGTCTGCACTTCTTGCGTCGTGATCGGATCCAGTCTCGGACCGACAAACTCCAGGTCTTGGTTTGTAGTTTGAAGCAGCAGGAGATCACCGAGGTGAGCCAAGCAATCGCCGGTATTTTCCCCTGTGATGTGCGATCACGGCCCTTGTTGAAAGCGGAACTGCGCCAATTTACCGCTCTGCCGGGGAAACCGGAGCTGGTGGTGGTGGTGCATCGCAATGAAGGTCGGGCGCTTCTAACTGATCGGAATGGCTTCTATCACGAGGTCTTGGGAACTGCGTGGAAGCAGACACGAGGCAACGTCCTCGTGGTTTTGACACGAGTTGAACCACAAGAACCGACCGATTTGTACGACCAAAATATGCTGCGTTCCTTGTCAATTCAAGGAGATCAGCCTACAATGGGCGCACTGGGTCATGCTGGCCGTGTTCTGACTTGGGGAAATTCCCCTTCAGCTGAACAACTTCAACAGATCCTGAAGCTCATGACCAAGGCTTACTTTCATGAGTCTATCCATGCTACAGGCATCCCGCAAAATTGGAACAAGCCTAGTCCCAAGGCATCTGCATGGTGCGCACTCTTGTAATTTCAGTTTCACTCACGCAAGACGTGTATCCAAGAGAGAGCAAAAGAAGGCGAAGTGAAGGTCATATCATCATATGGGCCATACTGGGCCATCAAGCTGTGACAGCTGTCAACATTGGAGCAAACATCAGCCAATGCAAAGAATGGAAACAATGCATAGGGACCACCGAGGCGTGCAATATCATGTGGGTGTACATGTGTAGCTGCTTTACACTTGCATGTGCACATCGTGTTTGACCCGTAGTGAATTCTTGTTGCAGTTACCGTATTCATCCATAATACATGGACGCCCCATAGACGTTGTCCACACCAAGCTCCATTGTCGCCCAAGGATGGTTGCCTTCCGGACTTCAAGCCACACAGCTGAAAGTGAAGCCGAGATCAGCCGGATACGTCACCACAGTCCTCCTTATCAGTACCGCCTGGATGATGGTTACTTGTGCGCCCTGAAACGCCCAAGTTGCGTCACTCGGCCATGGCGGCGACCTAGTCCTATAGATCATGAAGATCCATGAAGGATTTTAATCATTTTAATCCTTCACTGTCACTGTCACTTAATGTCACTGCAGAAATTTAAGGGCACGGATGAGGATAAGGATGGCGATGATACTGCATGATCTTCCAAACATATCTAAACAAGGCGAGGGGCAACAACATTGGCACCACGTTCCATTTGCCCAGGTGATGCCAACACGCGGTCTTGGCGATGTGGACTTGGAATCTGCCGGATTTCTGGCGGCCGCATGCCCAGAGTGCCGGAGGTTCGGTCAGGGTACTTGCAAATTAACATATATATATATACACACACATATATATATGTGTGTGTGTGTATGTATGTATGTTATGTATGTTATGTATGTATGTATGTATGTGTATGTATGTATGTGTATGTATGTATATGTATGTATGTATATGTATGTATGTATATGTATGTATGTATATGTATGTATGTATGTATGTATGTATATGTATGTATGTATGTGTATGTATGTATGTATGTATGTGTATGTATGTATGTATATGTATGTATGTATATGTATGTATGTATGTATGTGTATGTATGTATGTATGTGTATGTATGTATGTATGTATGTATGTATGTATGTATGGTATGTATGTTATGTATGTTATGTATGTATGTATGTATGTAATGTAATGTAATGTAATGTAATGTAATGTTATGTAATGTAATGTAATGTTATGTAATGTTATGTTATGTTATGTTATGGTATGGTATGGTATGGTATGGTATGTATGTATGTAATGTATGTAATGTATGTATGTATGTAATGTATGTATGTATGTATGTATGTATGTATGTATGTAATGTATGTATGTAATGTATGTATGTATGTATGTATGTATGTATGTATGTAATGTATGTAATGTATGTAATGTATGTAATGTATGTATGTATGTGTGTATGTGTGTATGTATGTATGTGTGTATGTATGTATGTGTGTATGTATGTATGTGTGTATGTATGTATGTGTGTATGTATGTATGTGTGTATGTATGTATGTGTGTATGTATGTATGTATGT
>Ga0126342_10017697_pt1 | contig 12299 bp, 9 predicted proteins | sample Cyp1metagenome_FD_92528 | JGI IMG/M metagenome (GOLD analysis project Ga0126342, IMG submission 92528) | Coral microbial communities from Lord Howe Island, Old Settlement Bay, Australia - Cyphastrea 1 metagenome | ecosystem: Host-associated > Invertebrates > Cnidaria > Coral ... | reverse complement strand
GTCTTGCAACCGCTGGCAGTGAATCTGAAAGAATGCACAAGTGGCAAGAATGAAACTGAATGCATGCGACAAGTACAAGAGTGAAGCTGAATGCAATGCAACAAGTTGACAACGCTGACGCAAGCAATCAGAACTCACTTCTTTTCTGTTGGGGATGCACTGGTGACCTGTTCGTCTCCCCACTTTTCGGCCCTGGTGACCAGTGCATCCCAACAGTCGCTCAAGTTCAGTTCAGACTGCTGCGCACCAAGCTCTTGCAGTTGTCTGATTGACAGACGTGATGGGTTGTCTGCCAAATTTGAATCTGTGGCATACCAGGGTGCAAGATAATATTCACTTTCAATCGACAAAGCTGCTACCAACACTCTCCTGGCCACAACATTTGAAGTATGACATGAGATCATGGCATCTCGAACTGCATTATTGTCAGTGTAAACAACCAAAGCACTATTGACCAAGCTGGCCCACAAAAACAAGGCACTGAAAAGTGCGAAGAATTCACATTCATATATCCCTGTTTTCTTTCCACCAGGGTTCAAACGTGCGATCATCTGCGCATCAAGTTTGCGCGAGAAGAACTTGACAGGGGTACCATCGGGTGAGAAGAGCACACCACCAATGCCAGCGAAAATCCCTTCATCAACAGGCTCAAAGCAAGCATCTGTTTGTATAAACCAGACCTGATCACATGTTGGTCGAAGCTCCCTCGGACGTCCGCTTTCCAAAAACTTCCGGTGAAGCTGCAACGCCAGTGCAGTCCTGCTGTCCAGAACTTTAGAGCCAATCCCATACGCATGAGCTGACACCGCCGCCAATGCAGCCTTGGCCACGCGGCCGAACAAGTTCCTTGCAGCAAACTGGAGGCGCCCACGAAGTTTCAAAGCTTTGCCGTGAGGATGTTGTCAAGTGTTTGTAAGAGCTCCTCACGCCGATGATCTGTGTTCCCAACTGTCCCCAAACCTTCATTCAAGCGGCTTACATTTATCGTGACGCCCAAAGCAGGCGCCTTAGGGCCCTCTTGTGCAAAGGCCCAGCCAACAAGTTTGAAAAACATGTGAATGCAAGCCGTCAAAGAAGCTGCTTCTGTATCATGTCCCAAAGTGATAAAATCGTCAAAATAATTTGTTGTCAACACCAGAAACTCCTTGACCATCAAGAACCAAAGGCTTGTTGACACACGAAGGAAAGAGTGTACTGACTTCACAGATCCAAATGGAAGCGCCCTCATCCGGAACGCCAGGACATCTCGCGAGACAGGGTGTCTCACTGCTATGTGTGCAAACTGTCGTGAACTTGGATGGATTGCACATTGTCTGTAGGCCCCAACCAAATCAAAGGTGCGCCCGACCCAGCGGTGACCACCCTGGCACATTGTCATCACGTAGGCGCACAGAGCTGCGTACACGTCCAACGTGTGGGGCTTCGGGCTTTCGCAAGTCTGCACTGCACTGTTTACGCTGGATCTTGAGTAGTCGTCAATGCAACGCATCTTTGATCCTTGAGCTATCCCAAATCTTCTAGACAGTGGGCACTCCGGGGGTACCTCATGTAGGGGCAAGGGCCCCACCAAGATGCCAGCCTCCACTTCCTCAAGGGTCTTGGACCAGACCTCATCCAAAAACTGCTCCTGAATGCCATCACCAAACTGTTGGGTAAAAAGATGTCTCTCCTTGACCGCAATGTCTTTCAACTCTTCAACGCCAATTGTGGCTGGCTGGAATTTCTGCGGCCACAACCCTGTCTTCGCCACGCACCCAACCAACTCTGTGCCTTGACAAAATTCAGTTACCACGTCCATGTCAGAGTATTGCATCGCTGACAACATGTCCTTCCAAAGAAGGATGTTTTTGGGCTGCAAGATCCGGGCAACATCAGCATCCATTGACCGTTTCAGTTTCGCCTCATCGTCTTTGAGCTCGCACAGCCGCCTCAACCAGAAACCCAACTTGTTTGCCCGGTATGCCATCCTCTCATGAACATCCATGGTCTGATATAGTTCCACTGCTTCACGCAAGACTTCAGGCAAGCAAGACCTAAGCGTCATAGGATGTCCAAACTTCACCATTTGCTCAACAAACTGCTGTTCACTCCACGGAACCCCCCACACCTGAGTTTCAGTCACACCCTCCTTGGTGTTAAAGGTCGTGGAGTTGTTGCACAAGGTTGCAACTCTGTCAATTTCATCTTGTTGCAACTGCTGACCAGAGACAAACGCCCCCCGCTGCAGACATTCGGAGGGAGCAGTGCACTCATGGTGTGCAGGAGTTTGGCACCTTTGGGCAAAACGGTGGGAGCATTGTATGCGTCAACCTGCATGTCCGTGGACGCTTTGTACCCAACATCGACTTGGGGCAAGTCAGTGCGAAATGCAGTAATGGCTACCTTTGCTGCGTAGGTAGGGATCAAGGGCGGCAGTCGGGAAGCTTTAGACTGGACGCCAGTTTGGGCACGTAGCGCTGGAAGATTTGTGGTATCACCCTGAGAAATTTCATTCAGTGTCTCAGGGGGCATCTTGATGCCTCTTCGCTGTAAAGCCAATACAAATTGTAAAGCCATGAGCCTAGCCAACTTCAGAGGGTAGGCTGCTTCCATCGCTGTCGCAATCGTTTGCGTCGTCTCTGAGATGCCCCACTTCTCATGCCGGTGTGAAGGTGTAACACCGGTACACATCTTATTTATTGTCAAAAATACTTCAGCATTGAAACCAAGCATTGTCCTCTTGGGCCGCAGGCTCCCATATTCACAAGATTGAAAAACAGTGAATTGCATTATAGGTCCACCACTGCCTGAATAAACGTTGTTTGCCAGAAAAAATTGAACTGCGGATTCTCAACACAAAAAATGCAATCTGTTTCAATTGCCCATCTGATCAACTGTGCCGTGAGGTGATACAACTTGTTCGCCTTGGAGATTTTTGCACAATCCACAAAGCTGAGAGAAGGCAACCCATTCGGGTGTCTGTTTGACCTCAAAAGTTTGGGAGGTTCTGGATCGCCTGGACGCTTGCGCTTCATCGGAATGGATCGCGCCCTTGAGGCGCTGCCGCAAGGCGGTGCCAGGAAGATCCCGACTACATTGGGATTCTCAAGCCACTGCATCAACAACTTGACACCTGACTCTGTTGATAAATCGGCCAGCACAATCGGGGCGACAGCTTGTTTATGTCGAGCACAATCAGTTCCTAACGAACTGTATAAGCCCAGCTGTTTCAACGCAGCGGTCACCCGTCCCGTGCCAGCAAAAACTTCTATAATGAGACACTCGTTCAGGCCCACACCAGCTTCAACCAACGAGCTGATGCGACCTGTGCCATGTCATTTCTTCTTTCCATCATGATCTTTCTCGGGATGCGGGGCATGGCATCCACGGCGAGCGCACAAATGCCAACCGCGTGCGCACTCACCTCCATCGGGTGTCTCGCCGCATTTCCCCAACTGATAATTGAAGCACAAGCGCCTCCCATGTGTATCCATGTTGGTGTTGTCACGTCCCAACAAAAACTTGGGCAACACAGACTTGCCACTTTTGCCTTTCCCTTTTCCATGTGCTCCTCCTCCTCCTTTGCCCTTGTAAGGCTGCGACCTGTTGCTAGGCCACTGGTTCCCCTTGCCACCTTGATAGTTCGAGTGGCTTGGAGGAGCTGCAGGGCTCGATGCATCCGTTCTGTGTCCAGATTTGGGCAATGGTAAAAGGTGGAACCCAACCTCGTACGCTTGCAAGGCCACAAAGATCTTCTCATCAAGCTCCAGTGTATTGTTGACCTGTCTCTTCAAATCGACTCCTGTACGAATCAGATACAGGAACACTTGTCTGTCGGCCTTCAGCACTTGTGGGAGGCTAGGACGCATGAAGTTTGGTGGTGGCTCAGTTCTAAGGTGGGAAGTGAGCTGTTGCAGATACCGCTCGTGCGCTTCCCATGACATCATGTCAGCAAAGGCCAAAGCGACCCCTCTGCGCCTGAGCGCTTCGAACGCTTGGAGCTCTGAGCTGTAGAACTGGTCTGGTGTGTCGGCCTTCTCTTTGATGACCAACTTTTCAGCATCCAAAGTGAGCTGTTTCTTGTTCTTGCCCATTGTTATCTCCCATTCTCTGGATGTACAACGCTCCAACTGCACAAAGTTCACCTGATTTGACTCTTTCTGTTGCATCATAGCTTCAAGAAGCTCATGTGAAGGTTCGAGCTGCTGTTCAAGGACGACTCCAACAAGTCGTTGACGCAGCTGCTGCATGCGGTGTTCACGCTCAACCGCCGGCAGCTTCCTGGTCTGAGCTGCATTGGGGTCAGTCACAAGTTCTCTGAGCTGCCCCAAAACCAAAGTGTGGCCTTCAAAGACCAACCTTTTCAACACTGCAGTGTCAGCCTGGTTGTGCAAGGCACCAAGCGTGTTCTGTGCAAACGCTGCGAACTCATTTGCATCCAAGGGATGACCTGGCTGGCCAATTGAGAATGCCAGCTTTCCCATCGTATCCAAATTGTTCTGGGCCAAATGGTTGGTGGCCCTCTCTGTCATTCCCATGTCTGAGCATCGCTTCCAGAAATGTGCTCGCGAGTCAACAATTGATGTCAGTGAAAACCCTGAACAAATCAAATGAGTACCTCAAGTCAAAATCTGATGTGGTGACTCCGGAAAATTGGAAAATGAAAACACAGCGCGTGGGTGACAAAACATGTTGCATTGAGATTCCGTTTGCACACGTGCTGACATCCAGCATACCTACAAGCTCAGCACATCGCTGCAGAGAATCCACACATTGTGGTTGATGCACATTGCATCCAGTAAGGCACATTGCCCAGCGGCCACATTGGCCAAATAAACGAAAACATGCAGGATGACATCCATCTAAAAAAAACTAAAGACCGTGAACATGTGCAAACAGATTCACCAATCCGGCCACATCTGATCACATGCATCCAATGAGCAAGACGCTTCACATCTAACAAGGTCACATCACTCTGACATCACGGAGTGTTCACTGCGTCTCACTGCAATCATTTCTTTTTCCGCATGGCTCTGGCTCGGTGAAACACTCAGCAATGAGACCTGTGACACAAAGATTACTTCGACACGTTGGGGTCTCGGAGACCTTTGAAGCATACTCTGCACTTTGCTGTCCAGTCAAAATGACCATTGACAAACATGAAGCTCTTGGAGATCATCCTGCCACACATCGTGACAGACCCTGTCATCAACTTCTCAAAGTCCTCCTGGCTGCTAAGGGGGTTAGGCACTCGGTTCCTGCATTCGTGAACCACCTTTGTCTTCTGATTCCTTGCCACCACCGCTACTCCTTCTTCGACTGGGAGCGGCTTCACAACATCCAAGTTCTCCTCATCAGAGTCCAAGTCAATCGCATCATCATCGTCGGTTGACCCCTGCAGACTACTGCTCTCCGAGCTGTCCTGCTCTGACTCTGAAGACAGCTCAATCACCACATTCGCAACACCAGTTCCTGCAAGTTTCGAGCTGCACTCAGACTTGACATCTCCATCCAAGTGAGCCAAAGTCTCTGCTGTGGCCCGCTGTCCACTGCCCGTCATTGGTGTCACTGCCGTGGGCACAGGTGTCGTCGGTTGGCTGTGTTCCAGAAAAGCTGGGGTGAACGGCTGCATCACAACATGCGCCGGTGTACCAGCTGTCGGCCCAACGGCTGTCGGGAAGTAGTTCGACCTCAAAGCATCCGGCTGAAAAGTGCCTGCCCTAATCATCTGAATGACCTTCTGCAGCGCATTCACAGGACCAATGCTCATATCTCTGCTGTAATATGAATCCGCACACTGCACAGTTGATGAATGGCGCCCAAGAATCCTGCGATGCTCTCTGGGCACCTCTGCCTTCGACGCCCAACTCAATGTCGTCGCTTTCAAGCTGTGACTCGACAGGGCCGGGTCTTCACACTGCAAAAATCCCTTGAGGATGTTTGTAACTTCACCCGGCGACAAAGGTCTCTTCAACCAGCTAACCCTGTCACCCATGCAAGGCGCAGGCATCAAGGCGCCCTGTACCAGCCCTGATGTCGGAAGGCCGCATGACTTCCTGTTCGAGATCCAAGAGTGAATCCAAGGCATGTCAACTACCCCGGCACTTGACATCACGATAGGAAGTAGAAGAGCTTTCTGCTGTGCAGTCCGTGCAGACTTGTGATACCTCGTTGAAATCTCAATGAAACCTGAACTCCCTGAGACATCATGGAGAATCTCGTGAATGTAGTTCACATCCGATACCCTGCACCGACCATACGTTGCAAGCAGTAAGTTCGAGGCAATGCATCGGTCTACAGGTGAGTGACCTGACCCATCTGCAATCGCGTGGAGTGCTTTCACCTCGAGTACAGTCAAAGGCCTGGCTTGGCGTGTTGGAGCTTTTGCAGAAAGTTGTAACTGCGACTGCCCAATGATTCGTCGTGAGCTAGCGCAAGTCAATGCATTGTCAAAACCCATCACATAGTGAGCAAATCTGAGAGCTTGGACGAGCGACTGAGATCTGGACGCGGCACTGAAAGTTGTAGTTTGGTACAACACGTAGCGCCAAACGTCATTTTCATCAAATGGCAACCAGTCACTGCTACTATGTACTGCATGCCATCTGTAATACATCATCAAAGCAGATGCACGTTTCAGCACAGTGTTGGGAGACTTGACTCCCATAACTGAGGTCAACACCAAATCAGTTTGGGCGTCATCTGCCCCATCCAGCTGCCGACCCACTTCTGAAAATTGTGGATCAATTATCACCAAAAACTTCCACTTTGCAAGTGCGCTGTTCCTCGTACGATCCCTCTGCTGCAAATAAGTTTCATCAGACCTGTGAACAACATACTGAGCACACGACCACCTGCACTGAGAAGGAATGACTGGCTGAGTGACGCCAGCTTCAGTTGACTCAAGCAAAGGCAGGTCAGAGGTCCCCCAGTCCAGTGGCATGTGAAGACTCATGGGCGGCCTATCATCTCCAAAAATCTGACGCATCAACGGTGTCTCCCAAGGCATGGTAACACCGGCTAGTTTTGCACCACGAATAAACTGGTCAGAAACAGCAGCATTGTCATCATCAAAAGTGCTAACCCTTCCTATAACAGGAGCAACATTGACAGATGGTGCAATTGAAGGCTCATACCCACTGAAGTCATCTGCAGGTGGCTGCAAAGGCTCAGAACCAAGCTCCGGGCTGTCAAGCGGTTGAAAAAGATCAACACCAGGCACACTTCCAGGTTGAATCACATGACTGCTACTTGAATCATGCTGTTCCGGCTGATCAACAATGATTTCGTCATCAAAATGATGTGAGTCCTTTCCAGTGTCCAAAGCAGTGCCAGTTGAGGTCCGCTGCCATTTCCGCCTGAGACCCTTAAGGCCAGGCTCACATGCTTCCACATCCATGGCTCGAAAACCCCCCGGCAAGTTGAAAGCACTCCACAAGAATAAAAAGGATGTGTCATGAATCTGCAGTTACCTTTGACAATGATGGACCTTGAACATTGCAACATGTATCATCTGACGGGCTAAGTTTGTGCCGGGCTCACAACATTTAACTTTGCCATAGCGCTCGCTGCACGTTCAACGTGTGCAGCACAGAAAAAAGAGCGCTGGATCATGCGGAGTGTATCATCTGAAATATTCCATTGAACTCTGAGCCTGCCAGCTGCCACGCATCTGTGTCTTGCTCTGCCAGATAATTCGCTATCATGATGTGACAGCTTGCATAATTCTCAATAGTTGGCTGCTCTTTTGCTTGGACTTGAACCACAATTCGTGGTGCGTCATCCTCGCACAGCTTCAGCTGAACATTACAGAGATAAGAACAGACACTACGTGACCTGGGTGAGCGCAGTAGTGGAGAGAAGTCTTACCCCCCCCCACTTTGCTAAAAGATTTTGCACTTTACAAATTTTAGTACTTGGACGCATCTCACCCGATTAATTTTTACAGATTCCACAGGTCCACCGGCAGTTGTTATTGGAAAAACTTTGTGTCAGGACCCTTTTACAAATGCAACGTCACCATAACACAACTACGCCTCACAATTCAAGGCATTAACAACGAGTGTGCATGTACATACATTGCACCAGCATAAACCTCGCCACAGATAGCAATGAGATTGTTCATGTCAGTTTTCAAATTCGCATTTTTTGTCCATCATGAAGGTAGACAAGATTAGGAAACAAAGCAGCACGGGGAGCGACGGCAACGATCATGCAACGACACAAGACTGAGAGACAAAGCAGTAGCAGCAGCATGCAGCGAAGACAAGGCTGGGAAACAAGGCAGGTGTTGGATAGCGGCGTGGATCTGGCTGTTGACGTTCCACTCAAACAAGGATGTAACAAGGTTCAAAACCACTGGATTCTTGCCAGATGCCAGCTCATGACCCAAACATGGCAACATCATGTACAACACCGACTGTACCAGGTGTGGGAAGTGCCAGGCAGGGAAAAGGGCCATGGTGAAGCAAAAAGAGACAGATTGGCTGTGGGAGTCAATCCTCATATCTCTAGAAAGGGACAGCAAAAAGGAGGAGTGCCCGATCCACTGGATTTCCACGGGATACCTAGAACCAACATCAAGGCAAACAAGATGCACAGTTCATGCTATTGTTTTTACGTCACACGCAGATGGCGTCACTTGTTATAACAATTGGCAAAAGGGTTCCCTAAGTTGAACATGGATACATCGGATGAAAAATGCGGAGGTGGAGGCAACTCACATGCCAATACCACATGGATTTCGCACGCCCCTAAAACTATTGCTGAAGACGACTGCATGTTGCGTTGCTTAGCAATCTGTTCAAGTTGCCTGGCACTGGCAGATTGTGGGTCATTTACTAAAGTCCTGGTGCTGTTGGTTAAAACCTGTACAAAGGACTGTTTGGCAAAGTCTTGGTCAAGGCGTCAACGATTGCGCATTTGAGCGGGCCCATCTTGCCATGGTTTTACCATTTTCCAGACGTTGAAACACGGACGTCATGTCTAGAGAGGAATACTTCTCGTCCAAAACCACTGGAGCTAGCGGGACCCTTGGTTATGATGTCAAGGACCTGTTTGGAAAGATGGAGACCGGTTTCACATTTGGGATCTCAACGCCATTCAGTTCAAGCCACCCTGGTCAGACATACATGATTTTTTTTTCTGCATGACACTCACTGATTCAAGATTCTGACGCAAGCGTGCAATCCTTTTTCAACTGGGGGTTGCAACGATGCATTCAGCTCGTCTGGCTGTGGGTGTGGCAACCCTTCCCAAGTGATGGTGGTGCAAGGGGTCGGAGGTGGGCAAATCAAAGCCAGAGATCAAAGGAGATCCCGCCCTCCCACCACTTGAGAAGGAAACAGCGTTCGTTTGAAGATGCTTCTTGCACTTCACCGCACAAATAAGAAAATGTCACACGTGACCTATATTTATTTCTGCATGACACTCACTGATTCAAGATTCTGACGCAAGCGTGCAATCCTTTTTCAACTGGGGGTTGCAACGATGCATTCAGTTCGTCTCCCCAATTTTTCTTTTGTGAATGCAAGCAGTTGTATCACCTTCTGTAAAGCCTTCGTAGAATCATTCAAGAAACCGCTGTCAACTAAATTCTTTATGTATCCTCTTGAAGGTTTGTCAGCCACATCGGAAAAAGAAGCAACACGCGCGAGCCAGCAGTTGGCCTGTATTGCAACTTCCAATTCAGAAATACTGCACAAATTGCATCAACTGTCAAATTGTCTGAAGTTCCCTTCATCAAGCAAAATTTTGTTCCTTCGTTGTCAACATAAAGTTTGACATAAAGGAAACTGTTCCTGAGATTCAGCTCCTCAGTCCAGACCAGATATGCCAAAACTGCACAGAAAGTTTCAGCTTCGAAAATTATTTGTTGCTTGTTCATCTCGCCTAAAAAGGCTCTTTGTTCAGCATCCAAGGAACATGAGAAGAAGCGTTTGCAGCCAGAATATTTGTCTATAAGTACTGCGCCTAGGCCGCAAACTAGGTCACGAGCATCTCGTTCATAACAAGCATCAGTGAAGATAACAAGAGGGTCACGTTTGTCCCAGGTGATAACTCGAAGTTTTCCCATTTCCAACATCTTTGCAAACAATCTCAAAGAAAGAATCTCATGATCCACAAACTTTGTTCGCTTTCTGCAGCAAGCATCTCTCAAGGCTTTCAAACATCGTTTTCCTGTGCGCCCACACAGCTGTGCTTCAGCAAACAGCATACGCCCTCGCAATTTTTGAGCGTCAGTCAAAGTAATACCACCAGCTCCAGTGACACGGATAATTTCAGCTACAATCTCTTCAGCCCTGGAGGCGGTATTGGAGATGTGGGCAATACCAGTGGAAGACGCCTGCAAGTTGAAAACAACTCCTAAAGCATCACAAGCATCGCCGAAAGGAATGCACTTTCGCCCTTCTTTCGCAAAATCCCATCCAAGTAGCTCAAAAAGAGCAGCTGCAGTTAACTCAGAACTTCTCACCAAATCCGGCGTGCTGAAAACTATATAGTCATCAAGAAAAGAAGTCCACATCAGTAAGCAAGCAACCGAGCCCAGCCACCAAATGGATCTCGCAAGTCTGAGGAATGAGTGCACGCTCTTCACCGCTCCAAAAGGCAAAACAAGTGCCTGAAAGTATGCCCATTGCTTGGTGTCTGGGTTATAGACTCGTATATAGGCATACCGTCTTCCTTGTTCACTAAGACCAACCTGTCTGTAGGCGCTCGACAAATCAAAGGTGTGCACCTGGAGTGCAGTGTTTTGTGTGACTTCCCCGCGGCATTGAAACCAATACGCCGGAGAAGCTGCCGCAACATCAACTGTGTGGAGAGTTGGGGATTCATGCACTGTCACTGCTTGATTTACAGATGACTCAGAGAAGTCGTCTATTAATCGCACCTTATGCTTCTGTTTGAGCCCAAAAACGCTTTGACACCGGTGCGTCATGGGGTATGTCATCTGCAGTGAAAGGGCCGGATAACCATCCTTTGCGACATTCATCCATAGTTTGGTTCCAAACCTCCAAATCAACTTCATGGTCGCCCGAGCTTTTGTGATCCCTTTCAATAAGGGGTCTTATCATTGCAGATTGCTTGCGCAAGGATTCCTCCGTAAGAAGCACCGGGCTGAACTTCACGGGCAACATTTGAGTAATGGCAACATCTCCAACTAAAGAAGCTCCTTGCACCAACTCGTCAACCACTGATTTGTCAGGATATCCATAAAACTCCAACATTTCAGAAAAGAGAGCAAGCTTCTTGCGCTTGACAGCATGGTTAACCAAAGGATCCATTTGGCTTCTAATCTCTTGCTCTTTGACCTTCAAATCCTTTGCACGCTGATTCCAATAAATAAAGAAATCAGCTCTCTTGCGCGCGACTTCAGCAGATGTCAGCTTTGCCATCTGACCAATTGCAAACCTCAATTCATCTGGAAGAGCTCTGGTTCCATCCATAGGGTGAGCCACACGCAAGGCTTCTGAGACAAACTCTTCTGGTTCCCACTGCACACCCAAAATCTTCAAGGAATCGAAACTTCCAGCAAAGGATGAAAAACTGTCCCATGAAAAATCAACCTTCCAAACGTCAAGCTCTTCCAAAATTCTTTCTTTCTGTGTTCTCTCTCCTCCACGCTTACTGTACCCCCAAGATCCAACCGCGTGGAGGAGTTTGTGCTCTGCAGGGATGGCCGCTGCAATTGGCCAAACACGTTGCTTTTCCAAGAAAAACACTACATACCTGTGCTTGTACGCAGGAACAAGAGGGGGAAGCTTCATGGAAATAGATTGGCTCCCGGACAAAGCTTTTGCGGCATGATGTAGTGAAGGTTTATTGTCATTAACCTGCAGCTTGAGTTCCACAAATTTGAGAAGAAAAGCTTGTACAATGGCATCGCACAAAGGTCGAGGGTAATGGACTTCCAGCGAAGTCACAAAAGTTCTTTTGTTTCCTTGTCTAATGATGCCCCACGGCTCATGCTCATGCTGTCCATCACACAGTGCAGAGATGGTGTGGACCTGTTCAAAATTTGCACATAAGCGCGTAAAATCTGGGCGCTTTGAGCCGTACATACGAGCTTGATGATCTTGAAAGAAAAGTTCATCCAAAACTCTGCATTCAATCCAAACTGTGACAAACCAGAAAAGGCTATTCCTCGGGTTCTAGCATTTTTCCATTACTTCTACAGTGAAGGCATACAGAATATTGGCCGCGCTGACACGCTACAGTTCGACCCCTTCAAGGTCTGAAACACCGTCGGGCTCCTCAGGAGTCCTCAAAGGCCTAGGTGCCTTCTCATTGGGCAGCTCAATGAACCTTGCAGCACTTGC
>Ga0126342_10017696_pt1 | contig 12300 bp, 17 predicted proteins | sample Cyp1metagenome_FD_92528 | JGI IMG/M metagenome (GOLD analysis project Ga0126342, IMG submission 92528) | Coral microbial communities from Lord Howe Island, Old Settlement Bay, Australia - Cyphastrea 1 metagenome | ecosystem: Host-associated > Invertebrates > Cnidaria > Coral ... | reverse complement strand
TTTAGCCAACATTTAACCACTATTTAGCCACTATTTAGCCAACATTTAACCACTATTTAGCCACTATTTAGCCAACATTTAACCACTATTTAGCCACTATTTAGCCAACATTTAACCACTATTAAACCAATGATTCACCATTTATTGAAGCTGTTGAAGCCATGGTACCAGCGTCCCGGCGGCCACACCATTCAGCTGGGAGATGTTCTGCACTTCGTCGTCGTAGATCCAGGGGTGGCCCATGTCCAACAGCAACTGCCGGGGAAGCTCCTGGCGCCGGTGCTGTTGATCCTGGGCCGCAGATTCATCAGTACTGTGGTTACCCTCTGGTAATTTAACATAGCTATTGAAAATGACCATTTATAGTGGATTTTCCCATTAAACATGGTGATTTTCCATAGTTATGTTTGTTTACCAGAGGGTAAAACAATGCCATAAACATAAACCATCCCCCAGTCATCACCATTTTTATAGGTGGTATATCCGCCTGTGAGAGGCTGCCTGTGATGTTCGTAGAAACTTGCTGTAGGACTTTTTGTTTGAAAACCAATATAACCAATGGCGTCATCCCGACCATGTGGCCACGTCGCCATTGTCTGCTCTTCATGGTTAAATTGAGTTCCCCCAAAGTTGGATGCTTCCCAAAATGCCCCCAGCATCTGTGCATTTGAGGTCAGTAAACGGACCCATAAGCCCATCACCGGTGATATTCCATATCAGGGTCTCCGGAGTTTCCGGCTTTTGATTCACGGCTGCTGAAAAATAACCATTTTCCATAACGGTTAAATCTCATCTATGTGATACCCTCCGGAAACTTAACGAAGCTATGGAAAATGGTCCGTTCATAGATGATTTACATGGATTACATAACAAAAATGGTGATTCTGCATAGATATGTTAAATTGCGGGAAGTTATTTCCGAACAACAAATGATTGGCCGACCTTGTTTTGCCTTCAAATCCCTGGTTGGTAGTCCTCTTTCAGCTGTGCAACCGGCCGCGGAGCAGCACCTGAGCCACGTGGTTCGCCACGTGGAGACAATCAGATACTTGGGGCAAGAAACACGTGGATCATGGCCAAGATTTATTGAGTATAGCCACGCATCTGTATATTCACGAATCTATGCGTATGTATGCATGCATGCATGCATGCATGTATGTATCTATCTATCCATCCATCCATCCATGCATCCATGTCATCCATGTATGTGTGATTATGTGTGTGCATGGGCAAAAAACATCTATATTCACGTGGGTCATGGAAATATTCATAGATAGGTATCTAGACACACGTATTGCAAAGGTAACCAATGGCCTAATAGGAGCTAATTGCCTACTGGCAATTTATGCGTATTTGTCATACAAAAAATGATGTAGACAACCTTGGTTTAATTAGTTTAATTTGATTTTTGATCCAAGAGGCTGCCCAATCAACTTCAATCAACTGGTTCAACCCTCATAGTACCCAAAGCCACCATCACCACTACCACCACCACCATCATCACCTTCAGTTTATCTCCGCACATAGCTTTGTTTGATATACAGACTGGTGCTTCATTTTTTTTGACTGCAAAAACGACAGACTTCACCGATTGCAGCGCCAAGTGTCGTGTTACCATATTGCGTAGCCATTTCCTGCATATGATCCAGCACGGCTCGATGTAGCATATAGCGCTATTCCATCCTACAAAGCCATATTTATCATATTTCACCAGCGAGCTTTTCTAGCATCAAGTACCCATGTCATCCCATGTCCCACGGCGAAAACACCATCCTTGTGACGCTGTCCCATGGTTTCAGCCGGCAGCACATGACTCCATGGCCCACGGTGAGTGTTCAGCGAGTGACGAAATCGTGCTGAGATCACCCGCCATGATCTGCTGTGGAATTATGCAGTGATGGCCCGAGTTATACCAGTTATATGTACTGAAATAAGCTCATTTATGGAATGTATAATCCCAGTGAAATAACCAGTTTTAACCGTTATAACCTGCATTGTTTGATAAGTTATATTTGATAAATGACCATAACTATGGGTCTGTTGACTCGTGATTCGCGATGAGGCAACCCTCAGCTTCATAGGTTTGCAACTGGGTGTAACTGGAGGAGACTTCAGCGTCGGTCAATCTCTATTCGATTTGGTGCAATTCATGCCGGGCTCCTAGACTTCAGCATTCCAAACATATGTCGTTAGCCATCAGCATCGGAAAGTTTTGGAGCAATTTTGAACGAACCCGTCCACCCTTCATTTATCTTCAATTGGTCTGTTGTTAGGTGTGGTCCTTGAATATTCTGCTTATACGTCTCATGCTGGTCGTCGATTTCCGATCTACGTCGAGTCAGCGGCCTTATCTTTGAAGGCGCCTGGGGGGCAAAGTGAGGCGGTGTAAATTTCCAGCAAGCCACGACTACCGGAGGATAAGTCCAATCAAACACCATTTTTGTTGGTGAAATCCCATTCAATCACCATCTTTGACAGGTAAATCCCAATAAAATCCAATAAAGCCATTGTTTACCCATATTTTTTGGGGCCCAAAAAAGCGGGTCGTTGAGGTGACACCCTTTTTCTACTGGCCCAAATGAGGTCCTGACGGTCGTCAGCCTGCTTTGCTGCCAGCTAAGATGGCAGAATCAGAGTATGGTCAGCCGCAATGATTGCGCCACTAGAAAATTAGAACTGTAGGAGGATTTTAATGGTGATGTAACGGGATTCAATGGGATCTAGTTGGATAGGTCGGTGAACATAACTCCAATAACTATGGTTTATGGCAATTAAAACTACATACTGTATAGTTAATGGGGTTATCAACCAACTTATAACTGGGGGCCTCACATTAATTATGATGATTTTGACATTTTCGATACTGGTGGTTTAACGTTCTTCAAATGCATGGAATAATTGGTTTCAAAAGGAACACCATGTTCTGGAGAGGCAACGGCAAGTATAGTTATCCCCTTTTTTGAATGGTTTCAATAGCGCCATGAGAGCAAATACCAACCTGTCAAGAATCGACCAACCAATGATGACCACATCAGATTCAACCACATGATGAGATTTCCGGTATCTCATCAGCTCTGTTCGAACATTTCGCATGAATTCTCTTCATCATTAGCTGCTCAGAGTTGAGTGATTGGAGTGAAGGTGATGTCAGTCACAATCGGCAGGTGATCTGACACACTGCCTCGGGCGCAAGGTCCGGTTGACATCAGCCCATTAAGGACCAAAAGGTCACAGGGTTGACTTCCACTGTCTAGTTCTGGATGGGGAGGTGTGGGATATCTTTCCATTGTACCATAAAGTGTCTAAGTTTGCAACCAGGGTAAATAGGAAAAATGATTGCTGATGTTCGTCAAAGAAAACATCGTCAGAATTCTCAGCCGTTTCAAAAGAAAAGATGGTCGCGGGATGAACTTGAAAATGAACATGAAATTTGAAACAGCGTTTAAAACAACTTTCCAAATCTGTCTAATTGTATGTTACTTTTGGTTTAACCCGAACGTCTTGCTACATCTTGCCACCTCTTGCTGGCTTCCACTGATCGTGACAAAATCTGTAACTCTGGGATGCTGCCCTTGGCGTCGACATCTGACACAATTTTGAGCTGGTACGTTCTATTAAGTTTGTATCCCTATTTTACCCCCATCGTATCCCCATATCTTCATTATCATTTTCCAAGGCCGATTCTTTTAGATGACTAATGGGGATCATGGAGATTTTTCACCAAAAAACAATGCTTCCCATTAAACCAGGAAGTTTCTCATGCCCCATAATAACCCATCAGCAATGGTATTTTGTTCATGGCCCGCATGTTTATCACATATCCATCATAGATGGTTTTATCCCATTAAATTCCATAAATGGGTGATATTCGATTCCATTCATTGATCAACCAATCAAAGAAACCACCATTGTTGCTGATATTTCCCATTCAAACCACCATTTATCATATTTATCCCAGTATAACAACAGGTTTAACCACAATTCACCACATATTTCCCATTAAAACCACCATTTATCCCAGGATAACCACAGGTTTAACCACAATTCATGTTTTTTTTTTCCACCAAACCCAACTTTCCATCTCCTCGGCTCAAGTGGCTATTGACAATGTACACGCCATCGACACCCACGCGCCGCTTGGCGCTGGAGCGAACGTAGGGATAATCCACCGTGGTGCCCGTCCAATGCGTAAAGGGCGGCGCCTGGAGATGGTCTGAGAAATGCTGGCCACTTGAGGGTGCAAACAAATGTTTCACACACACATATATATATATACCATAGGATCCATGGTGCTGGTATATATATGCTACAATTGGGGGTATATTGATGGTAAATGCTACCATATATACCAAACATGGAGCATATGGGTATATGTTATTATATCATATATGTATGTGTGTATACACACATGATAGACACACTATTCAGACATGCCTACAGATGTACATGACATGATTTTTGCACACATGCCGCCGTCTTAAGGTGCTCCCTGGTGGATCTACTGGGACATCCGCTGATCTGCTGACCAGGCCTTGCTAACGGGCCAATTCCGTTTCTTCGCCATGTCATAGGCACCTGAGGACCCGGTCTGTTGAACCAGCAATCTGTTAAATTTATAATGTGTAATACACAAATAGAATATGCTGAAACAATTACTATGCAGATAGAATATTATATTATATATATATGCTACATACTATACATGTTTTTTCCCAAATGTACCATTAGTATCCATTAGTGACAAACTCACTGCAGTCTCATCCTAGACTTTTCGCAAGCAAACTCTGCCAAAGTGGAACAGCCATGGTCAGGGACCGTTGTGGACTGCAGTGAGCTGCACGACTCCATGGAGGCTTTGACGGGAAAACGATCTATGAATGGGGGGTTTTCAATTGCCATGCCCCGAGGGTAATCCCAAATAGGGGACCAAATATCCTTGAAACCACCTGTCAGTTCACCACTCAACTTTGCAATTCAAATCTTCAAAATCATCCCCAAATGGTGGGACGATGTCAATTCTGCAGTTGACATCCAGAAATTCTTGGACTGGATTGAAGCCAGCAGCGGTCACCATGGCATTCAATGATCGTCATTACCCTTCGATGGCTCTGCACCCTGGAGGTCCGCCACCGCGCAGCTCCTCCCAAAACTGGTCACACAACCATCTGGAGCCATACAGCCATTGCAGATTCCATAAAAGTGAAATATTGGGTGGAGAAGAAGTAGGAGAAGAAGTAGGAGTAGAAGTAGGAGGAGTAGAAGTAGTAGCAGTAGTAGCAGCAGGAGCAGCAGTGACGACGTTGTCACAATGGTCATGCAACAAAAGACCATTGTTTTCCTGCCTTTATCGCAGCTTTATCCTTTGATGTGCGAAGAACCACAATGACCCTCTCTGTTTCATGAGTATCCACATGTATGCATTAAATATTTTTGAGGAAAATCAGCATTGTCATGCCCTGCAACGATTGGTTCTTACTAGTGATCAGTTAAAAGTGGACTAGGCAAACTCCCTCCCCCCTTCCTTCGGGTACACATGTGCAACACCCAGCTTTTCGAGGCAAACCCAAACGCAAGAGGATTTTCTTTTGCTAGATTTTCCAACAAACTAAGTAGGATTCCCCAGGGGTACAGTTGAGTCATTAAAAAAACTATCATTAATAATCGTAATAAAACAAAGAATAACATTAATGATAACCATAATAATAATAAAGATAACTTATATTAATAATGGTGACAATAATGATGATAATAATAGTGACAAAACAAGTAATAAATCCCCACTTCATCAGGTAGTTTCTAACCTCCATTTTTTCAATCACCCATCCACCAAGCTTTGCTGCCACCGGCGCATCTGAAGCCTGCTTCTTCGAAGAGCTCCGCCACACCATCATCTTCGGGCTCGCCCACGGAGAACACACCTGGGCCCCCAAAATGGCTGTATGGCTCCAGGTGGAGAGGGATTAGTCTATTTTAGAAGGACCATTGGTTGAAAATAGACCTATCCATTAATTAGACTATCATTAATCCATGTTAGTCTTAAAAAAATGGGGAGAATGATGATCTACCAATGGATAGTCATGGATAGTCTATTTTCAACCCAGATCTTGGAGCATGAAGAGCTATCAGAATCACTTTTGGATGTCTATCCTACAGATGATAAGCACGACCTGATGACAAGGTCTGCACCTTGATGATCAAAGATGCTGTCCACAGGATAAGATTCTGCCAAAGCAGACCACTGAACCAACATATTACACACACATAGACTTGTGCCACAATGAAATTCCAAACTGGCCTGAATTTCAAGGTTGTTGGTAATCTCTATCGTACTTCTTTCCAAAACCGATGTGGGTTGTTGCGTGCTTTCTTTCCCCATTTTTGTTTGGACCCACCCATCTTCCAACGTCTCAGCCCCACCCAACCGGCGTTCGGACCTTTGGCAATCACCGCCCACTCCTCCGGGTCGTAGTCTTGACGTCTGGCCTGGTGTCATGTTCCGCGGTTTCGGATGGGCCCCGGGTCGATTGAAAATTGAAAAGGCGGGGTAAAACGATATCAATCCGGTACAATCCAAGGGATCTAACGACAGCAGATTTATTGTTGGAAGAATTACACTGTCGTGCCATGGTAGCTTTCAAAAAGGCTGTTGGCTAAAGAACGGAACATGAGTCAGCAATGAAGCAAGGAGGCAACAAAGAATGTTTTTTTTTGAGAAAGGGTGGTCTTTATACATGGAGCGAAGCTTTTCAATAAACACAAGGGGGGCTTGAACAAAGGTAAAGCAAACATGAGTGGTATATCCCTCATGTGTGCTGCTTAACCAACATGACAAGCGGGGGAGAAATTTTGCTTTAAACACTGGCTACCTAGCTCAAACTTGGCCGGGATAACACCAGCTACCTGAAGGGACTAGGAACAACATGTATGTCAATCAGTATATCCAGCCATCGCAAACTGACTAGCATCAAACGAAGATGGGACAAACAAATCAACAATGGACGGGAACATGACCATCGCCAATGGGCGAATTCGATCCAATGGCAGCGATGCCTGGTTGAAATCCGTAGCCACCAAGACGGGACCGACCGATGCCTCTGCCACATGTTGCCTTGGTCTTCGTCGCGGTGTTATGTCCTTGTATCCATGAAGGATATGATGGTGATATCATGGGAATATGATGGGGATATAATGCGCAATGCAGATGGTTGAAAGCCGTATCCCGTATCCAGACTTTGTTGATAACATACACACGCACACAAAACAAAAATGCTGAAGCCTTTGTTCAATCCTGCTACACTGTTGGTCAGTTCTTCCCGTTGATGATTTTTTGCACACCTCGATCGTTTTGGCGTCTCTGGGTATGGGTCAAACTTGATGCCACTAAACATGGAACCTGTATTAAACAAAGTTCCGCGACTGCAGTTTTGGTTCTATATAGGACTCATCTCATTCATCTCATATTGTTGCTTAATGGCTTCCCAGTATATCCTTCTTTGAATTCATGATTATTAATAAACTGGGTGGGAGCAACCCTGATATATTGTTGCTTATTCCATTAAGTAAGTATTCCGTTACATTCGATTTTTTCTAACATATTTCGTTGGTTCAATTTCCCTATTATCCTCTGGATATTTAACATAGCTCTGGAAAATGCCCCATTGATGATGATGTACGGACTGTTTCAATCCTGTTAGTCCAGTCTCTTCAACTGTTAAAACTACCGCAGGGTATATTAATATCATTTACTTAACATTCCTATCCGTATCAATATCAATCTTCCGTGTTTTCGACCACGCACAGGCCTTTAAACAAAAACCTGCACCTGACCTTCAAACCACGACGCAGCCCAGGTGCAACAGGACTTTGGCCTCGGCTTGCCGTACGCCTTGCTTCGACTCGGCTCCAAGGGTGAAGTTCTGCGCGGTGAAAGGGAGATGTGAACGGGGGACTTTTTGGAGATTCCTGGTGGTTTTAAAAGAGATTTTTTGGCTTTTCTGGGGGATTTTATGGGAGATTCTAGTGGACTGCTCAGGTTTGAAGCGGAAAAATGAGCCGTTTTTAAAAAAGTTTGGTTTCTCCTCCGGCCATTTGGAGGGGAAATTGAATAGCTAGAAAACCATGATTCCATGAGATTGAGATTTTTCAATTGGGTACAAATGACATGGGATGTCAGGAACTTCGTGGTGGGCTTCAAATCAGGTTCGGGATTCTCATCCTTCTCCTTGTCAAATTTGGCAGTTTCTGATATATCAAAAGCCTCCAAGATAGCTTCGCTTGGGGTGCAGTTTGGATGCCTCTATCGAGGCAATTTGTGATGAACGACTTCTATAGCGATTAATGATTATATAACTATTTCTTATAGTCATTATATAATCACCATTATAATCATCATTAATCACCATTAATCATCATTAACCACCATGAATCACCATTAATCACATTGGGGTTCCAATCTTACCGGCTTCGAATCCTTCTGAACACCAAGCCGTAGCCACCTCGCGCCCCCTTGCCTGATGATGAAAATGTGTGGCATAAACGGAGATAACCTGAATCAGCGGCACCGTGGCAATGAAGCCTGTGACCCTAGAGAACGCGGTGAATTTGCATGTGATAGTGATATTCTTGTCACATTGCTTTCTGACCTGCAGACATTCTGAGTCCAAGCTAATCACCAACGATCGTTTCCGCGTACAAGTGATATTGCTTTCACCCCTTGTCTGTGGGTACTATCCAAGATTTTGCTTGTACCAGCTCCAGTTGGTTTGCCGTTTCCTTTTTACCCCCGTTTATTTTGGGTCTACACTTCATTGGCTTTACACTTCATTGATCTCCCCAGTGGCTTCAGTCCATCCCCATATGGGTCAGTTTGGTCAGGTCTTCAGTCAAGCCAACAAGAATGATATAGAACGACCCACTAAAAGCCAAATTGCCTGTGTTTTATTTGTTCATTTACAATGTAACGTATGTCCAATTCTTCTGGGGGAATTCGCATGAACCCCGACCATTCACCAATCAGTCTACCATCATCTCTTGGCTGTAACATCATTCGAGTTGGTTAAATTGACAGAATGTGGGTAAAACAATCATCAACCATCCCCCAGTCATCACCATTTTTATAGGTGGGATTCGTTCAAACCATTCCCAGTCATGGGTGGTAAGCATTGCATTGTTTTACCATCCGGTCAGGTCACGTCACACATAAACATCTTGATGGCTTTTCGTCACTAAACCCCCAAGATCTCCATCTATGTCTGTGAAATCATCATAATGTTGATGAATTTTGGATATCATCCTCGATATTACCCACATGTTCAGTAGATTCATAGTGAACATATAATGAAACATACAATCTCCCGAAACAAGGTCATTTGGAGATTTTTGATGTTTGGTTTTACATGGGTTTTACAACCCTTTGTTTCGGTCAAGTCCATGACCCACCATGACTCACCCAAAGTCTCGCGGCGTTGTCGTCGCTGGTGTCGTCTTTGGCACCAAAGTGCAGCACCGCACGCACCGCGGCACGCTCCTCCTCCATGCGGAAGCGATAGGCATGCCTGGAGGAATCCATGGGAAATCCCTGGTGTGAAAAGACAAAGGCTTTCCTGCTTTGCTTTCGGGGGAATAGAAAGGGATATAAGAATCACATACTCACACACACATATTATATGTATGTATTATGTATATATAAATATATATATAGTGTGTGTATATACATATATAGTGTATATAAATATATACATATACAATTATATAGATACATATATACATATGCACTATATATATTATATATATATGATTATATATGTATTATACCAATTGTGGACCCAAGAAGTTTCATGACCTTTCTATCCGATTCTGATCATATGAACTGTACTTTTGGGATCGAACTGGAGTGTACCTTCTGACCCACAAGGATCAGACAGGGGGGTCAAACATCCAACAAAAACACACCTCCTGGGAATCAAACACAATAAACATCGACCATTTGATTGGTCAGATGCACGAAAATCCATGAGTATCATTTTTTTTCTGAGAGAATATCCCGTTTTACCGTTATAGCTAGCTTGCCTTCATGATAAGTAGGTCTTTGAATCAGCTTTTACTTCGAGGCCCACCGAGAAATCGGTGACTTTCCATTTCCTGCCCACGGGGAAAGCAGTGCCAAATACAAAGCAGTAAGCCTCAAAATGGATCAGGGAGTAAGGTCATCAATTTGGTTGTTTTCAATCATTTTATATCAACATGTTCCATCATATTCCAATTATAATCCCACTACAAGGCCATGTAGAGATGATCAGCCGATTTTCTGTGGCTTGAAGCTTCATCACTCGGCCAAGTGGCTGAAGGTCCAGTTGAACATGCCTTGGATAGCAAGATTTTGTTTTGGCCATGAAAAATGAAAGCTTTGAGTCAGAAAAACCAAGGGCATGAAAATGCACAATTGGTAATATTGCTGGGGTGAAGAGAAAAGCTTGCCATACATCTATACAGCTTCAACATCAAATTCCTTGTGGGTTTTCCTGTATTTTTTTCAGGGAAAGCGCTAGCCAGATTGAAGCCAATATGAAAATCCTAACCCCCAAATATTCCAATGTTTGCAACCTAAAAAGGCCAAATACCAGTCAAAAAAAACATAGTTCAATAGACAATATAGTTTCGCCTTGATTTCCAGATGGAACCAACTAAAAAAAAACCAACCGCAACCTTCTAAGAGCAGCTCCAGACAGGTGCGGTGTGGGCGTTTACCCTCTGGTAAACTAACATAGCTATCGGAAATGGCCATTTATAGTGGATTTTCCCATTAAAAATGGTGATTTTCCATAGCTATGTTAGTTTACCAGAGGGTAACTCTTTTATATCCCATATCCTAATCGTGTGCCCTATTTTCCAAACAGTGCAAGGAATCATTCATGTTCTCATTGCAGGGGAAATTCTGATTTTGGATTTCCATTGGCTTTCTCGAATCTGCCACCAGCCTGGATCTTCTCAACATTGGCTCACCCTCGAAACCCAACAAGACTAGTGGGACATGATATTCCAAACTATCAACTTGCCTGCAAATTAATCCATCAAAACCTACTATTCAACAGCAATAGTACCAAAACAAAACCAGTCATAGATGTTTGCTATCCTCTCAACATATCTGCACACCACATGAAAATGGCAAAAAAACTTTGCCAGCAAGCGGCTGAAATTCTCTCACATGAAGATTGGTACATAGCAAGGTTTGGCTGAAACACTCCGTTCGCAGCTGGGTGGTGTACCTGCAGATCGGCCTCATTCTCATCACCTTTTCCACCAAAAACCCAGAAGAAAACATCAACTTCTAGCTTAACATTCGCCCTCTACCGTTGAGTTTACACAGAAGTCCTGTGAAGTTTCCCAATCTATATAGATGTTTTTGCTGGCAACAAAAATATCCTCATCATATGGGCTATTCCCATATCTGATAATTTCTGATGCTTCACTTCACATCCCCATTTTTTCTCTGTGGAATCCCATTTTTCCAGCTTAGTCTGCAAAATAGGCAACAGCCCCTAACTCCGTTGGTTCATCATGGTTCATCATTATACCTCTTTCAATGGACCGTTTGGGTTTGTCTGAAAATCCATTTGCCAAATCCATTGCTTCATCATCATGTTCTGAAAAGTCCCCCTTGTCCCTTGTGGGGTATGCACCATTTTTCCCATTTTTTCCCATCCCCAGCCCCAGCCCGGTCCCACCCCAGAAACCCCGGTGGTTTCCGGTGGCGCAGCGGCGCACCCCATGCGTTTCAGCGAGGTCTCCAAGCGCCTCATCTCGCGCACGGGGAAGGTGGACCTCCATGGCTCCCACCACCAGGTCTGGGCGGGGCCGGTGGGCGCCTGCCATGGGCGAAGCCGTGGAGCCATGGGCATGGGGTCCCGGGTAGGTGTTAAAGGTGTTCAACTATGGGAATAAACATGGGAAATAACTAAAGGAAAAACAAACAATGGGAAATCAACTTTTGCAGCCTGATACTCTGAGTGCCGCGCGCGAAACTCAGCAAGGCAACGAAAGCACAATTAATCAGCGAAAGCAGGAAACGATCTGAGGACAGAAAAGGGAATATCAATGGACCGACAGGACACACCAGGACCTCTACCAGAGGGAGACCCACCAGAATAGCCAATTTGAGCAGAAGAATGAACACTTAGAAAAGTGACTTTGTGAATAGAGACGGGTTTGAACAACCCAACAAAACCACTCAACCTCCCAAAATGGAGGTCGCGGAGATTCATGCAATGATGATATGAAGTGAATTTTCCGGCCTTTGCAGAA
>Ga0126342_10017695_pt1 | contig 12302 bp, 12 predicted proteins | sample Cyp1metagenome_FD_92528 | JGI IMG/M metagenome (GOLD analysis project Ga0126342, IMG submission 92528) | Coral microbial communities from Lord Howe Island, Old Settlement Bay, Australia - Cyphastrea 1 metagenome | ecosystem: Host-associated > Invertebrates > Cnidaria > Coral ... | reverse complement strand
CCTTGGACACTGTCAACGAGTCGGTACAATCTTTCCGCACAAATCTAGGAAGTTGAGATAGTTGGATGATGTCCTCCAGTTTTATTTGGGGGATGTTCAAAAGTCTGACAGCAGAAAGATTCCTAGGGAGAAAACACTTGTCCAACAGGGAGCAGATTCAAAGTTGTTCAATTGAAGCTAGCACGCTTCATCCAACACAAGGTTTTCAGGTCACAGGGGCACTTTGCGCTTCCACTTTATCCAAGTGGCAGCTACGTAGGTCAACTTCCAAAACAGCCTCTGCTTCTGCTATCTCTTCCATGCAGTCAGATGCTCCATTCCGGAGGAGTAGTCGGCACATATCTTCGCCACAGCACATCACCGAATCATCAGCTGCTTCTTCAGAAATAAACATTACAGCAGCCCGCCTGGGTTACAAAGTACACTGGAAAGCAGAAAACATCCTCATAACTTGGGAGATTCTGGTCTAGTCATATGAAAATTATTAATTATGTACAATTGTGAAAAAGTGAAAAAACATGAAAAAAACGTTGCCTTGAAATCCGAAGTGCAAACAAGACATGGAGCCCATGGAAACAAGCGCGCCAGCTCGAATGAGATGTCGAGCGCATCCAACAAATCCTGCCTTCACAGCATACCACAGAGGGCTTCTTTCCATGTCATCCTGGACATTCACGAGGGCACCAGCCCCAGATATGTCGTGAGATAGGATCTGATCCAGCACCGCAATTCTGTTGCTTTCATGCCCCGGTCGCAAAAGAGCAGTGTGCAGGGCTGTTCGACCACCAACTCTCTGGAACCTTAGAGCCCAGAGCCCGACAGATTCATTCAAAAAATATCAAGAAATACGTGGCTGTTTCAAGCTCCGCGGAGGAACCCGGCACCAGTTCCGATTCATTTCACACGCGAGGTCAACTAGGTCAGCTAGGTCAGCTAGGTGAATCCAAGTAGCGTTGGCAACAGCAGCTCTTCCCCAGCCAGCAGCTGGTCCCCAAGATCCAAGGTCGCAGCGGTGGTGGCGTTGGTCCATTCAAAAAAGCAACCGATGCCTGACATCACAAAGCAGTCTAGATAGGAACTCAAGGCAGACAAGGCAGACCTGGTTTTCCTGAATCTGAACATCCCAATCATACCCTGGATGATTGAAGGGAGGTGAGAAAGAAGCCTTGAAACACGGAGAAGGCTATACACATCCTTTTTAGGTCTGCATGCATCCAGAATTCAACCTCTTTATTCCTGTGGGTGGGCTCTTGCAAGACGTACCTTCAACAAGTATACTGTATGCATCTTGATAGTCCCTAGTTAGCCCTAGTTATTTTAAGGATGGGCGGATGGTCACGCCAAGTTTCCAAATGCCCTTTCTGCTAGGCACATAGAGAGAAAATATACTTATATAAAAGAAAGCTTGTTGGGAAAGTTATTGCAAGTTGGGACAGAAGGCATATGGCAGTTTCAGCTGAGCGACGCCCAGTCTCATCCAGGCGTCCCTTGACTGACTGCAACTGTTCATCCGTGTCACAGTTCACAATCATCTCGGAACTCGAGCTCCTGCCATGGAAATGAAATACACAGTGTCATTTTTTTGCCAAAGGCGACAGTGTGAGGGATGAAATGTCGAAAGAAGTCTAGATCTATAGCCTCAACCTGACGATTTTCTGCTGCACCAAATACAAAGCCAAAGAACAATTCTTGATTTGTAGGCATCACAAGGCATATCACGATCATGGACCTACCCAGGGAATCTTGGGGATGCCGGGATGCCACGTGACAATATGATAGAATATGTCATGTCTCAATATGTAATTAGGCCACTAGGCTTTGCAGGCTTTGCTTCGAGTCCTGGTGCTGGGATCAGCTCCAGCATCCAGCAGGGCACGGACCAAGCGATGGTCGTGCTTTGCGGAGGCCAACATCAAGGCACTCCAGCCAGAATGGTCCAGCAACGCCTCAAGGCACCGGAACCAACAGAACCAACCGGAACCAACCAGAACCAACCGGAATCCAAAAATATCCAGTGCCAGTGGCCAGTGGAAACCTATGAAATCCCAGGGAAACCCTACAAAGGCTTGCTTCAATGCTGCAGGTTTCGAAAACCTCCATTTGTAAAAAAATGTTTGGCATCTGTCATGCCCAAGCCATGGCACCGTCTTACACTTGAAAGATTTCGCCAGCTCTGCCAAGGATAGGTCACCCTTCTCTGCAGCAATGTGCCACAATGAGAAGCCAGGAAAGCACTTCCTGGGCAAATTTGAAAGGGGAAGCAGGGGAAGCACACCAAGGATCAAATTTTGATCAAACAAGGACCTCCATCTACTTTTCTGCAACATTTCCAACCTCAACTTTATTCTTGACATCAAACATCTGAGACAGAGGCTGGCTTGATGTATGATTTGTAGTTTCGGTATCCATCCCTTTTAGCCTTTTGGACCACTTGAGTTTGTTTGATTCCTTGTTGGATCTTTTTGGCCTCATGAAGGTTTGCCAAGCATCTGTTGCGAGTTGCAGTCCCCTCTTTTCCTCAAAGTTTCCTCCACCGTCTCCACATCACCCGCGCAAGCAGCGGCCAAGAACCTCTCATTGTAGTCCTGCTGTTCAAGCTCTTGCAACTGCAGACCTGGCTCTCCGTATAGCCATGGAAGCTTCACTTGGGGAAACAAAATCTCTGTGAAAATAGAAAAACGCGGGAGACTAGAGCAGGCATGTTGTTTTTCTGGCCCTCTTCTGAACAAGCGTGCCGGTTCCCACTTTGAATCAATGTGACCTTACCATGTCTTACCCTTCGGGGAAAAAACAAGGTGGGCCAGAGAACCCAAAGGCAAGACAGCGCACAGCACGTTTTTTTTTTAAGGCGTGGGCAACCGTGCTCTGCTCGAAATCGATGTAAGATCTTTATTGAAACATCGTGCGCGCTGATAGCATCAGGGGCCACAACTCACCACAGCATGCTGCGTCAGCTACGTCTACATTCTTTTAGTCGTTATTTCTGCTACTGCAATTAACTCTATCCCATCTTTCTAGTCGTTATTTATTCCTGGGTTCTCGTCTAGTTTGCTTCGCCGCAGGGGGAGCGAGGACGAAGCATGGACGGACAGAACACTGTGCGAAACAAAACCTAAACGACGGCAGGAGCTGACCAAAAGAGCATGAAAACGAAGACATGAGGATGACAGATGGTGAGTGATCATGAAAAATGAGACATGATGAAAGATGGGCACAGACCTCTGCACAAAAGTCTCTATGCATAAAAACTACTGTGTGTAAACACGTCTGCGCGTAAAAGTTTATTTGTGTAAAAGTTCCTCTGTGTAAGGTGTTTTGTGAAACAAATTCTGTGTGTAAAAGTTTCTTTGTGTAAAAGTTTCTTTGCGTAAAAGTTTTTGTATGTAAAAGCTTCTGTGTGTAAAAGCTTCCTTGTGTAAAAGTTTCTGTGTGTAAAAGCTTCTGTGTGTAAACGGTTCTGTGTGTAAAAGCTTCTGTGTGTGGAATCTTCTGTGGGTAAAAGTGTCTGTGTGTAAAAGTTTCTCTGCGTAAAGGCTCTTTTGTGTAAAAGCTTCTCTGCGTCAAAGTTTCTGTGTAAAACGCCCTCTGTGTGTATAAGTTTCTGTTTGTGGAATTTCCTTGCGTATCAGCTTCTGTGTGTAAAAGTTCCTCTGTCTTAAGTTTTTTTGTGTAAAAGCTTCTGTGCGCAAAAGTTTCTCTGTGTAAAAGACTACTATGTGTCAAAGCCTCTGAGTGTACAAGCTTCTCTGTGTAAAAGCTCCTCTGTGTAAAAGCTCCTCTGTAAAAATGCTGCTCTGTGTCCAAGGTTTCTCTGTGTAAAAGCCTCTGTGAGTGTGTGGAAGCTCCTCTGTGTCAAGACTTCTTTGTGTAAAGACTTCTCTGTGTAAAAACTAGTCTGTGTAAAGGCTTCTGTGTGGAAAAGTTTCTGTGTGAACGCGTCGTGTGTAAAAGCTCCTCTGTGTAAAGGCTTCTGTGTTAAAGCTTCTGTGCGTGAAAGCTTCTGTGCGTACAAGTTTCTATGTGTAAAAGCTTCTGTGTGTAAAAAATATTTGTGTAAAAGCTTCTGTGTATAAAAGCTCCCCGTGTGTACAAGCTTCGCTGTGTAAAAGTTGCTCTACGTAAAAGTTGTGTGCGCCATAAAGTTGTCTGCTTGTGAATGTAAAACCTTCTGGGTGTGTGAACGCGTCTGTGTGTACAAGATTCTGTGTGCAAAAGCTCCTCTGTGTACAGACTTCTCTGTGTAAACCCGTCTGTGCGTAAAAGCTCCTCTGTGTAAGACTTCTCGGTGTAAAAAGCTCTGTGTGTAAAAGCTTTCCTGTGTAAAAGTTTCGTGTGTAAAACCTTCTCTGTGTAAAGGCTTTTTTGCGTCAAAGCTTCTGTGTAAAAGCTGCTCTGTGTAAAAGTTTCTGTGCGTCGTAAAGGCCTCTATATTTGTAAAACCTTCTGTGTGTAAGCATGTCTGTGTAAATCTCCTTTGCGTAAGGACTTCTCTGTGTAAAAGCTCCTCTATGTCAAGACATCTCTGTACAAAAGACTCTCTCTGTAAAAGCCTCTGTGTGTACAGGATTCTCTGTGTTGAGACTTCTCTGTGTAAAGGCTTCTCTGTGCAAAAGCTACTCTGTGTGAAAGCTTGTGTGCGTAAAGGCTTCTGTGTGTAAACGCGTCCGTGTGTAAACACTCCTCTGTGTAAACGCGTCTGTGCGTAAAAGCTTCTGCGTAAAAGATTCTGTGTAAAAGTTTCTGTGTGTAAAAGTTTCTGTGTAGAGTAGAGGCGTTTTTGTGTAAAAACTTCTGTGTGTAAAAGCTTTTGTGTAAGAGCTTCTCTGTGTAGTGTGTAAAGCTCCTCTGTGCGCAAACGGTTTTTGTGTGTAAAAACTTTGTGTGCAAAAACTCCTGTGTAAAGACTTATCTGTGTAAACCCGTCTGTGCGTAAAAGCTCCTCTGTGTAAGACTTCTCCGTGAAAAAGGCTTAAAGCTTCCTTGTGCAAAAGCTTCTGTGTGTAAAAGCTTCTCTGTGTAAAGGCTTCTGTGTAAAAGCTTCTGTGTGTAAAAGCTGCTCTGTGTAAAAGTGTCTGTGCGCCGTAAAGGCCTTTATTTGTAAAACATCCTGCGCGTTACGCTGTGTAAAAGTTTCTGTGTGTAAATCTCCTTTGTGTAAGGACTTCTCTGTGTAAAAGCTCCTCTGTGTCTCTGTGTGAAGACTTCTCTGTGTAAAAGACTTCTCTCTGTAAAAGCCTCTGTGTGTACAAGCTTCTCTGTGTCAAGACTTCTCTGTGTAAAGACTTCTCTGTGTAAAAGCTTCTGTGCGTAGAGGCTTCTGTGCGTAAACGCGTCCGTGTGTAAACACTCCTCTGTGTAAACGCGTCTGTGTGTAAAAGCTTCTGTGTGTATAAGTTTCTGTGTAAAGGCTTTTTTGGGTAAAACCTCTGTTTGTCAGAGCTTCTCTGTGTAAAGGCTTTCCCGTGTAAAAGCTTCTGTGTGTAAAAGCTTCTGTGTGTAAACGTTTCTGTGTGTAAACGTTTCTTTGTGTAAAGTTTCTTTGTGTAGTAGCGTCTGTGTGTAATAGCTCCTCTGTGTGTACAAGCTTCTCTGTGTAAAAGCTCCTCTGTGTAAAGACTTCTCTGTGTAAAAGACTTCTCTGTGTAGAAGACTTCTCTGTGTCAAAGCCTCTGTGTATACAAGCTTTCCGTGTAAAAGCTACTCTGTGTAAAAGCTGCTCTGTGTCAAAGGCTTCTCTGTGTAAAAGCCTTTTTGTGCGCAAGCTTCTCTGTGTCAAGGCTTCTCCGTATAAAGATTTCTCTGCGTAAAAGCTTCTGTGTGTAAAACCTTTCCTGTGTAAAAGTTCCTCTGCGTAAAAGATTCTGTGTGTAAAGTCCTCCCTGTGTACAAGCTTCTCTGTGCAAAAGATCCTCCGCGTAAAGCTCCTCTGTGTAAAGCTCCTCTGTGTAAAGCTCCTCTGTGTAAAAGCTGCTTTGTGTGCCAACAGCTCCGCATTTTCAGTGCCACTCCTTCCCGGCAGAGCTCTTTCCAAGTTATTTTCCCACCTGTCCGTTCACTCTGATGCATATCCTATGCTTTGGTTCTCGTTTAATTTTGCTTCGCTGCTCACGGAGCGAAAACCAAGCATCGACGGACAGAACGCTGTGCAAAATGAAAACCCTTCCAGCAAAGAACTTTTTCCCATGCATGTCTCTTTGCCCAGCGTTCAGAGACCATGTGAGAAGTCTTTGGCACCAGTTTTCGGGACAATCGCGTTCATGGAATTTGTCCTGAAAAATCTGTGCCAACAGCTCTGCTCTTTTAGTCTCGCTCCCTGCCAACGAAGCTACGCACGTCCCATGGCCCAGGGTTTGGAAACTTTGACAAGTCTTGGGCGCACAGTTTTTCGGAACAATCGTATTGATGAAATTTGTCCTAAAAAACCCGTGCCAACAGCTGTGCATTTTTAGCGTCGCTCCCTGCCAACGAAGCTATGCATGTCCCATCGCCCAACGTTTGCAATCCACATTGAAAAGTCTTGGGCACACAGTTTTTCGGGACAACCGCATTGATGGAATTTGTCCTGAAAACACGTGCCAACAGCTCTGCATTCTCAGTATGTCGCTCCCTCCCAACAAAGCTCTCCCCAAGCTATTTCCCACGGTTTCCTTTCCGTTCATGATGTTGTCCCTTCCGTCTCGCTCCCTCCCAACAGAGCTCTCCCCGAGCTATTTCCCACGGCTTCCTTTCCGTCCGTTGCCTTCGCTTCCGTCTCACTCCCTTCCAACGGAGCTCTCCCCGAGCTATTTCCCACGGTTTCCTTTCCGTTCATGATGTCGTCGTCCCTCCCAACGAAGTCTCCCCAAGCTGTTTCCCACGGTTTCCTTTCCGTTCATGATGTCGTCGCTTCCGTCTCGCTCCCTCCCAACGGACCTCTCCCCAAGCTATTTCCCACGGTTTCCTTTCCGTTCATGATATCGTCGCTTCCGTCTAGCTCCCTCCCAACGGAGCTCTCCCCAAGCTATTTCCCACGGTTTCCTTTCCGTTCATGATGTTGTCCCTTCCGTCTCGCTCCACCCGCGGCAACGTAAACTAAACGAGAACCCAAGCATCGGAGATACTTTTGGAAAAAAAAACTTCAAACCGGTGAAGACCGTCTTTTTCGCTCAAGTTGCGCGCTGGCTGCATCTCTCTGGCAGCAATTCCACTTCTGAGGGAGTCATCGATGAGTTGCTGAAGGGTCAAAGCATCTTCTGCAGACGAAGCCTTCGCCAACTCTGCTCTCAGCTCCTCTTGACGTCTGCCATGGCACAACCAGGATAAGCGATCTTGCCTGGCTGCTTGACACGTGATTTCTCGACGGATTTGTCAAAAAATGATGCTCGGGCTGGGAGACAGAACGAATCCTGTTGCAAAGTTTCTCCAAAATCTGGCAAGGTCCTACTGGCAAAATAAACGATTACATTCAGAGCATAAGTTAGATCTGGTTGCAACGGCTTGTACTTCACAGGACTCAACCCAAGTCGGATCGCAGCATCGATGAAACTCTGCGCTTCCTCAACTTCCTGCTGACATGCGGCAAAAATGACGATTGGGGTGAGGGGCTTATTAATTCTTATTATATAATGGCAAAATAATGGCAAAAAAGTTGAAACACGACTTTTGAGGAAGCTGCTGCAAAAACGAGCACAGTAGTTTATATTATATTAACTCCCTCCCAGCAGTTTACTACCAACAATAACTGTTACCACTGACAAGAAACAACACTGACACTCCTACCCATCTCTCCCCCATGTCTCCCCCATGTCTCCCCCATCTCTCCTCCAACTTCTCTGGCTCCTGCAAATAGAATTCAAGTTCATTGAGGCATCGCTCCAGCACAGGCCCCAAGGCTCCAGAACCTGAGCTTGCTAAGCTCGCTAAATCTCGCTAATGTAACTGCAAGAAAGAGCTCCTTCAGGCTTGGTTGAACATCCCAAAGTCATATATCATGACTGAATCATGAATTGTTCATCTCTATGGCCTCCTTTGCTAAGGTTCCAGGATTTGTGCAGCATATCCTTTTAAAGATTCAATGGACATAAATATGACATATCGTTTCTCCGTGTTTCACCGTCACTGGTATCTTGGTATGGAAAGGCATCGAGAATATCTGTCGTCCGGTATGTGATGTATCGTCTACAACTGTAGTACATGATGACATGACCAGGAAAAGATCGTCCTTTCACTATTTTCAACATGTTTCAACAAAAAAAGCGTTGCTGAGCTCATGCCATAGCTTCCCAGCATTGATTCAAGGGCCAAAAAGTATCGCCCTACTTCATCGATGCGGCGTGCCAGGTAGGCCATCTCCTGCTTCACCTTGAGAAAACACAACTCTCCACACTGGCAAGTAACAGTTAAGCAGTTCAGCATATTCAAAAGCAACATCAACTTCAAGTAACATTAAATAACATCAAATAACATCAAGTAACTTGGAAATGTATGACGCGTGATATTGTTGTGGAAAGACGGATCACAAAGGTCAACAAAGGTTAAGCTTCAAACTCCGGAACATTCCGCCGAAGTGTTGCTGAGATTGGGTGCTTCCAAGTGACATATCGGTGTGTCATGAAGCAGGTGTCTGGCCTTGCTGTTTTGCCAGCAGGACACGGCACACCAGTGGCCACGGCACTGCCAAGTACGCCAGGGAGCGGTGCTTGCTTCACTTGATCCACATCATCTTCGCTCTCAACATTGGGTGCCGGTAAAAGACCTTCAGGGCAGTCGAACAGAAGAGGAATTGCAAGTCACCATGCACTAAATGAGTTTCAAATAGCAAACTCCCAAGGGACCAAATCTGTAGCATAGTTCCGATCACTGAAGAGTTGCCTACGAATTCGTTTTGTGTTGAATCAAGACTCTGGATCCATGGAGATAGCCCCTAGGACTATTTGTTACTTAGATCCAACTGGGTAATTGGGGTTACAACTTCACTTCTCGTATACGGGGAATTGGTTTTGTGGTAGCCGCAAAATTGTCTTTCTGATCTTTCTGTGCACTGCGCGCACCTTGCATTTGAGAAACTGAGCAGTTGTCGCAAACATTCCGTGCAGAAGGAGGGCTTCCCTTCGTGACCACATGAGGAGGACGTCTGAGTGGCTTTGGACCGCGCTGGTTCGAAAGCAAAGAGGAGAAGCCCATGGTGACCTTAGCTGCTTAGCTCTCAAAAAAAGGGTCCGAGCAGAATTCATGCCAAATCTCGCAGGAGATTACTTTGTGACAGTGGTTTCCTGCTGGCACTTCATTGTTCACCGAGCGATCACAGTCACATCACATTAAGTAAGCCAATTTCAAATCGTCTTTTCTAGGTGGTTCACCACTTTCAGTATTGCATATTCCGTGTTCTTCGGTCTTCTAACCCTGTTGATGATAGCTATCGTAGCATTCTCATGGGGAAATCATCTCCAACCACTTACAGTGAACTGAGTACTCGGTAAACATTCATCCAGCGTTTTGAACATTTTTGAACAAGCGACATCTGCAGCTTTGTATTTCCAGCTTTGCTTGGGCCGTCCAGGCGGCACAGGCTGCATGCCGTCATCGCTCGGCTCCATGGCGTGCAGATGCTGAACAGTGACTCAGTGCTGAGAAGAAGTTTACAACTCAACTTTTCTTTATTTTTTACAACTCAACTCCTTGAAATCCGGAGATGATCTTGGCCTCTGACGGACAAAGCAGAGAGAGAGGGGGGAAAGAGCAAAAATGGTTCAGTCACTTCCAGTTTGACAAGGATGTAGCTGGAGTCATTGAATCCAAACCACGTTTGGACTGGAGCTACTTCATTGGTTGAAAGCCAAATTGTTCAATGCTTCAGATGATGAGCCTACAGAGCAAATAGTGCCAAGACAGCAAAGGCATTTATCCACATGAAGGTGCAAGGTAACAAAATAATCACCAAATAGCGCAGAAACATGTTAAAGTTGCACAACGTTCCTGCTAGGTCAGCAAACTTTGCCACATTCCTTGCTTCCCTGAGGCCACGGGTAAAAGACGAGTGCTCACCAGGCTCACCAGGCTCACCAGCCCAACTGCCCCAACTAAGCATTTTGGCACCAAAATGGGAAGACTCCTGGAGCTTCGCTCAGGATGTCAATCCTGAACCTGGAGGGAGTTTCCACTGGAACGCCGCTCAACTCGCTGATTCGCCCTACACCTTTTCTCAAAAGACTCAAAACCAATCGCCAGGATGCCGTGTTCATAGCAATCGTTTTGGCACACCAAGTGGGAAAGCAAGTTGCAGCCTATCTAAATTTGAACATTTCCGACATTTCGCAGATCCTGCTGTGGACTCATCTGGAAAAATATTCATTAGTTCTGCGACGCAGTGAAATGCCAGCAGGATCTACATCATTGCATTTGCCGCGAGTGCACTCATCCAACAACCTCCAAGATTTTCTGCTCCCGCCTTTCAGTCATGTTGTTTCTTGACAGCTGCACATCGGACATATATTCATAGATAAATTCGCTAGCAACCATCGTAGAAAAGAACAACTGGAAAGTTCTGTCTATTTTCTTTGGCTATACCTTTCAACCTTGAAGGCATCCCAGTATCTCTCTCTGCGGAGTGGATTCCATGAAATCATGTGGTGGAAGATGCGATCCAGGTCAAAGTTTCGAAACAAGGCCCAAACTATTTTATACTATAGAGAGAGAGAGAGAGAAAAAAAAGACCTTCTGCAGATTGGTTTCTAGGGCGCGCGCAGTTGACTGGACCACTTTGGCTCCAAAGGATAGCCATCTTCAATCTGCACCAGGAAGGACAAGTCCACATGTGTTGAAGCTTGAAATATGAATATGATGTCGAGTATCATGAATTACATATGATTATACTATATGATTATACTATATCATTATACTATATGATTATATATATATACATATGTGTATATATAATTATTTATATATATATATATATATATGTATAATATGTACAAATAGAATATGATCAAATCAAGAGCTTTGTGGCCGGCAGAGTATGGAGCCCCTGCTGTCAGAAATCATCCCATGACCTCCACAGAACGCTGAACGTCGTCGCTTCGGGGGGAGAAATGTCGCGTTAAGCCTGCCTGCACCTCAGAAAATCAGGGTTGAGTGATGTTGAGTGGAGAGAAGCCAGGGCGAATCAGGAGAAATGAGGAGAAATGAGGAGAAATGAGGAGAAATACAACATTATACAACATTATAAAACAAAACACCCCCACAACAGACTCTTGGTTGCACACCGTCCAGTCATCTTCGTATGCTTCTTCCAAGTCGACCTGGCAGTCACAAGCCAAATCTTGTGGATGATCATCGAGTACATACCATCCTTTGATCATATCCACTTCGCCTGATTCAGCAGGCCCTCTGCGCTGCTGTACATCTCCTGTGATACGTCGTGAGTCATGAGTGTGCCTGCGTGTTGTTTCAAATTTGTTCCGTCTACACCCTTCTGGACCTCCAAACAAAAAATCGCTGGTGTTCAGCTTTCACACCATCTTGCTTGCTCATCTGGTGTTTGTTCATCATTTTTGGGGCTTGACTCGAAGAAAAGAACGTAGACAACAAACAAACGCAACTGAAATGCAAACTTGTGAAAGGTAGGATGTCAACTGGTGAAACATGATTCTCCTGGTCCACGTCACTCATGGAAAAAAGTGCAGTCCCTGGGAACAACTGAACTGGAAGATACTGGAAGCATATATATATGTATATAGCAATCTTCAGACGACTTGGAATGAAAACATAAGACAACGAGTTAAGAATCGCAACCACGATTACTGATGTCAAGGTGGCCACAGCTGAGAATCTTGCGCAGGGGAGCATCATCTGTCTCATCACCCAAACGGGTCTGGCCGTAGGCCCAGTCCCAAGTCCAAACTACATGTCCCAACTGTGCCCAGCATTGATTCCAGTTGGTTTCCTCACAGCTGCCTTTCAATCAAGAGTCTTGGTCGAGACAGCTTTGCAAAAATAATATATAATGTCGAATTTACTACAAAGAAACCTATTCATACTATCTTGTTGGAAGCCAAGACCAAGAGGTACAATGGGAAAGGCCCTAGGGTGTCTCATACTTTTGAAATCCTTGGTGCTGAGTTGTATGTATGTATGTATGTATGTATGTATATGTGAGTCTGTATGTATGTATGTATGTATGGTATGGTATGCTACGGTATGCTACGGTACGCTACGGTACGCTACGGTACGCTACGGTACGCTACGGTACGCTACGGTACGCTACGGTACGCTACGGTACGCTACGGTACGCTACGGTACGCTACGGTACGCTACGGTACGCT